>Ga0102925_1000001_pt1 | contig 195195 bp, 198 predicted proteins | sample SalPonR1_A_D1_MG_FD_78216 | JGI IMG/M metagenome (GOLD analysis project Ga0102925, IMG submission 78216) | Salt pond soil microbial communities from South San Francisco under conditions of wetland restoration - Salt Pond MetaG R1_A_D1_MG | ecosystem: Environmental > Aquatic > Marine >...
AACTGTGCCGTCAGGCATCTGTATGGCTTCATCGGGAAGGTTGTCCATGTTGTATTGGTAAAGGTAACCGTATCCGTGGACATTGCAGTATTTTTGAGGTATTTCATAGATCCAGTCCCTTGGAACAAGAGCATATTCGTTTTTGTCCAAATGCTCGGATGGGATATAGGGGACAGCCCTTTTTACGAACACTCTGTTCTCGAGCGAGGTTATGGGGCAATATCCGGTTGGAATCAGACCGCTGTCGGCGCATACGGTCATTTGCACATGAACATCGTCATATTCCACAGGTTCGGTGCCTTCAGCGAAGTATTCGTTGCGTACAGTATTTCTGGTGTCCATGTAAGAAAGCTCGGTGGGCAGTTTGCCTGACTTTGTGTCTACTGCAACAGTTACTATTCCTTGCGGTTTTTCAAATGAGGTGTCAGGATAGTCTTCATGTATTTTGCTCATGAACGACTGCCATAAAATTGCGCTCGAGCGGCTTCCGCTGTCAAGCTCTACCTGAAGGTCGTTGCCTATCCATACGCTCGCAGAGTAATAAGGAGTGTATCCTACAAACCATGCGTCGTAATTGTCAGTAGTTGTACCGGTTTTGCCTGCCACAGGCATTTTGGAGTTGCTGGATTCAAATTTCGCTCTTGCTCCCGTACCGGCCGTCACGGCTTCATGAAGCATGTCGGTCATAAGGAAAGCTGTTTTTTCATCCACCACAAATTCTTTCCAGGGATCATTTTCGTAAATTATATTGCCGCTGTTGTCGGTTATTTTTGTGAAAGTCCTGGGCTTTACATATATTCCGCTGTTTCCAAGCGATCCGTATGCGGCAGCCATCTCGAGAGGCGAAATTCCTTCTGTCATGCCGCCGAGGGCTAGGGCTGACAGGTTGATATCATTGTAGGCCCCGGATTCCCTTACCGTAGTAATTCCCATTTTTTTAAGATAGTCCACCGAATTTGCAAGGCCCACCTGCTCTTCGGTTTTTACCGCAACTACATTTTGAGACCAGACAATTGCTTCACGGATAGTCGAGAGGCCCCAGTATTTCTCCTTGTACCAGTTCTTGGGCCAGAGGGATCCGTCCGCTCCGTAGTGGGGTATATCGTCTATGACTGTTGCGGGGGTCATGCCCATGTCTATCGCAGGTGTGTAGACGGCCAGAGGCTTAATTGAAGAACCCGGCTGCCTTGGATTTATTGCCCTGTTGAATATTTTCTGTCCGCTTATGTTCCGCCCGCCCATAAGGGCCTTTATCGATCCGGTCGAATAGTCTATGACAACAGAAGCGGACTGGGGCTGAACTACACCCTTGGAGCTGATTGAAAAATTCTCTTTGTCTATTGTTAAATTTTCAGAGTCGTCCATATTGAAAAAGGTTGGGTTTGAATCAAGGAAATCCTTGCTCACAAGCAGATTTTTGGAATCGTCATAAGTTTTGCTTTCAGGAGGTATGGAAACCTTTTGACCTTTGTATATCATTATCTCCGGTATCAGGTATTCATCCGATTGGGGGAGATATTGCTCTTTAGATGTGTCGGCTTTATATGTGTCCTTGACCACGACCTGGATGCCGACAACTTTTCCGCCTTCATATAAAGAGATGAAATTGAGGCGTTTGTTCTTAAGCAGAACAAGATTTCCGCTTTCGTCATATCTGTAATCGGTTTTCGGAATTAAAAGATCGCCGCTTTTGTCTACTATGTTGTCGTAACTGTACAAAATAATCTTGTTACTGATTACTTGGTTTGTTTTAGAATCTCTCCTTATGACAAGAATATTTCCGTTTCTGTCTTTTGGGTATACAAGTTTTGGAAAATTGTCGGAATCAGAGTATACACTCTCGAGATTCCTTTGTATGTCCATATCGAGCGTGGAATAAATCTTGAGTCCCTGTGTGTATAGTATTTCTTGAGCCCTTTCTCTCGTTGTATTCAATGATTCCATAAGGGCCGCGATTACTTCCTCCTTGAGAAGGTCTGAAAAATATGATGAAATTTCGGAATTTTTGTTTTGGCTTGGGTTCAGAATTGTTTTCAAGTCGATTGTCATGCCGTCCTGGTATTCCTCTTCTGTTATATATCCTTCAAGCTTCATGAAGCCTAGTACGCTCTTGTATCTGTCAAGGCTGCTTTCATTGAATACAGTTGTGTATATTTCATCGTTTGAATCTATCACGAAGTCGTCTTCGCCTACATCGGATTTCTTGATGACTTTTATTGGGGAATGAGTTGCGGGGTGCTGAGTTATTCCGGCAATAAGCGCGGCTTCGGGTATGGTAAGGTCGTCGGCATTTTTGCTGAAATAGGTTTGAGATGCCGCGTTTACGCCATATGCTCCGCTTCCCAAGTAAATGGTATTGAGATAGGCTTCGAAGATTTGTTCTTTACGCAGTTCTTTTTCAAGCTGCACTGCGTAGTAGGCTTCCTTTATCTTGCGGGAGAGGGTGCGTGTGCTTTTTATCTCCTCCAGATAGAGGTTTCTTGCCAGCTGCTGGGTTATTGTGCTTGTGCCGCTTATGCGGCCTCCTTTTGAGATGCCCTGGAGCACTGCGCCCACCAGTCTTTTGTAGTTGAATCCGTGGTGATCGAAGAAGGTTCTGTCCTCGGTTGCTATGAAAGCGTTTTTGAGGTCCTCGTCTATGTCCTCGTAGTCGACTATGGTACGCAGTCCGTCACTTTGAATTTTCTCGATGACTAGACCGTTCTGGTCCAATATGAAAGAGTTCTCGTCAAGAATCTGGTTTATCCGCGAAGTATCTACTTTCTTGATGTTTTTAAGGCTTGCGGCCACCAGTCCGGCTGTCATGCCTGCAGCTACGAATCCTGCTAGAAGTATCACGACAAGCATTATCTTGAGAGCGCTTTTGAATCTGTTTTTCTTGCTTTTGGGTTTTGGTTTTTTATGGTCCATTTCATACCTCCGAAGGTTGTTTCTGTGAATATTATTGCAATCAAATGCTATAATATTATAACATAAGAAGAAAGGCGTTTGGCAATAATGAAAGAATTGTAACAAACATAGAATATGGGAGCGATAAAGCTAATGGATAATAAAGAAAACAGAGAACAAAAGGCAATGATAGTAGGGGTCGAAGGGCCGGGCTTTACGGAATTGCCAATAGAAGAGTCTTTGAACGAACTCCAGGGCCTTTGCGAAGCCGCCGGGGCGGTAGTTGTAGACAGAGTAAGGCAGAAAAGAGAAAGGCCGGATCCGGCTTTTTTCATCGGCAAGGGAAAGGTGGATGAAATCCGCAGTTTTGCAGAAGGCCTGCAAGTGGACATAATTATTTTTAACAGTGAACTCACCGGATCACAAATAAGGAACCTCGAGGAGGCGACGGACAAGACGGTAATAGACAGGACCATCCTGATACTGGATATTTTTGCTTTGAGGGCGACAACAAGGCAAGCCAAGCTTCAAGTGGAGCTTGCCCAGCTCAAATATCGTTTGCCAAGGCTAAGAGGAATGGGCAATGCCCTTTCGAGAACAGGTGCAGGGATAGGAACGAGGGGCCCGGGGGAGCAGAAGCTCGAAATCGACCGCCGCCATATAATGAACAGGATTGCTGAAATCAGGAGGCAACTGAGGAAAATCGATCAAGTCAGGCAGGTGCAGAAAAAGAAGCGGACGGAAAAAGAGATTCCCATGGTTGCACTTGTAGGCTACACAAATGCGGGGAAGTCTTCCCTTATGAACCATTTCATTGAAAAAAGCTTGGACGAAGAACTCCTTGGAACCAAGGTATACGAGGAAAACATGCTCTTTGCCACTCTTGACACATCGACTAGGCGCATTGAGATGGAAAAAGGAAAGGTTTTCGTATTGACCGATACAGTAGGGTTTGTGAGTGACCTTCCTCATTTGCTTGTCGAGGCATTCAAGTCGACACTCGAGGAAGTTCTTGATGCGGACTTGCTGGTGAATGTGGTAGACGCATCAAACCCGGATTATCTCATGCAAAAGGATACGACAGACAGGGTTTTGAAGGAAATAGGAGTTTCGGAGGAAATACCTGAAATTGTTGTATACAACAAGATGGATCTTGTGGAAGAAGGGACTTTGCTTTTGGGCGATGCTAAAACAGACATTGATGTTTCGGCGAAAACGGGTTTCGGAATTGACGAGCTGATAAAAAGGATTCAAGGCGTACTGTTTAAAAGCATGGTCAAGATATGGATTCTCATTCCCTACTCGGATGGGGGAGTCTATTCTGAAATAAAAGAAAGGCACAATGTAATTGAAACCGTTTACGAAGAAAACGGCATAAAGGCTTTTGTTGAGCTGAGCCGAAAGGATGCGGGAAGATACAGGAAATTTATCGCAGGGGAAGATGATGCGCAATGAAAAAAGAATACAAGACATTGCTAAAACAGGCTTCATGGGAAGAGGAAGTCAAAAAATCAAGATTCATAGCTTATGTAAAGCCGGTTGAGACGGAAGAAGAAGCGAATGAATTCATTGGGACAATAAAAAAAAGAAATAAGGATGCAAGACATAATGTTCCGGTTTTCGTATTGGGGGAAGGGCAAGAAATACAGCGTTGCAGCGATGATGGAGAGCCGAGCGGCACCGCCGGTGTACCTATTCTTGAAATGATAAAGAACATGGAATTGACCAATTTAGTTGTTGTTGTAACGCGTTGGTTCGGAGGGATCAAGCTTGGAACGGGAGGCCTCGTGAGGGCTTACACACATGTCGCGAAAAAGGCCTTTGAAGAGGCAGGCATAGCTAGAAAGACTTTGCTTTCCCTGTTTGCAGTCAATGTCGATTATTCGATGCACGGGAAAATTCAAAATTTCCTTTATGACAGCAAATACATCCTTGAAAAAACCGAGTTTGACGAAAATGTACACATGTTCATATATTCACGTCCTGAAGACGACGATGAATTCAAAACGAACATTATTAATATTACAAACGGAAAGGCTGAAATGGAAAGGTCGGACGCAGGCTTCCATTTAGTAATAGATGGAAAAATCATTGATTGAGGAGGAAGAAAATGAAATCGCAAGAAGAACTTAAAGAAATGATGCTGGGGAAGAAGACTTGGGCCGTAATTGGCGCAAGCCCCCACAAGAAAAATTTCGGATACAAGATATACAAGACTTTAAAGAGATTTGGATATGAGGTATACCCGGTGAATCCGGGTTGCGAAACAATAGACGGAGACAAGGTGTATGCAAGTATAGGAGACTTGCCCGTCGTGCCTGAATGCATCGATATGGTGGTCAAACCCGAAATCGGGACAAGACTTCTTGATTCAATCAAAAAAGCCGGAGTTTCACATGTTTGGTTTCAGCCTGGAACCATGGACGAGGCGGCAATAAAAAAAACGGAAGAATTGGAGATTGATGCCGTAACGGAAGGTTGCGTAATGGCTGAACTCAACAGAAGGGCAAAAGAAATTCTATAGATGGTAAAGCCCATTTGTGTTATAATTTTTCCATAATTAATTCACGGAGGTAGAAATGGACAAGACGATTGAACAGAAGATTGATTTGACAGTTGACTGGTTGAGGGAAATGGTAAAGTCGAGCGGGGCAAAGGGGCTTTTGGTAGGACTTTCCGGAGGCATCGATTCAACGGTGGTGGCGGGACTTATCAAGAGGGCTTTTCCCAATGATTCGCTTGGGGTAATACTTCCATGCAAAAGCAGCGGAAAGGACCGTGAAGATGCCATTTTGTGCGCTGAGGCCTGCGGAATAGATACCGTAGAGGTCGAGCTGAGCGAGGCCCATGAGACTATACTTAAGAATGTCATGGAAAAGCTAAGAGGGGTAAAAGCGTTTGACGAAAACCGCATCAGGCTCACCGATGCAAATTTGAGAGCCAGGCTTAGAATGAGCACTTTGTATGCAATAGCGGGAGCGATGAGCTACATGGTTGTTGGTACTGACAATGCCGCTGAAACACACACGGGATATTTCACAAAATACGGTGACGGAGGCGTTGACTTGCTGCCCATATCGAGACTCCCCAAAAGGGATGTATATAAGTGGGGAGAAGTTTTAGGAGCTCCTGAATCCGTTCTGAAAAGGGCTCCATCGGCTGGACTTTGGGAAGGGCAGACCGACGAAGGCGAGATGGGCACCACCTACGATATGATTGACGATTATCTTGAAGGCAAAACAATACCGGAAAAAGACCGTAAAATAATCGAAACAATGCATAAGCGTACGGAGCATAAGAGGGAAATGCCGCCTCAGGCGCCGGAATTTTAAATTTTCGCGCAAGACGGAAAGATCCATAAATTAAAATCGGTCAATATGTCAAATGAAGACCGATAGAAGGATTAGAGGTGCAATAGTGGGAAGAATAGGAAACATAATCAACAGAAAGGGTAAGCAGGATGCCAAACGCGGCAAGATTTTCACAAAGCACGCAAGAGCCATAATGGTGGCGACAAGGGAAGGCGGTCCTGAAATAGAATACAACATGTCCCTTAAAAGTGCAGTGGAGAAGGCAAAAGCGGACAATATGCCAAACGACAATATAGACAGGGCAATAAAAAAAGGTTCCGGAGAGACAGATGGAGCGCAATTCGAGGAATTTATATATGAGGGCTACGGACCTTCCGGGGTCGCGGTAATGGTTGAAATCTTGACCGACAACAAAAATCGCGCAGCGGCTGATGTCAGGCACATCTTTTCAAAAAACGGAGGAAATCTCGGTTCAAACGGATGTGTTTCATTCATGTTTGACAGGAAGGGAATACTGTTGCTTTCGGAGGAAGACAACGAGCTTGATGAGGAAACTCTTTTGATGGAGGCACTTGAAGCCGGAGCGGAAGACATACAGTTTGAAGACGGATTCGCCGAAATAATAACATCCATGGAGGATTTTACGGAGGTAAGAGATTTTTTACTGGAAGGCGGATACAAGCTTGCCAAGGCAGAATTGGGATATATACCCCAAACAATGACAAAACTCGAAGAAAGCGGCGACATAGAAAAAATGGAAAAGTTGATAGATATGCTTGAGGATAATGACGACGTGCAGAATATGCATCATAATTGGGAAATGGATGAATATTCGAATTTCGAATGACGGGTTTAGAGCACCATGCTTTTGGTATATAAAGAATAAGACACCGGTTGCCATTCAAAAGAAGGAGGATTCTTATGAGTGTCAGGTATTCGCCAAAAGTAAAAAAAGTTTCAACGAGCTATCTCAGGTCCCATGACAAGGATTCAACAAAAACACTGAGGGAAAGTTCCAGGGAAAACTATTTGCACGAGAAGAAAGAGATGGAGAAGGAGCTATCCTACAACATCGAAACAATATGCAAATTGCTCAATGACCGCTACAGATTTGTGGAAACGCAGAATGTCCGTGGCAGAAATGTTATGATTTTCAGGAACGAGGAAAACAGAATAAAAAAAATAAGATTCGAGTTCGAGGAAAATTATCATAGAGCAGAGGACAAGCTTAAAGAAAAGGCAAATGAATTGGAAGCATAGGAATGCAAATAAAAACAGGCAGATTCGCTAAAAACTGAATTTGCCTGTTTTTCTATTCGGTAAGTTTTACAGGAACCAGTATCGTTTGTCCGGGTCTTATTGTGTGGCTGGACAAATGATTGGTTTCAAATATTTCAAAGACAGTTTCCCTGACGTCTCGGTCCTGATTTTGCGATTCGGCTATTTTCCATATTGTCTCGCCCGGCTTGACTACGATTTCTCTGTACTGTTTTTCCTGCATCCCATTTGCCTGAACAAGCCTCAAAGGCACTGAAAAGATGCAAAATGAAATGAACAGTAAAAGAGCTGTGCTTGTTATGAATTTTCTGCGATTTGCTATTTTGTAGCGCTTTTTCATAATATCACCTCGAACAAGTGTTCTATAAATCCATTATAATAGAACGTGTGTTCTTTGTAAATAGTTTTTTTGAAAAATTTATGTTATAATGTTAAAAAAAAAGGGGACACTTGACGCTTATGGATCCTGTCTTGACATTTTTAGTTGCTGCAGGCATATTCTTGGTTTTTTGGGACTTCAGAAAGTTCAGAGAAGGCAAAAAGCCGGAAGAGACCGAAAACGACGAAAGCACAACAATATTTGATGATGATTTTGAATAAATTAAGGGGTGAAAAAATGAACAGGGGAACGGCTAAAATTATTGCAATTGCGATTGCTGTAGTAATGGTTATATCGGCTTTCGGTGGACTGGTATCACTTTTTGGATGATTATTTGGGATACGGCGATTGACTGTATCCTTTTAATATGTTGGAAAACTATAGAAGAAAAAGAAGGCAGGTGAAAGACGGCATGCTGATTATAGGGATTGATCCGGGATATGCGATTTTGGGATACGGAGTAATTTCGTACGAAGGAAACAGGTTTGATGTAATTGAATATGGAACAGTAAAGACAAGCCCGGATATGGAGTTGCCGGACAGGCTTAAAAAAATTTATGAAGACCTTCATGTTCTTTTTGAAAAATACAAGCCTGATGCCGTGGCCATTGAAGAATTGTTTTTCAGCAGGAACGTCACGACAGCTCTTATGGTAGGACATGCAAGGGGTGCTGCCGTTGTAGCCGCGGCTAAAGCAAATCTTGAAATTTACGAATATACTCCGCTGCAGGTAAAACAGGGAGTTGTAGGCTACGGTAGAGCTGACAAAAAGCAGGTCCAGATAATGGTCAAGACTTTGCTTAATATGAAAGATATCCCAAGGCCTGACGATGCTGCAGACGCTTTGGCTGTGGGAATTTGCCATGCCCATTCGGGAATTATGCAAAAACATTTTAAAATTAAATGAGGTGAACGGTCTTGATTGATTATATAAAAGGGATTGTAAAAGATACGGGAGAAAATTTCATAGTTGTTGAGAACAACGGAATAGGTTATCGCATATTTACTTCGATGAATACAATCGGGGAAATCCGTGATGGAGATGAATTAAAGATATATGCGGACATGGCGGTGAGGGAAGACGATATAAGCCTCTATGGCTTTTACGACAAAAGCGAACTTAAAATGTTCAGGATGCTCAACAAGGTAAATGGAATAGGTTCGAAATTAGCTTTGGCAGTGTTGTCTACTATCGACTACAACGATGTGGCAAGATTCATAGCATTGGGCGATGGCGAATCTCTTACAAGTGTTTCCGGAGTCGGAAAAAAAACTGCTCAGCGGATAATATTGGATTTGAAGGAGAAGGTAATCAAAGAATTCGGTGAAATGGATATGCCTGACAGCGCAAGACATAGCCGGAAAATTCCTTCGAAAGCAGAACACAGAGATGCGGTGGACGCTCTGATGGCACTGGGCTACGGAAGCACAGACGCATCAAATGCCGTGCAGTCGGTTTATGAAGAGGGGATGAAAGCGCAAACAATTATAAAAGAGGCGCTCAAGACTTTGCTGAAGAGATGAGGAGACTGAAATGATTGAAAACAATCGGGACCAAAGGGTGATAACCCCGGATAAAAAAAGGGATGAATCTGAAATAGAACTTTCTCTTAGGCCAAAATGCTTGGATGAATACATAGGGCAGGAAAAGCTTAAGGAAAAAATGAAAATATTTATCGATGCTGCTAAAATGAGGGATGAATCACTCGACCATGTATTGCTTTATGGTCCTCCGGGGCTTGGGAAAACCACTCTTTCGTCAATAATCGCCAATGAGATGGGAGTCAGCATACGAATCACGTCTGGGCCGGCAATAGAAAGGCCAGGAGATCTTGCCGCCATACTTACCAATCTGCAGGAAAACGATGTGCTTTTTATAGATGAGATCCACAGGCTGAGCAGAAGCGTCGAGGAAGTGCTTTATCCGTCAATGGAGGACTATGCTCTTGATATAATAATAGGGAAGGGCCCGAGTGCGAGAACGGTGCGTTTGGACTTGCCTAGGTTCACTCTCATTGGGGCAACAACGAGAGCGGGTCTTTTGACTTCGCCATTGAGAGACCGGTTTGGGGTCATATGCAAGCTTGACCTTTATGAAGTAAAGAATCTAAAGAAGATAGTATTGCGTTCGGCGGATATACTGGGGGTTCCAATCGATGACGGATCAGCTTCACTTATAGCGGTAAGGAGCAGGGGAACGCCCAGGATTGTAAACAGACTGCTCAAAAGAGTGAGGGACTATGCCCAGGTAATGGGTGACGGTTCGATAAACGAGGATACTGTCTCAAAGGCAATGACGCTGCTGGAGGTTGATCCTCTGGGATTGGACGGTGTGGACAGAAAAATACTTGAAACAATAATAGTCAAGTTCGATGGAGGTCCGGTTGGACTGGATACGCTTGCCGCATCCACCGGGGAGGAAAGAAATACGATAGAAGACGTGTATGAGCCATACCTTCTTCAGCTTGGATTCATAAACAGGACACCCAGGGGCAGGGTTGTCACTTCAAGGGGATACAGGCATCTGGGAATGGAGAAGAAGGGCGAAGAGGAGATAACCATATGGGATTTGGAGGAAGGCCGATAATAACGCTTGGAACAATCCTAATATTAACGGGAGTTCTCCTTATTGCGGGATCTTTTTGGGGAATAGGAAAGCTTCCTGGGGATTTTGTTATCAAAAAAGGAAGTGCAACCTTTTATTTCCCATTGCTTTCGAGTATAATTGTCAGTATTGTGTTGACGTTTTTTCACAATCTTATTTTTGGGAAAAGGTAAAGGAGCTGTGGCTATGAAACGGGTAATCGCAAGTGTGGGTTTTTCTCTGTCGATATGCATGCTGTCATTTTTATTCGCATATGGATCTGAAAGCATTCCGGAAACAATAAGAATAGGATTGACATACAAAGACCCGTCGCTTGAGAGTATATCATTGTCTTCAAATGAGGGATTCGAATTTTTGGGTTTGAATGGCGATGAATACGAAGATATGGGCTGTAGGATGGACTTTAGGGACTTGGTAGTAAGAAAAGCTTCCAAAGATCTCTCGAAAAATGTTTTTCTTGTCAGGGCGGGGAATGTGTCTGAGAATTTGGAGAGTCTTTCGGGAAATTTTGAAATGCTTGAAAAAACCGATGAAACTTTTTTTGCAGCCTATGACGATGGATGGTTTTTAAGCGCAGGCCCTTATTCAAGCAAATCGGAAGCAGAATCGGCATTGAAGGATTTTTCAGGTAGAACAGAAGGCATCAACTTCGCATTCGAGGAATACGGATCATTGGTTGTTGTGGAGTCTGCAGGTCGGACTGTACTGGCTTACGACTGCATGGACGGAGAGCATGTAATAAAGCCATATGCAGAGAATGGAGATGTTCCTATATTTTCATACGGCGGACACAATTATAGGGGCGGAATAATGGTTAAGCGTTTTGCCGGAAGCGATTTGACGATTATAAACCATTTGGGTATGTCTGAATATCTTTACGGAGTGCTTCCGTGGGAAATGTCAAAGACCTGGCCGCTCGAGGCTCTAAAGGCTCAGGCGGTGGCGGCAAGAAACTTTGCGATTTCCAACTACGGAAAATACTCTTATCTTGGATTCAATCTATGCAACACCCATAATTCACAGGCCTATGTGGGCTACGACTATGAAGGGTCTTCCTGCAACCGCGCCGTCGACGAAACGGAAGGGCAGTTGCTTATGTGGAACGGAAAAATTGTCAGCGCATTCTACCATGCCAACAGCGGAGGATTTACTGAAAATAGCGAAAACATATGGTCTTCGGAAGTTCCATATCTAAGGGGGATCCGGGACGACTTCTCCATAGGCGGGTCCAATTACAGCTGGAGGATCGAGTATACTGAAAATTCTATTTCAAGAATGCTTAAAGATGCCGGGTACGAAGTGGGCAAATCGATTGACGTATCTATTGCGAGCAAAAGCTCGAATCATCATGTCCTTGAGCTTTTGATAGAATCTGAAAAACCGGACGTAATACTTCTAAAAAACAATATGCGGACCATTTTCGGCTATGACAGGCTTCGAAGTACACTTTTCGATGTTAAAAAGGACAATGACCTCTACTGCATGAACGGATCGATTTCGACGGAGAGAGTCAATGCAAAGGGGATTTCCGTTTTAAGCGGCGACGGAGAAATAAGCCAAACCGGCTTCGAGAATTGCTATGTTCTTGGATCTGCCGGAGAAAAGGAGAATCCGGAGCCTGAAAGATTCACCATTGAAGGAAAAGGCTGGGGACACGGTCTCGGCATGAGCCAGGAGGGTGCAAAGGCTATGGCTGAGAATGGTTATGACTACAGGGAAATACTATCCTTTTACTACAAAGATACAACTATAGAGTAGGAGCAAAAAATGAACAAAAACGATTTTTATTATGAATTGCCTGAATCATACATCGCCCAGGAGCCTCTAAACAAGAGAGACGAATCCAAATTGATGATGCTAAACAGAAAAACGGGAAAAATAGAGCACGGCAAATTCAAGGAAGTTGTGGGGCTCCTGAATCCAGGGGACTGCCTTGTGCTCAACAATACAAGAGTAATACCCGCACGTATTTTCGGAAAGAAGACTACAGGCGCGGAAGTCGAATTCCTTTTGCTCCGAAGGCTTGACATCAACCGGTGGCAGACGCTGGTAAAGCCTGGAAGAAGAGCCAAACCTGGCAGCGTTTTTGAATTCGGCAAAGGAGAGCTGAGGGCTGAGGTTGTTGATGTCGCCGAAGAGGGAACGCGAATAGTTGAATTCAAATACGAAGGTGTATTTGAGGAAATACTGGAAAAATTGGGCAGGATGCCTTTGCCGCCATATATAAAGGCTAAACTCGAAGACCAAGAGAGATACCAGACAGTTTATTCAAAAGAGAGCGGTTCTGCAGCGGCTCCAACTGCAGGATTACATTTTACAGACGATCTGCTGGAGAAAATAAAGAAAAAAGGCGTTGAAATAGCATATGTGACTCTTCATGTGGGATTGGGAACCTTTAGACCCGTAAAAGAAGAAATTATAGAAAATCACGAGATGCATTCGGAATACTATATATTGGATGAAGAAAATGCGGATCGCATAAACACGGCAAAAAAGAACGGAAATCGTGTAATTGCAGTAGGGACAACAGCCAATAGAGTGGTGGAAACAGTAGGGGATAAAAATGGTTTTGTGCATCCGACAAGCGGGTGGACAAACATTTTCATATATCCGGGTTACCGTTTCAAGGTTGTAGATGCGATAATAACGAATTTTCATTTGCCTGAATCGACATTGATCATGCTGGTGAGCGCTTTCGTTGACAGAAAGACAATACTTGCGGCATATGAAACAGCAAAATTGGAAGGCTACCGCTTCTTCAGTTTTGGGGATGCAATGTTCATTTACTGACGGAGGAGGATTTTATGTCTTTTAAGTTTGAAGTGCTGAAAAAATCAAATGAGAATGCGGCGCGTACCGGTAGGGTGACAACGAGCCACGGAATTATAGAAACCCCCATATTCATGCCGGTAGGGACTCAGGCGACCGTAAAGAGCATGACCCCAGAGGAATTAAAGGAGATAAAGGCTCAAATAATATTAAGCAACACATATCATCTTTATATGAGGCCGGGACATGAGCTTGTCGAAGAAGCGGGAGGATTGCATAAATTCATGAATTGGGATTTGCCCATATTGACAGACAGCGGAGGATTTCAGGTTTTCAGTTTGGGCCCTATGAGAAAAATAAGTGAGGAGGGAGTTGCCTTCAGGTCTCACATAGACGGATCTAAGCATTTCATAAGCCCTGAAAAAGCTGTGAAAATACAAACTGCTTTGGGTTCGGACATCATAATGGCTTTTGATGAATGCCCGCCTTTCCCTGCTGAACGACAATATGTAAAGGATTCGCTTGAAAGGACAACGCGTTGGGCGAAAAGGTGCAAGGATGCCCATAAAAATACTGGAAATCAGACATTGTTTGGAATTGTCCAGGGAGGGATGTATAAAGACCTTAGAAAACAAAGCGCAGAGGAACTCATGGATTTGGACTTTGAGGGCTATGCTCTAGGAGGACTGAGCGTGGGGGAACCCAAGCATTTGATGTATGAGATGCTTGAACATACAACTCCTTTGCTTCCGGAGGACAAGCCGAGATATCTTATGGGAGTTGGATCTCCTGACTGCCTTTTTGAAGGTGTCGAAAGGGGAGTTGATATGTTCGACTGCGTATTGCCCACGCGTCTCGCGAGAAACGGTACGGCAATGACAAGCAAAGGCAGAATTTCAATTAAACAGGCGAGGTTCACGAGGGATTTTTCGCCGCTTGATCCCGAATGCGACTGCTACACATGCCGTAATTATTCCAAGGCATATTTAAGGCATTTGTACAAGTCCAACGAAATATTGTCATCGAGGCTTTTTTCATATCATAATTTGTATTTTTTGATTAAGATCATGGAAAGGATTCGCAAAGCCATAGAGGAAGATACATTCAAAGCGCTAAAAAAAGACTTTTTTAGAAACTATGGTTATGATAATATGATAGGGAAAGATATGTAGAAAACATGTAAAAAAATTAAGGGGGAAGTATTGATGAATAATTCATCTGCTATTCAGCTTTTGTTTCCGTTGCTCTTCATTGGAATATTGTATTTTCTTATGATAAGGCCGCAACAAAAGAAGAACAAAGCAATTCAAAAAATGCGTGAGAATTTGAAAGTCGGCGATAAAGTTGTGACCATTGGAGGAATCAATGGAACAATTGTAAAAATCAACGATGAAGTGCTTACATTGGAAATCGGAGCGGACAAGCTCAAGCTCCAGCTAAGCAAATGGGCCATAGGAACAGTCGAGGAATAATCAAAATATCAAGGCATTGAAAATGGATTGTTTGTGAAAGGACGGATGAACGGATGAAGCATGTAAAAACCCTCAGCAGGGGCAAATTGAAGGAAATTAAAAACAAAGGCTGCGGAGAATGTCAAACATCTTGCCAGTCGGCATGCAAAACCTCATGCACTGTTGGAAACCAAGTTTGTGAAAACACAAAGTAATCAAAAAAGCAGCTTGAAAGCTGCTTTTTCTCTTTGCGTATTTAGTGGGAGGAAAGACTATGATTCACAAGTATAGACAAAATGGAATTAACATTGTTTTAGATATAAACAGTGGAGCGGTTCATGTTGTGGATGATGCGGCATTTGATCTTCTTGATTCATATTCGGAAAATGGACTGGACAAAGAAAATGAGGCTTTCAGCAAGTGCATGGAATTACATGGCAAGAAAACGGTTGAAGAGGCAAGGGTTGAAATTGATACCCTTATAGAAGGAAAAGAACTTTTTGCAGACGACATATTGGGTGAAAATCCGCTGCTTGCCGCAAAACCGGTAGTTAAAGCTATGTGTCTTCATGTCGCCCACGACTGTAATCTCAGATGCGAGTATTGTTTTGCCGCCCAGGGGGACTTCAACGGAAAGAGAAGCCTCATGTCCCTGGAAACAGGTATAAAGGCTTTGGACTATCTTATAGAAAATTCGGGAAACAGAAGGAATCTGGAAGTCGATTTTTTTGGAGGCGAGCCCTTGATGAATTTTGATGTCGTAAAAGAACTTGTCCATTACGGAAGAAAAAGGGAAAAAGAGACCGGGAAGCACTTTCGTTTTACACTGACTACAAACGGTGTTCTAATGACAGACGAGGTAATGGAATTTTTAGACAAGAACATGGACAATGTGGTCCTGAGCATAGACGGAAAGAAAGAGAATCATGACAGGTTGAGATATTATGCAAGCGGGAAGGGGTCTTTTGACGACATCTACGATAAATTAAAGAAATTCGTGAAAATGCGTGAAAATCGCTTGTATTTTGCTAGGGGAACGTTCACATCTTACAATTTGAATTTTTCGGAGGATGTCCGTTTTCTTGCCGACAGCGGCTTCGACAGCCTGTCTCTTGAGCCGGTTGTGACAAAACCCACCGAGCCGTATGTGCTCAAGGAAGAGCATCTTCCGGTAATTTTCGAACAATATGAAGCATTGGCCGATGAAATAATAAAGCGCCATGAGGAAGGCGAACCGATAAACTACTATCACTTTGAAGTGGATTTAAACCAGGGACCGTGCGCATACAAGCGTCTTTCCGGATGCGGTGCGGGAATAGAGTATCTTGCAGTAACACCCGAAGGAGAACTTTATCCATGTCATCAGTTCGTAGGGGAAAAGTCGATGGAAATGGGTACGCTTGATGATTCTTATGAAGATTTGAAGAAACCGCTGGATTTCAAGAATGCACATGTCTATAAAAAGGAGGCATGCAGGAACTGCTGGGCAAGATTCTATTGCGGCGGGGGCTGCCATGCAAATGCCTACTATTCAAACGGAAATATCTTCGAGCCCTATGAATTGGGCTGCGAAATGGAAAAAAAGCGTGTCGAATGCGCAATATACGTAAAGGCGGCGTTGAATGAAAAGGGTATAGAACAAAGAAAACTCATATAGGGGTGCAGACATGATAAAGAGCTACAAAGGAATAATGCCGGAAATCCATTCCTCATGCTATATATCCGAAACAGCAGACATCGTTGGTAATGTGATACTCAAGGAAGATGTAAATGTATGGTTCGGAACCGTTGTCCGAGGAGATGAGAATTATGTGGAAATCGGAAAGGGAACCAACATACAGGACAATTGCACATTGCACATCTCGCGCGACTTTCCATGCATATTGGGAGAGAATGTGACTGTGGGTCATGGCGCCATAGTCCACGCATGCACAATAGGTGACAGAGTCTTGGTTGGAATGGGCGCAATTATTTTAAATGGCGCAGTCATAGAGGATGATGTTATAATAGGAGCCGGGAGCCTTGTGCCTCCGGGCCGGAGAATTCCCAGCGGATCGATGGTCATGGGGACGCCGGGCAAGGTAGTGCGACCGCTGACAAAAAAGGAAATGGATTATTTTGAAGTTTCAGCTAAAAATTACGTAGAATTGGCGTCGGATTATAAATAAAACACAAGGAGGAAAGATGCTATGAAAACAAAGAACATCACACTTTTCATAGTCGTAGTCTTGGTTGTAATTGCAGCAGTTTTTACAGCTTTAAACGGCATCGATGCGGGGAATTTGAAGATTGGTTCCATCAGCGATTCAATGAAACTAGGACTTGACATCGAGGGTGGAGCATATGTGGTCTTGGAAGCGGAAACCGATGAAACGGGGGAAGCTTTGGCAAGGACAATGGATCAAACCCAGGAAGTTATAAGAAGGCGAGTTGACGCAATGGGATTGACGGAACCGAACATAGTCCGAGAGGGGACAAAAAGGATAAGAGTCGAACTTCCGGGAGTCAGAGACGCGCAGGACGCTATAGAGGCAATAGGCAAGACCGCTCAGCTGCAGTTTGTAATGGTTGATGGGACTGTCATTCTGACAGGAGAGCAAGTCAAGAATGCGGAATTGACGTTTGATCCGAAGACGGACAAGCCTGCCGTAGCGCTTGAATTCAACGGAGACGGTACTGAGGCTTTCAGGCTTGGAACCAAGGAAGTGGCAAGTTTGGCGTCTCCAAACAATTTGATGCCAATAGTGCTCGATGACGAAATAATTTCAGCTCCCAGGGTTGACAGTGAAATATCTGGAGGAACTGCAATAATAGTAGGAGATTTTACTGTAGACGAAGCTTCGAATCTTGCCGCACTGATAAGAGGAGGAGCTTTGCCGGTTGATTTGACGGAAGTTCAGACCAAGGCGATTGGGGCGACACTTGGAATAAATTCACTCAATACAAGCGCCAAGGCCGGACTCATAGGCCTATTGCTGGTGCTTATATTCATGCTTGGCTACTACAGGATACCCGGACTTGTGGCGGGCATAGCCCTTATGCTCTATATTGTGATTGTTCTTTACACCCTTGTATTTATGAATGCCACACTGACGCTTCCCGGAGTGGCGGGAATGGTTCTTTCCATAGGAATGGCAGTGGATGCGAATGTAATAATATTTGAACGCATAAAAGAGGAAATCAGAAATGGCAAGACGCTAAGGGCGTCTGTTGACTCGGGATTCACAAAGGCATTGAGGACTATTGTCGATGCCAACGTGACTACACTTATAGCCGCAATTGTGCTTTACTATTTCGGGCTTGGTCCGATTAAAGGATTTGCAATAACACTTATGATAGGTATTGTAGCAAGCATGTTCACGGCTGTTGTAGTTACAAAAATGCTACTCAGGATTTTTGTGGGCATGAATTTGACTAAAAATGTCAAGATGTACGGCGCATAGGGAGGGGAGCAAAGATGAAATTTAAAATTTGCGAAAATTACAAGATATGGTTTGGGATTTCTTCGGCAATCATCATTATCGGATTGATTGTGGCCATAGCTTCCGGGTTGAATTTCGGAATCGATTTCACAGGCGGAACAATGATGCAATTCGATATGGGAAGAGAGTTCAATGTCGAGGAAATACAGGAGGTTCTTGCCCCGTACGAACTCGACGCGGACATAATACACGCGGGATCTGAAAATCATGAAGTTATAATAAAGACAAAAGTAAATCTTTCGAATGCTGAAAGGATAGAAATATTTGATTCGGCAAAAGAGGCATTCGGAATCGATGATTCTGCATTCGGACAAACGGAACAGTTCGGGCCTGCAATTGGGGATGAGATAAAGGAAAAGGCGTTGATTTCCATATTGCTTGCGTCAATCGGAATGCTTATGTATGTGACTTTCCGTTTTGAATACAAATTCGGAATTTCCGCAATAATTGCCCTTATGCACGATGTGCTTATAGTAATGGCAATATATTCGATTTTCAGAATACCTGTCAACAGTTCTGTGATAGCGGCAATTCTTACAATCGTGGGATATTCAATAAACGATACAATTGTAGTTTTCGACAGGCTTAGGGAAAACATAAAGTATATGAATAAAAAGAGCCATTTTGAAGTAGCGGACATAAGCATAAGGCAAACACTGAGAAGGTCTTTGAACACATCGCTTACAACCTTGCTTGTAATAGGAAGCCTTTATGTGCTGGGAGTGGAGTCTATAAAGGAATTTGCCCTGCCGCTTTTGGCTGGAGTACTTACAGGAACATACTCTTCTATTTTCATAGCGAGCCCGGTTTGGGCAATCTGGAAAAACCACGAAAGCAAGAAACACAGCTACAAAGCCGCATAACGGACAAAATCGAACGGATCAAATGGCGGCATATGCCGCCATTTGAATTTCACCTCAGACCTATAATAAAAATTAAATGACATTGAAGGAAAATGGGTATGAATATAGAAGTCATTAATATTAAATAACAGGAGGGAAAGCCATGCAAATTTATTTCATATTGTCGCTTTTGTTTGCAGTAGTTGTTGCACTTTTCGCAGTTATAAATTCGTCAATGATAGAAATAAGCTACTTTGTTGGAAAGGTGGAAGTCGCCCAGTCGGTGGTAATACTTGTTTCGGCGGCATTCGGCGCGCTTATAATGGGGCTTTTTGCCATATTCAGCAAATTAAAGAGCGGTCTGAAAACCAGAAAACTAAACGGCAGAATAAAGGTTCTTGAAAAAGAAATAGAGGGTTACCAAAAGGCGGAAAACAAAGCTGCTGAAGAAAAGGCCAAATTGGAAGAAGAAGATGCCAAAAGAACGGAAAAAGCAAAAGAGGAACTTGGGAAAGACGCTGTGGAGAAAAAATAATGGTCAGGAGTTTAAATGATATTGAAAAGCAATAGATGGGAAATCAAGCCAAAACCTGATCCGGCAGATGTCGGTAGGCTTGTCAAAGCATTTGGAATAAGTGATATGACAGCCTCCCTTCTTTGCAGTAGAAATATGGCGGAGCCAAATGATGCAAAAGTTTATTTGAATCCGTCAATGGACAGCATGAGGAATCCTTTTGATCTGAAGGACATGGATGAGGCTGTTGAAAGAATAAAAAAAGCCGTAAATGAAAATGAAACCATTTGTATTTATGGAGATTATGATGTAGATGGAGTGACATCTACTGCCATATTATCGATATATTTCAGGAATATTGGATACGGAAAAGCAATCCACCATATACCCGATAGAAAAACAGAAGGATACGGGCTAAACAGTGAGGCCGTTGAAATCATATCTAAAAGGGGATGCGGACTGATTATAACGGTGGATTGCGGAATATCCTCATATTATGAAATAGAATACGCAAAAAGCCTTGGAATGGATGTTATCGTTACAGACCACCACAAGCCTCCGGCAGATTTTCCTAAAGCTTGCGCAGTTGTCAATCCCAAAAGGGACGATTGCGGTTTCGGCTTTACGGAATTGGCGGGAGCTGGAATAGCTTTCAAACTGGTTCAGGCGCTTCTTGGCGAAAAAGATGATCTGGGACCCTATCTGGAATTGTCGGCACTGGGTACGGTTGCAGATGTGGTGTCATTGACTGATGAAAACAGAATCATTGTTAAAAAAGGCCTTGAAGTGCTGAGTGTGAGCATGAATCCGGGCCTGATTGCTTTAAGGGATGTTTCGGGACTTGGAGACAGACCTGTTGATGCCGGGAATATCGCCTTTATGCTGGCGCCTCGAATCAATGCAGCCGGAAGGTTGGGTAGTGCGGACATCGCATTGGATCTTCTTTTGTCGCAGGATACAGGCAATGCAGATAGATTGGCCAACCTTTTGAATGATATGAATATGGAAAGACAGTCCATTGAAGAAAATATACGAGTCGAAGCCGAAGAACTGATAGAAGAAGGTAAATTAAACGGGCAAAATATAATTGTAGTCGGCAAGAAGGGCTGGGATTCTGGAATAATAGGAATAGTTGCGTCTAAAATAAGCGAAAAATATCACAGGCCGGTTGTTATGATAGCAATTGATGAATCCATAGGCAAAGCCTCGTGCCGTTCTTTTGGCATGGTAGACCTTTATGCATTGCTCGATTCATGCAGATCGTACTTCATCAAATTCGGCGGGCATAAATATGCTGCCGGTTTTTCAATAGCCGAGGACAATATAAATTCATTCAAAAAGGAATTAGAGGTTTTGGCTATGGAGAGCATCTCTGAATCCGAACTGGAAGCGAAAATTGATGTCGATTCTGTGGCAGACCCCAAAAATATCGATTTCAATACAATTGATGAAATAGGCTTCCTGGCACCGTTCGGATGCGGAAACCCACGCCCAAAGTTTGTTTTGAGAAATTTGAAATTAGACAGTTTCAGATATGTGGGTAAGAATGGAAAGCATCTTAAGGCCTCTTTGTCAGAAAACAATAGGGTTTTCGACGCCATAGGCTTCAATATGGACAAATACAGCCCTTTTTTGAAAAGAAATCAAAATATGGATGTCGTTTTTAATCTTGAAAAGAACGTATTCAGGAATGTCGAATCAATTCAACTTAATCTCAAGGACATCAGAATTAAAGAAACGGCATGTTACGCAAAAGGCGATTTAGGCAGAAGATATCTTGACGCTTTTCCGGCATTCATTAAAAGAGCATTTCAAAGGGATGATTTTTTCGGTGAAGAAGGGGCAAAAAAAGTAAAGAAATCAATTTCGGACATGCTGCTTGAGGATGGAACCCTTGTGGCGGTATATACGCTGGACGGTTTGTACAGACTTGTTCAATATATGGAAGAACATCTTGCCACAAATTTTAAAATTAATGAAAATTTCTATTTTGGAAACGAGGAAGCGCAAGATGCAAGATTTCATATAGCGGTTCTACCGGACAATGACTTGATTGAAGATAGAGGCTACAAAAGAATTATCAATTTCGACGGGTATAAAATGGCATGTAAAACGGATTGCATCGACATGTCTGAACCCTTGGACCAAAAATCGTTTGAGAGTATGGTAAGCGAAATGATTCCGGACAGAAGGCACCTTGTCGATATTTACAGGATTATAATGAAAAACGCTCCAATAGGGCAAATGGAACTTGAAAAAAGAGTGGAAGTGCCATTTCTCAAATTGAATGCATCTCTTTGGATACTAAAGGATTGCGGGCTGATTGATTTTAAGAACGGAACATATGATGTGTGCGAGGCTCCTGAAGAAAAAATAGACATATTTGAAAACGGTTTGTTCAAGAATTTGAATGAATATTTGCAGAGAATATGATTTGGAGGAGGAAGACATGGAATTGAAAGATAAAATAAGGGTTATTGAGGATTTTCCCAAGGAAGGGATCAGTTTCAAGGACATTACGACGCTTTTGAAAGACGGTGAGGCTTACAAGAAATCTATAGATGCATGCATTGAAAAAGTCAAGGACATATCCTTTGATGTCATTGTTGCGCCTGAAGCGAGAGGGTTTTTGATAGGCGCTCCAATTTCCTATGAAATGAAAAAAGGCTTCGTCCCCGTAAGAAAACCCGGAAAACTGCCCGCTGAAACATTGGACTATGAATATAAGCTGGAGTACGGAACAGATGTTTTGCAAATGCATGTCGACGGGATAGAAAAAGGACAGAGGGTTTTGATTGTCGATGATTTGCTCGCTACAGGAGGGACAATTGCTTCAGTCGTAAAAATGGTTGAAAAACTGGGTGGGCAAGTTGCTGGGATTTTGTTCCTCATGGAACTGGAATTCCTAAATGGAAGGGATATGCTTGAAAAATACAGGATTGAATCTGTTGTTAAATATTGAATTCCTGCCATATGCAATGACAATAAGGAAACGGTTGCCATTTAACCGTTACAATGCAGCGGATGCTATTTGCCCGCTGCATTGTTTTAAAATGCCCTTTGGTATATAATGAATTTAAATTTTCACTGTGAGGAAAGAGGGATATAAATGTTGGAGAATTTCATAATACAAATACAACAGCATAATCCTAATATTGAATATACCAATATTATCAAAGCTTATCACTTTGCTGAAAGCGCCCATGAGGGACAAGTCAGAAAATCCGGCGAAAAGTATTTCACTCATCCTTTGCAGGTTGCGCTGATATTGGCTGAACTTGAAATGGACGACAATACGATAGTCGCGGGTTTGCTTCATGATGTCCTTGAGGACACAAAGTACGAATATAAAGAGATAGCGAAGGAATTCGGAGAGGAAGTCGCCTGGCTGGTTGACGGTGTTACAAAGCTGACCCGGCTCAAGTATGAGTCGAAAGAGGAAAGGCAGGCTGAAAATCTTAGAAAGATGTTCCTGGCGATGGCAAAGGACATACGAGTCATAATAATAAAACTTGCAGACAGGCTTCACAACATGAGGACCCTCGAGTATATGAATGAGGAGAAGAAAAAAGAAAAGGCGATGGAAACGATAGAAATCTATGCTCCAATCGCCGACAGGCTTGGAATATCGAAAATCAAGTGGGAGCTTGAAGATACTTCACTCAGATTCATAGACCCTGAAGGTTACTATGAATTGATTGAAAAGGTAAACAAAAAACGCGATGAGCGGGAAGAATACATTAAGCGCGTAATAAGCATGCTTGACGAATCACTGGTTGACATGGAAATCAAGTATGAAATTACCGGGCGCCCAAAACATTTCTACAGCATATACAAAAAAATGGTTTACCAGAACAAGAGTTTCGAAGAAATATTCGATTTAACAGCCATACGTGTAATTGTCGACAACATAAAGGATTGCTACGGTGTATTGGGTATAGTCCATACTCTGTGGAAACCCATACCGGGAAGATTCAAAGACTATATAGCAATGCCGAAGACCAATATGTACCAGTCTCTTCATACTACAGTGATAGGTCCGAAAGGCGAGCCGTTCGAGATACAGATAAGAACTGAAGACATGCATAAAATAGCCGAATATGGTATTGCGGCCCACTGGAAATACAAGGAAGGCCGAGTGGAAGAGGAAAACATAGACAAGAAGCTTACATGGCTGAGGCAAATGCTCGAGTGGCAGAGAGACCTAAAGGATCCCAAGGAATTCGTGGAATCCCTCAAGATAGATTTGTTTACAAACCAGGTTTTTGTATTTACGCCCAAAGGAGATGTAGTAGAGCTGCCGGTTGGCTCGACGCCGGTTGATTTTGCATACAAGATACATTCGGGAGTCGGGAACAGCTGCATAGGTGGCAAGGTGGACGGAAGAATCGTTCCGCTTGACTACAAGCTGAAAACGGGAAATATCGTAGAAGTAATAACCAGCGCCCATTCCAACGGCCCAAGCAGGGACTGGCTAAAATTTGTAAAAAGCACCCAGGCGAAAAACAAAATCAGGCAGTGGTACAAGAAGGAGAGGAAAGAGGAAAATATTTTAAAGGGCAAGGACATGCTCGAAAAGGAAGTCAAAAGACTCGGATACTCCACAAAAGAGTTTCTGCAGGTCGATTGGCTCAATTCGGCGGTAAAGAAGCTAAGTCTCAATGCCATTGAAGATTTATATGCGTCTTTGGGATATGGAGGCATTTCCCTTAATCAAGTAATGCCTAAATTGAAGGAAAAATTCAGGGCTGAGCATAAAGACGACAAGAAAATGACAGTAGAAGAGGAATTGGCTGAAAAGACAAAAAAGAAAACTGATAAAACGGACAAGAAGAAACGAAAACAGGATCAGGGAATAACGGTGAAGGGGATAGACAGCATATTGGTCCGTTTTGCAAAATGCTGCAGTCCGGTTCCGGGAGACGACATAATTGGTTTCATAACTCGAGGCAGGGGAATAACGATTCACCGAAAAGATTGTCCAAACATAAAGAACGAAGACAAGACTGCCGACCGATTCATAGAGGTGGAATGGAACATGGACAAGGACACTTCCTATGAAACAGGCATACAGATCGTGGCGCCTGACAAGAAAGGCTTGCTTTCAGAAATCACAAACATAATATCGGAAGTCAATCTTGAAGTGGTTGGAATCAATGCAAAGATAACAAAAGAAAAAGTGGCAATAATAAATTTGACCATACTAATTTTCGATACAAGCCAATTGGAAAAACTGATAACCAAATTAAAGAACAAACCGGAAGTAATGGATGTCAAGCGTGTGACTTCCTAGGAGGAAAAATATGAGAGCTGTTGTTCAAAGGGTTTCAACATCGAGCGTTTCGGTGGATGGAGAGACAAGAGGGGAAATAGAAAAAGGGCTTACAGTGCTTTTGGGGGTAGAGGAAGGCGACGGCCCGAAGGATTCAAAATACATGGTGGATAAAATCGCAAACCTGAGGATTTTCGAAGACGAGAATGAAAAAATGAATCTTTCACTTTTGGATATAAAAGGGGAAATGCTTGTAATATCCCAGTTCACATTGCTTGGCGACTGCCGAAAAGGAAGACGCCCGGGATTTACCTGCGCGGCTAAGCCGGAGCCTGCAAACGAGCTTTATGAAATGTTTGTAGAAGAGGCGAAGATGCTTGGAATTCATGTTGAAACGGGTGTTTTTAAAACACACATGATTGTGGACATACAAAATGATGGACCTGTCACACTGCTGGTGGACAGCAATAAAAAATTTTAGGTGGTGCAAAATGCAGATTGAACGTCTTGTAACAGGAATTTATGCGGCAAATTGCTATATTGTACATGGTGGGGAATTGAACGAAGCCATGGTTGTGGATCCGGGCGGAAATGTTAAAGACATAGTTGCATATCTACAAAAGCGTAAACTCAAAGCGAAAAAAATCGTTTTGACACACGGACATCTGGATCATATCGGGGCAGCCGAAGAATTAAGGCGAATAACGAATGCGGAGATTCTGATCCATAAAAAAGACGCATACATGCTGCACGATGCGCAAAGAAACATGTCCGCAATGTCCGGAGGTGACAACATAAGCTTTCATGAAGACGGCTTGCTGAAAGACGGAGATACTATAAGGGTAGACGGCGTAATTGCCGTTGTCATTCATACTCCGGGACATTCCGCAGGAGGGATATGCCTTCAAATAGAGGATGCGCTTTTTTCGGGAGACACTCTTTTCAGAGGTTCAATTGGAAGAACGGACCTGGACAAGGGTTCGATGGGGGCCCTTATGTCGTCGATAATGGACAGGCTCATGATATTTCCGGATGAGACAAGAGTATTTCCGGGTCATGGACCCGAAACAACAATAGGAATCGAAAGAAAGAGCAATCCATTCATATTGCAGATGAGGAATTGATTTAATGAAGATATACATGACGGATTCGACTTATCGTTACGATATAGAGGCTTTGGCAAAGGCAATCTTTAAAACTGAAGATTTGGAAGCTACGAGGGACCTGGATGCATGCGGTCCCTTTTTGGCAATAATCCACAAAAGGGAAGAAGATGCCTTCAATTTGAGAGTAGTATGGAAGAACGAAAAAAACGCAATTTCTGAAAAAAGCGAAACAGTCAAAAAGCCTTCAGGGGACGCGCGGGAAAACAAAAGGCAAGTGCGCAGAAGGTTGAAGCATTTGATGGTAAAGACTATTCTCGGGGATGAAAGCGCGAATATTCTTCCGTGGGGGACCCTGACGGGAATAAAGCCGTCCAAGCTTGTCCATGAAATGATTCAAAGCGGAATGAATCAGGAAGAGATAAGATTTAAATTGGAAAGCGAATATTTGATTTCAAAAGAAAAAATAAATCTCCTCATGAGGGTTGCAGGTCTGGAGCACGATTTTATTTATCCTCCGGATCCAAAAAAAATTTCAGTTTATATAGGGATACCCTTTTGTCCCAGCAAATGCCTCTATTGTTCATTCCCGACAAAGGTGAATGCGGCAGACGGCATGAAAGAAAAGTACGTGAAGGCTTTGGCGGTGGAAATAAGACGCTACGCAAAAGAAATTGCGCACCATGAAATCGAAACGGTCTACATGGGTGGAGGCACACCCACGGAACTGTCAGCCCCCATGCTAAGGGAAGTCTTGGACGTTTTGAACGGGACACTTGATTTAAGCGGATTGAAGGAATTTACAGTAGAAGCCGGAAGGCCTGATACAATAGATGAAAAGAAACTGTCCGTGTTGAAAAATTCAGGTGTAGACAGAATAAGCATAAATCCGCAAACATTCAACAACAAGACTTTGGAAACGGTAAGGAGGGGCCATACATCCGAGGATGTGCACAAAGCATGGGAAATGGTCAAGCCGTACGGATTCAATTCAGTAAATATGGACTTGATAGTCGGGCTTCCGGGAGAAGATATCCCTGAAATGGAATCCACAATGAAAAATGTATCAATAATAAGGCCGGACAATTTGACGGTACACACTCTGGCTTTGAAGAAGAATGCCGAAATGAGGAAGAGCTCCTTAGTGCAAATGCTTCCTGGCGAGGATGCTGTTGCCCAAATGATTAACATTGCTGAAAACGGAGCAGTTTCACTGGGTATGGAGCCATACTATATGTACAGGCAAAAGTACATGCTTGGAAACATGGAGAACATAGGATATGCAAAACCCGGTAAGGAATGTCTTTACAACATACAGATGATGAACGACCTTCAAACGGTAATTGCCTTCGGGTCTGGAGTGATGACAAAATTCGTATCACTTGAAGAAAACAGAATATTAAGGACGGCAAACTACAAGCAGGTGAGGGACTATATTGAATCACCGGTTGAAATGGCGGAAAGAAAAATAAGAACTAAAAAAATCCTGGACAATACAGACAAACAAATATGATATAATATTAACGAAGCGGGGATGATATTATGGCACAGAGATATAAAAGAAAAAGAAGCAGAAAAAACAGAAGCGGAAGAATAATTCTTTCAATTTTGTTTTTATGCGTAATTTCGGCATTGGTGGGTTTTTACGGAGTGAAATTCATGCTTTCAGGAAATGAAAAACCCATATCGGCTGAAGCTTCGGGATCCGATGAAGAGCAAAGCAGGGAAATATCGGATATGTTGGAAATAAAGCCTGACGAAATTCAAGAAGATGAAACTAGGGAAGAAAAAATTGAAGATCAGGTGGAAACCGGCATTGAAAATGAAAATATAAAGCCTGGCATGAAGACCGGACAAATTGATTTGAATCTCTATGCTTATCAGCTTGGAGGATTTTCAAAGCGGGAAAATGCAGAAAAGTTTTTGGGTGAATTGGACGATAAGGGTGAGGCAGGAATAATTGTAGACGGGAACAATTTCAAGGTTTTGAATATTGTCTATGCAGACAGCGCCCTTGATGAGTATTTCAAAAATGCCGCAAGGGATATTGCAGACGATGCCTTTTTATACAGGATCGAAAAAACAGTTGAATTTTCATATGAGGAGGACAATGAAGAAGATGCACTCGCATGTGTAAAGGATTATGAGAGTATGATTTCGATGATTGGAGAGGTTCAATCCGATTATGTAGCATATTTGAATTCAAATTTGAAACTTGGAGATTTTAAAGAAACAGCAAACAATAAGTTGGACGAGTTGGAAAGTATGAGGCTGAGGCTTGATGATCTCGATTCAGCTGGATTTATTTTTGAAGGAATTGATGATTGGCATGAATCGGTTGAGGAAGTTTTGCTTAAAGTTGCCGAAACTGAAAATGAAGGATTCATGGACGATTTGTCGGAACTTTATATCGAAGGAATCGAAGGTGTTGAAGGGGGATTGTGATGTTACTTAGAGAAGCAAAAGAAATACTCGATGCCGAAATATTGGCAGGAGAAGAATACATGGACAGGGAAGTGGAAGCAGCTTTTTCATGTGATTTGATGAGCGATGTATTGGCTTTTGTTGATGACAAGGTACTTCTTTTGACTGGACTCACCAATCTGCAAGTAATAAGGACTGCAGAAATGCTAGATTTGTCCAATATTGTATTCGTAAGGGGGAAAAAGCCCAACGAAGAGGTTTGCAGGTTGGCACGAGAAAAGAAAATGGTTTTAATGGGAGTTAAACATACTTTGTTCGAAGCAAGCGGTATGCTCTATAAGAGCGGACTTGGAGCAATCAAAATAGAAGGGGCATAATAATATGGCTGAATTGGAAAAAACAATAAAGCTTGAATACGAAGTCGGCAAAGAAGAGTTTTCAAAGGCGGGACTTGCATCAAGCAACATCAAGAAAGTGTTGAATCAAATCGGCATCGACGCAAAGGTTGTAAGAAGGGTGGCAATAGCTGCTTACGAGTCGGAAATAAACATAGTTATTCATTCTGAAGGAGGCAAAATCACCACAGAAATTTCGCACGACAAAATAACTGTAACAGCACATGACAAGGGAAATGGAATCGAAAATATTGAAAAAGCTATGACAAAAGGATTTTCAACAGCCTCGAATGAAGCGCGTGAAATGGGCTTTGGGGCAGGCATGGGATTGCCTAATATGAAAAGAACAAGTGACCAATTCAGTATTGAATCTTCCAAGGGAGCGGAAACAAAAGTGGAAATGATTTTTAATATTTGATGGAGGGAATTTGATGGAAAATTATTGGCATTCAGTCAATTTGGATATAACAAAGTGCAATGGATGCACTAATTGCTTGAAAAGATGTCCGACCGAGGCTATACGCCTACGCAATGGAAAAGCTGAAATCATAAATGAACGCTGCATAGATTGCGGAGAGTGCATAAGAGTATGCCCATATCACGCGAAAAGAGCATTGACGGATGAATTGTCCGACATGAAGAAATACAAATACAATATAGCGCTGGTTTCTATTCCGATTTATGGACAATTTCACTTGAGCAAGAAAATAAACAAGATATTCAATTCTTTTTACGATTTGGGTTTCGATGAAGTTTATGATGTTGCCAAGGCCGCTGACTATCTTTCAATAGCGTTGAAAGACAGATTGGAAAACAGAGAAAAAGAAGGTCCGCTTATTTCGACTCTTTGCCCTGCAATAATAAGACTGATACAAATAAGGTTTCCTTCTCTTATAGACAGGATAATCAAGCTTGAGACACCGATGGAAATTGCTGCTAGATTTGCCAAGAAGGAAGCTGTGGAAAAAACCGGAATACCTATGGATGAAATTGGGACATTTTATATAACGGAATGTCCAGCTAAGATAACAAGCATTAAGAACCCGGTCGGAATAAGAAAGTCGTATGTCGATAGAGCTATTTCAATAGAATCGGTTTATTCCAAGATCTTGAAGATTTATCCGGATGTGGAGATACGAAAACAAGTGCAGAACTCGTCAAGTGTCGGAATAGGGTGGGCAAAAGCAAACGGACAGAGTTTCAGCATAAAAGCCAAAAATTATCTTGCTGTTGACGGCATAGAAAATGTAATTGAAGTATTGGAAGGAATGGAACTTGGAAAGCTCAACGATGTGGATTTTTTCGAGGGATATGCATGCGTAAATGGATGTATTGGAGGTCCACTCACAATGGAGAATTCATTTATCGCAAAAGCTAGAATAAGACGCATTTCCGAAGAAATCGGGGAGAAACAATTCGAGGCAATTGACAGGGAAAAAGCCATAGGGAAAATCAATGAAGAAATGAAAGATTGGGTTGATGAAATTAAGCCTAAAAATGTGATGAAATTGGATTCGGACATTCGTGTGGCAATAAATAAGATGGACATGATAGAGAAGATATACAAGCAACTGCCGGGAATAGACTGTGGAACATGCGGAGCTCCAAGCTGCAGAGCTTTGGCGGAAGATATTGTACGGGGAGAAGCTTCAATTGACGATTGCATAATAAGAAAAGGACAGGAGGTTAATAATGATCATCAATGAAATTATCGATGAACTGAAATTGAACCAGCTAAGTGGCGAAAAGGATTCAATGAAAATCGTGGACGGAGTTTATATTTGCGATCTTTTGAGTTGGGTCATGGCAAACGGAAGCAAAGGAGATATTTGGATTACCGTTCAGACACACCTCAACATAATAGCTGTTGCCTCACTTCTTGAAATGCCTATGGTAATAGTGCCTGAATCCATTGAAGTGGAGGAAGAGACTTTGGCGAAAGCGGATGAAGAGAATATAATTGTATGCACTTCCGAACTTGACAGTTTTACATTGGCATGCAAACTAAACGAGATGGGAATGAAATGAAGCTTTATTACGACTTCCATATCCATTCGGCGCTTTCACCGTGCGGCGATGAGGATATGACTCCAAACAATATAATAAACATGTCTTTATTAAAAGGGCTTGACGCGATAGCGGTAACAGACCACAACAATGCGGCAAACTGTGAGGCTTGCATGGAGTTGGGCCGAAAGAATGGAATAATAGTTGTACCGGGAATGGAAGTTCAGACAAAAGAGGAAGTGCATGTGCTTTGCCTGTTCGAAACAATTGAAAAGATCAATTCGTTTCAAGACGAACTCTTCAAGCATTTTGAATGGATTTCCAATCCCGAGGAATTGTTGGGAAGGCAATTGATATTCGATGAAAATGACGAATTGAAAGGCGAAGAAAAACGCCTGCTGATACATTCGGTTGGTTTAAATATCTATGCATTGGTTGAATTGGTGCATGAGCATGATGGGCTTGCAATACCGGCCCACATAGACAGAAAGGCGTTTAGTCTAATTGCAAATCTGGGTTTCTTGCCGCCCGACTTGAATGTGGATGCCTTGGAGCTTTCAAAAATAACGACGCATGAAAAATTCACAGCAAAGAACCCTATGTATAAGAATTTTTGCTTCGTCTCAAATTCGGATGCCCATTATCTTCATGACATTTCAGAGCGTGACAATTGGTTGGAAGTTGATGAAAAAGATATTCGAAGCATATTCAAATCATTGAGAAAAAGCTGAAAGGGGGACTTAAAATGAAGGAATTGTCTATGCATATATTGGACATAGCTCAAAATTCTGTCCATGCTGATTCCAAACTGGTTGAAATTGAGATTTGTGAAAAAATAGAAAAGAACATTCTTGAAATATGCATCAAAGACGATGGAAAGGGAATGGATGAGGAAACGCTTAAAAAAGTGACCAATCCGTTCTACACAAGCAGGACAACAAGAAAAGTTGGATTGGGCATACCAATGTTAAAATCTGCCGCAGAAAATTGCGATGGGAGTTTCAAGATGAAATCGGAAGTAGGAAAGGGAACGGAGCTGACAGCTTCATTCAGATATGACCATATTGACCGTGCTCCTCTCGGCAATATTGTAGATACCGTTGTTACAGTTGTGATATCGGACATCAAAGTTGATTTCATATACAGACATTATATAGATGAAAGATGTTTTATATTGGATACAAGGGAAATCAAAGAAGTTTTGGGCGATGTGCCGTTGAACAATATCGATGTAATTTGCTGGATAAAGGAGCATGTTAAAGAAGGTCTTGAAAAAATCAAACAATGATTTTCAAAAGCGCTCCGAATATTCGTTATGCAATTAACAATGATTGACTTTAAAAACCTTTAAAGATACTATGTTAATGGACTATATGTTTTTTTTTTGTGTTTTTTTGTTCGCATGATATTATTTATATTGTAATTTGTTTGGCAATATAATGAGTATAAATGTGACGAATATTTATAAAGGGGTGAGTATCAATGAATCTTTTATCATTCAGGGGAGGCATTCATCCTCCACACAGTAAAGAAATGACAGAGCATTTACCGGTGGAGAAATCTTTGCAACCTGAAATTGTAGTAATTCCCCTTCAGCAACACATCGGCGCACCTTGCAAGGCAATAGTAGAAGTTGGCGAAAAAGTCAAGGTTGGGCAGAAAATTGGTGAAGCGGGCGGATTTGTATCTGCGCCAGTCCATAGCAGCATTTCCGGAACGGTAAAGAAAATCGAAAAAAGGATGATTATCAACGGTACGGGAACTTGCATCGTAATCGAGTCCGATGGCTTGAATGAAGTTCATGAGAGCGTTGTTCCCAAGGGCGATATCGAGATGCTTGAGCCGAAAGAAATACTCGATATAATCAACGAAGCCGGAATAGTAGGAATGGGCGGGGCGGGCTTCCCGACAAGAGTAAAATTGTCGCCTCCACCGGACAAGAAGATTGATGTACTTATATTAAACGGAGCGGAATGCGAGCCGTATCTGACATCGGACCACCGTCTCATGCTTGAGACTCCGGAAGACGTTGTTTATGGGTTAAGGGCAGTAATGAAAGTCTTGGGACTTGAGAAAGCCTTCATAGCCATAGAGAACAACAAAATGGATGCTGTGCTTTCGATGAAAGAGGCTGCAAAGGATTTACCGGGTATTCAAGTTGTGGTCGTAAAGACCAAGTACCCGCAAGGATCTGAGAAACAATTGATTTACGCATGTTCACAAAGAGAAGTTCCTTCAGGAGCCCTTCCGATGGATGCAGGAGCAGTCGTAAGCAATGTTGCCACAATGTCGGCGATATCGAAGGCAATCAGAACAGGAATGCCGCTTATAGAAAGAATTTGTACTGTCACAGGCGACGGAATTGTCGAGCCTAAAAACATTATGATAAAAAATGGAACCAGAATCAGTGAAATCATAGCTCAAGCTGGAGGATACAAAGGCGAGCCGGGAAAACTCATTCTTGGCGGACCGATGATGGGTTTTGCTCAATTCACAGATGACCTGCCCTCGACCAAGACTACATCGGGTGTATTGGTATTCACGGAAGAACAGGCAAGATTGCCTGAGCCAAATCCTTGCATAAGATGCGGCAAATGTGTAGACATATGCCCTTCATTTATTCAACCGTTTGCAATCAGCGCCTATTCATTGAACGGAATGTTCGATATGGCGGAAAAGAATAATGCAATGGATTGCATCGAATGCGGTTCGTGTTCTTTCATTTGTCCTTCGAAACGGCCTTTGCTCCATTCAATAAGAATGGCCAAAAGGGAAATACTTTCAAAACGAAGGAAAACAAAATAACAGGAGGGTAAAGATGGAAAGAAAATTGATAGTCACTTCATCGCCGCACATCAGGTCGAAAGAAGCGACTGATAAAACAATGAGAGATGTTGTAATAGCTCTCATTCCTGCTACGCTTGCAGGAATGTATTACTTCGGATTTCAGACATTGATTGTCGTATTGCTGTCAGTTGCGGCAGCCATGGCGACTGAAGCAATAATACAAAATATAAGAAGACAACCCATTACAGTAATGGATTACAGCGCCGCCGTAACAGGACTCTTGCTGGCACTTAACCTTCCTCCGGAAGTTCCGTTTTGGATTCCTATCGTCGGTTCGATTTTCGCAATAGCAATTGCCAAGCAGGCATTTGGGGGCTTGGGACATAATTTCATCAACCCGGCTTTGGCGGCAAGAGTATTCCTTATAGCATCTTGGCCGATTGAAATGACCACATGGAAGTACCCGGTCGATGCAGTAACCGAGGCGACTCCTCTTGCGCTTATAAAAGGAAGCAGGATTGTGCCTGAAAGTGTTTCCATTTTTAATCTTTTCATTGGTAAAATAGGAGGATGCATAGGTGAAGTTTCGGCGTTGGCACTTTTGATAGGAGGAATTTATCTTGTCTATCGTGGAGTTATAAGCCTGAGGATTCCTCTTGCATACATGGGTACTGTGGCTGTTTTGACATTGTTTTACGGTGGATTCAATATAAACTACATGATGTTCCATTTGCTAGCGGGAGGATTAGTTTTGGGAGCCATCTTCATGGCTACGGATTATGTATCATCTCCGATGACGGCAAAGGGGCAAATCATATATGCTGTTGGATGCGGTTTAATCACAGTAATAATCAGACTGTTTGGGGGATATCCAGGAGGCGTGTCTTTCTCCATTCTATTTATGAATATTGTAACGCCTTTGATTGACAAATATGTCAAAGCCAATGTGTTCGGAGGTGTGAAAAAATAATGAAAGAAATCAGCAAATTAGGATTGATTCTACTTTTAATATGTGCTGTTGCGGCGGGATTGCTATCTCTTGTTTATGATTTCACCATCGATAAGATTGTTGGGCAAAGAGAATTGACAAGCCAGTTGTCCAGGCAGGAAGTTTTGCCTGAAGCTGAGTCTTTTGAAATAATTGAAGCCGATATGCTAGACAAGGTTAAAGATGAAAATGAACTGGTTGTCGAGATTTATGAAGGACTTACAGGAGATGGTGTAGTCGGCTACACCATTAAGTCGTTGCCGGGTGGATTCGGCGGAAGCGTTGAGGTTATTACAGGGGTTTCGTTGGATGGCAAAATCACTGGAATGAGAGTAGGAAGCCATCAGGAAACACCCGGTCTTGGAGCGAATGCGACTTTGCCGGACTTTTACGGACAATATGCGGGAAAGAGCACCGAATCTGAATTGACAGTTGTCAAAGCGGGAGCCGCCGGAAATGAAATACAGGCAATTTCCGGAGCTACCATAACGTCCAAAGCGGTCACGGAAGGCGTCAACATGGCTGTTGAAGCCTACAAGATCGTTTCTGGCCTGTAATTATCCGGAGGTGAATTATATTGAATCTAATGAAAATTTTCAAGAATGGATTATTGGATGAAAACCCCATATTCGTTCAATTGTTAGGCATGTGTCCAACTCTGGCGGTTACAACATCGGCAATAAACGGAGTAGGAATGGGGTTGGCGTCCACTGCTGTACTGGTTGCGTCGAATGCAGTTATTTCAATGATGAGGAAAATAATACCCAGCAAAATCAGAATACCGGCATTCATAGTCGTAATTGCCAGTTTCGTTACGATTGTTGGAATGTTGATGGAAGGGTATCTGCCAACGCTGTTCAAGGCTTTGGGCCTTTTCATACCGCTTATTGTGGTAAACTGCATAATACTTGCAAGAGCCGAGGCTTTTGCATCTAAGAATACAGTGATTGATTCCATTTTCGATGGTTTGGGAATGGGAATCGGATTTACCTTGGCATTGACGGTATTGGGAGCTGTGAGAGAATTGATTGGAGCAGGAAGCTTGTTCGGATGGCAGCTGCCGTTCGCATACAAGCCGGCTCTCATAATGATACTTCCTCCAGGAGCCTTCATCGCACTTGGTATATTGTTGGCTCTTTATAATGTTGTCAAATCAAAAAAAAGTTTGTCATAAGGGGGGATTGAAGTGGAAAACGCTAGTATCTTCGTTATCCTGGTCAGTTCGATTCTCGTAAACAACTTCGTCCTGTCGAGATTTTTGGGAATCTGTCCTTTTCTCGGAGTTTCAAAACAGGTTGAAACTGCTACAGGGATGGGCATGGCCGTTACGTTTGTTATAACATTGGCTGGTATGATTACATACCTGGTACAAAAGTATATTTTGGTTTTTTTCCATATAGAGTATTTGCAGACTGTCGCATTCATACTTGTAATTGCGGCCCTTGTGCAATTTGTTGAAATAGTCCTTCAGAAGCTTAGCCCGGTATTGTATCAGGCATTGGGAGTGTATCTTCCGCTTATAACTACAAACTGTGCCGTTCTAGGTTTGGCGCTACTCAACATACAATATAAACTGAATTTCGTCCAGACGATTTTTCATTCCTTTGGCGCGGCGGTGGGTTTTTCCTTGGCAATCATTTTATTTGCCGGAATTCGGGAAAGACTTGCAATTTCGGATGTACCCGCACCGTTTAAAGGTTTCCCGATCGCTCTGATTACTGCAGGCCTTATGTCCATGGCATTTCTGGGCTTTGCAGGACTAGTCTAAAAGGAAAGGGTGATGAATATGAATATTAACGGCTTGATTTATTCTACCTTGAGCCTTGGTGGAATGGGATTGATTTTTGGAGCCGGCTTGGCTTATGCCTCACAGAAGTTTGCAGTTGAAATAGATCCAAAGGCAGTCGCTGTAAGAGAAGTTCTTCCCGGCGCCAACTGCGGAGGTTGCGGATACCCGGGATGCGACGGATTTGCAAATGCCGTGGCAAAAGGCGAAGCCAAAGTCAACGGATGCCCTGTAGGTGGAGCTGAAACAGCTGAAAAAGTTGCTGAAATCATGGGACTGGTTGTTGAAGACAGCACAAAGATGATTGCTCATGTCATTTGCAACGGAACATGCGAAAATGCAAGAGAAAAATATGAGTATATAGGTATACAGGATTGTAAAGCCGCAAACATAGTAAATGGCGGAAGCAAGAGTTGCTCGTTCGGATGTCTCGGATTGGGCACTTGCGTTGATGTATGTCCTTTCGACGCAATTTTTATAAATGACAAAGGCATTGCCGAAGTAATTGACGACAAATGCACGGCCTGTGGAAATTGCATTGAGGCATGTCCTAAAAATGTAATTGCGCTTGTTCCTTACGGACATGAAGTGATAGTAGAATGCAACAGCAAGGATAAAGGCAAGGCAGTGAAAGCGTCTTGCGATGTGGGTTGCATAGCTTGCAAGATTTGCGAAAAAAATTGCCCCTTCGACGCCATACATGTAGTCGACAATTTGGCGGTTATTGATTATGAGAAATGCACGGAGTGCATGATTTGCGTTGAAAAGTGTCCGACAGGAGCCATCGCGGGGAACTTGGAGAACAGGAAAAAGGCCGAGATTGACGAGCAAGCATGCATTGGATGTACGCTTTGCACAAAAGTTTGTCCGGTTGACGCCATCGAGGGAGAAGTGAAGAAACCCCACAAGGTGGATGCCCAAAAATGCATCGGATGCGGAGCATGTGTTGAAAAATGCCCCAAGGATGCCATAAAACTCAAGTAAAACAAAAAGCGGAAAGTGCCTGAAAAAGCGCTTCCGCTTTTTTTTATTGCACTAAAAATCGCTTGATATGGCAAATGCGAAATGTTACACTTATTGTAGTTTGAAATATTGGAATTTCAACATTTATAAAGGATTGGGAGTGGAGAGTTTGAAAAGAGGAAACAGGTCGGTTTTAGTAATTTCGCTTGCTGTTGTCATAGGGATGATTCTTGGTAATCTGGCGGGAAACGCGCTATCAGGCATTGTTCCTTTATTTTCCAAAGTCATTCCATTGGGAGTGGACAACTTTTCTTTAAAATTGTATGTTCTGGATTTTCATATAGGGTTGCTTTTCAATGTAAACGTAATGGGTCTCATTGGAGGGTTGGCCGGGCTTTTGGCGGCTGCCCGCCGTTAGGGGTGGTCTAGTGGGAAAAAAGCAAATAATTCTGGCGTCAGCGTCGGAAAGAAGAATCGATATTTTGAAATCGCTTGGCATTGAGTTCGTTTCAATGCCGAGCGGCATATCGGAAATAACCATAGAAGACGATCCGGCAACAACCGTAATGGCTTTGGCTTTTGAAAAAGCATGGGATGTATTTGTCAAAAACCCGGAAAGCCTTGTTATAGGAGCCGACACAGTCGTTTTTTTCGAGAAGGTTTTGGGAAAGCCTTCTAACAAGTCGGATGCAGTGGAAATGCTTGAAAGAATAAGTGGAAAGACGCACAGGGTATATACCGGTGTGGCAATAATAAGTGAAGACATAAAAGAGGTTTACTTCGAGTATTCTTCTGTAAAAATAAAACAATTAAGCAGACTTGAGATAGAGCGTTATATCAGTACGGGCGAACCGATGGGGAAAGCTGGCGGATACGCAATTCAAGGTTTTGGAGCTTCCCTTGTGGAATCTGTAAATGGAGACTATTTCAATGTAGTCGGGCTTCCTGTCGGGAGGCTATCCGAGAAGCTTAAAAAAATAGGGGGATGACATGAAAAGTCCATATGGAATGAAGGAATTGCCAGAGGATGAAAGGCCAAGGGAAAAGCTCGTGACAAATGGGGCTGGAAGTCTTTCCAACCCGGAACTTTTGGCTATTTTGCTCAGAACCGGCAAAAAGGGATTGTCTGCAATTGAACTTTCAAGAAGAGTATTATGTGAAGATCGCAGTGGATTAGCTTATCTCGGAAGATGCAGGGTGGACGAACTGGTTAAAATTGACGGAATAGGTGAAGCCAAGGCATGCCAGCTTCTGGCGGCTCTTGAACTTGGGAAGAGAATGGACAAGCTTACAGGCATAAAAAAAGTGGATGTGCACTCTCCGAAGGATGTGGCAAACCGCTATATGAGCGAGCTTAGATTTCTTGACAGGGAGATTTTCAAGGTTCTGTATCTCAACACAAAAAACGAGATACTGCGTGATGAAAATATTTCCGTAGGAAGCCTAAATGCTTCCATAGTTCATCCGAGAGAAGTTTTCAAGCCGGCAATTGTTTACAGCAGTAATGCGGTAATACTAATGCATAATCATCCAAGCGGAAATTCGTCGCCAAGCCAGGAGGACATACAGATAACAAAGAGACTCTCCGAGGCGGGAGACCTTATAGGCATAAAGGTTCTCGACCATATAGTGATAGGGGACGGCGATTATTACAGCCTCAAGGAAAATGGCTTATTTTAGGTATTGGAAGGGGATAGAATAATGTGTTTCAAAAATTTTTTTGCCAAGGATATGGGAATAGACCTTGGAACTGCAAACACCTTGGTCTATGTAAAAGGCTCAGGAATAGTCATAAGAGAACCCTCGGTTGTTGCAATCGATACTGTCACAAATGAAATACTTGCTGTGGGAAGCGAAGCAAAACTTATGATAGGCCGAACACCGGGAAACATAAAAGCAATAAGACCACTAAGGGATGGCGTGATAGCAGATTTCGACACTACTGAAATAATGCTCAGATATTTTATAAAAAAGGCGTTTTCAACAAATACATTCATATTTGCTCCAAGGATATTGCTCGGGGTGCCCTGCGGCGTGACTGAAGTGGAAAAAAGAGCTGTGATTGATGCGGCGATGTCTGCAGGAGCAAAAAAAGCGTATCTCATTGAAGAACCGATGGCTGCGGCGATAGGTTCAGGCCTTCCCGTGGGGGAACCGGTAGGAAGCATGGTTGTCGACATAGGCGGCGGAACGACTGAAATGGCAATAATATCCATGGGTGGTATTGTAAGCAACAGGTCGGTGAGAGTCGGCGGAGATGAGATGGATGAGGCAATAATAAATTTTATGAAAAAAAAATACAGTTTGATGATTGGAGAGCGCACAGCGGAAAAAATAAAAATGACAGTTGGTTCAGCATATGTCGGAAACGATATAAAAGAAATGGAAATAAGCGGGCGGGATCTTGTTACTGGATTGCCTAAAACCATTAGCATAAATGAATTGGAAATAAAAGATGCTCTTGGAGAACCTGTAAAAGTAATCGTTGAAAACATAAAGAACACATTAGAGAAGACTCCACCGGAACTGGCTTCAGACATAATGGAGACAGGAATAATGCTGACTGGAGGCGGAGCGCTTTTGTCAGGATTGGATGAGCTTATAAGAAAGGAAACGGAAATGCCTGTAAAAATTGCGGAAAATCCGTTGGATTGCGTCGTAATGGGGACAGGAAAAGCAATAGAGACTTTGGATGAACATAAGCGTGTCTTTGTTTCAACAAAGAGTAATTATTGACATGAGTGGTGATAAAGAGTGAATGAATTCAAAAAAAAGAAAATAATGGCGGGTATTGCGATTCTTTTGCTCCTATTCCTAATAGTTGCCACATTTGGAGGTGGTGGGGAAATAAGTCCGATTGAAAATTTCGCCGGCAAAAATATCGCCTTGTTACAAAGAGGATTTACAGTAGGTGCTGATTTCTTTGGCAATATATTCAATCCGGTTGCAAATGTTTGGCGTCTGGATAAAATAAACAAGGAACTAGAGATTGAAAACCAAGAGCTGAGGCGAAAATTGATTGCGGCAACGCTTTCCCAAAAAGAAATGAAAGATCTTTCTGAAATGGAAAAGGCACTCAATTATGCTGAAATGAAGGGGTATGATTATTTGACATGCGATGTTGTGTCGAAAGATCCAGGAACGTGGTTCAACATGTTCATAATCAACAAAGGGACAAGCGACGGTGTTTATCAGGAGCAGGCGGTGATAAACGGCGACGGTTTGATAGGGATAGTCTATGAGGCCGGAAAGGATTGGGCAAAGGTAGTTTCCATAATCGACAATAGAAGTTCAGTCAGTTTCAAGCTTCTGGACGAAAAGAATTTTTCAATTGGAATAGTGGAAGGCGGAACCGAAAGAGGTTTGTCAGGATATCTTTTCGATCCTAAAGCGGAAGTATACGCCGGGCAGGAAATCATAACTTCAGGTCTTGGAATTTATCCCGAAGGATTGCTTATAGGCACAGTAAGCGATGTCATAATTGAAAAAAACGAGTTGCTCAAAAGAATAAAAGTTGAACAAGTGGTCGACTTCAAAACAATAAACCGGGTAATGGTTCTTTTGCCTCCAGAAGAGGTGGAAGGGCGATGAAATACGCAATTACTTCGTTGACAATGTTTGCGGGATTCATACTTCAAACAACTCTGCTCCAGCATATCAGGATTTTTGGGGTTCTTCCCAACCTTGCCATTGTCTTACTTGTCGTCTTTTCAGTCAGGCTTAAAATGCCAATGGGGATTTGTGCGGCTGTGGCGGGAGGGCTATTGCAGGATATTTTCTTCAGCCCGGCTTTTGGAATATACACACTCATTTATTTGACTGTGGCTTTTTCCGTTTCAGCATTAAGCGGAAATTTTTTCGAGGAGAGTTCCGCAACTCCAATAGTGATGATTGCTTTTGCGACAATCTGCCAATATTTCATGATGATTGTCATATATTATTTTGCAGGAATGCAATTTGATCTATCGGCAATATTTTTGCGTATGGTATTGCCAGAATTGCTGATTAACGCAATCCTCTGTTGGGCTTTGTATAAAATTTTTGGCAGAATTCTTGGCAAGATTGGCTTTGAAAGCGCTGGCAGGTGGTCAAATGAATGAATTCATCAAGAATAGGAATAATCAACTTTTTGCAATTACTGCCGCAATTTTTGTTTTGTTGCTTTTCAGACTGGCAACCCTTACAATTGTTGAGGGAGCTGAGTATGCGGAAATTTCGGAGAATGTAAGAATAAAGGAATTGCCCGTAACAGCATGGCGCGGAGAAATAACCGACAGAAACGGCGTTTTGCTGGCAGGAAATATACCTTCATTTACCGTAAAGCTTATCATAAGTGAAATGCCGAAAGAAAATCTTGAAAAAACAGCAGTTGATCTTATGAAAATTCTCGACCAAAAGGGAGAGGAACATATTGTATTTCCAATAGGGTTGGGCGAAAATGGGAAATTCGAATTTTCTTACGACCTTGATATCGAAGAGTGGCTTGAAAGCAACCAATTGTATGAGGCGAAAGATGCGCAGACAGCTTTCGACATGCTTAGGATGCGCGAGGAGATTGACCAAGCACTAAGTGTTTATGAGGCGCAGAAACTGCTTGCCCACAAAGGGATAACTCCTCCTATTTCAGTCAAGAGCATGAAGTTTCTTGCGCAGATGAAAAAAGAGGAGTTCTTGAAATCATACGGTTTAGACAATGATTCGGGCGCAGAAAACGCCTATGATGCAATCAGGGAATATTATAAAATTGGAAGCGAATACAATACATCTGAATCGCTCGACGTTCTTGCTGTTAGAAACGCAATAAAGAACCAGGGATACAGGAAATACCAGCCCATCACGCTTGCTGACGATATTTCTGAAGAAACCGCAATATTGATTGAGGAAAAAGGAATGCATCTTCCGGGGATAGATGTTCAAATTGAACCTATAAGATACTATCCTGAAGGAAAACTGGCGGCCCATGCGCTTGGATATCTCGGGAAAATAAGCACAACATCGGAAATTGAGAGATATATAAGCGGATTGGGATATTCGCCAAATGCATTCATAGGGAAAACAGGAATAGAAAAAAGCTACGAAACCGAATTGAAAGGCGAAGACGGTTTAAAAAAGGTTGAAGTTGACGTATACGGACAATTAATATCGGAAATAAGTGAAGAAAAACCGGTTCCAGGCGAGAATATTGCTCTGACTATTGATTCCGAATTGCAAAAGACGGCGGAGGATGCGCTGGAAAAAGTGTTGCAGAGAATACAAGCCAAAGAAGTCTATGAAAGTCCCTGGGGGGATTATGCTTTTAATGAACAGTCACCGAATGCTGATTCTGGCTCTGCCGTAGCGGTAGATGTAAACACCGGCGAAATATTGGCTATGGCCAATTTTCCATCATACGACCCGAATCTTTTTACAACAGGAATCAATCAAAACGACTGGAACAGTCTGCAACCAGTAAATTCAAGAAACCCTTTGGCGGCAAGGCCCATGTACAACATAGCCTCCTTGACAGCGGTTCAGCCGGGATCGACATTCAAGATGATAACAGGCCTTGCGGCGCTTGAACAGGGGCTGGATCCGAATAAGTCGATATATTCGAACGGAAGGATAGAACTTTCCGACCGTGATTTCGGATGCTGGATATGGAATGATTATCGCGCAAAGCATGGGCTCACAAACCTTATAAAAGCGATAGAGGTTTCTTGCAATTATTATTTCTACAGCATTTCAACCGGGTATGATTATTACAGGGATGCGGCAATGGATTTCGAAATGGGTGTCGAGACTATGTTGGAGTATGCAAAGAAATTCGGGCTTGGGGAAAATACGGGCATTGAAATTGAGGAGGCGGCTTATGGTATTCCGGATCCAGAAAAAGAAGTGGCAAACAAAAAATATTACTTAAAGCTGAAAATCAAAAGCATTGCAGAGGATTATTTCATTCAGTCCATTTACGAAAACGAAGAGAAATTGAATGAAGCGGTTGATGAAATTGCTGAATGGGCCGATGAGAACCCTTCAAGGGGCGAAATAATAAGAAGACTCTCTAATATGGGCGTGAGGGAAGAAAATGTAGAAAATACAAGTATTTCAAAGGTCGAAGATCTTGCCGATCTTATAAAATACAGTTACTTCAACCAGATAGCATGGGATGTTGGAGATACTTTCAACCTTGCCATAGGGCAAGGCGGCCATACCTATACGACAATTCAAATGGCAAGATACATCTCTGCCGTCGCTAATGGAGGAACACTTTACGACTTGGCGCTTGACAGGGAAAACAGTGGAAATGGACAAGCTATAGATTTGAAGGATATTGGCAATCTTTCATATATAAGAGAAGGAATGCTTGAAGTGACACAGGGCAATGAAGGAACAGCAAGAACTCTTTTCGCTGATTTTCCGGTGAAAGTTGGGGCTAAGACCGGGACTGCGCAAAAACAGGGCAAAATTCCTCCGATTGATGAAGTTCAATATTTGAAGGATCATTTTAAAGACTACAATTCATATCTTCAAAAACTTTCTGCTTCAGGAAAATATGAAGGCGGGACAATAGAATTGGTCGAAATGGAATCTCTTGTAAACGAAATCACCATAGAACGCAATGAGGAGATAACGGCGCTTGAAAAAGAAGGGAGAACGGAGAGAATTGCTGAAAGAGTTAGAGCGGGATATCTGGATAAAGGATCCATATGGAGATATGCGCTTGACGAGGCCACAAACGGAGCCCTTGACAATGAAGAGATTGACAGATACAAAGACGATTATAAAAGTTTTGCATGGTTTGTGGCTTTCGCGCCTTATGAGGATCCCCAGATAGCAGTGGCCGTATTGCTTTTCCAAGGGGCCCACGGGGGATACGCAGCTCCTGTGGCAAGGGATGTAATCGCGGAATACCTTGATCTTGATTTGCCGCTTCCAGAAAACCCGGATGCTTTGGATAATGCAAGAGGGACGGAGTGATTTCATGTTTGAAAGAAAAATACTCAAGCATTTCGATTGGACTCTTTTTGTGACAATGGTGTCCATAATTGCCTTGGGAATTATAATCATTGCCAGTGCGACCCATTATGCTGAAAATGGGCTTACCAGGCAAATAAAGATTCAGACAATAGCATTTTGCTTGGGGCTGGCAATAATGGTCTTGGTGATTATAATCGATTACAACTATTTGGGGGACTTGTACAAGGTTGTATATGTATTGTCGATTTTCATGTTGCTCTTGGTTTATATACCCGGGCTTGGAGCTGTTAGAGGCGGGGCAAGGAGCTGGATAGACATCGGCCCCATAGACATACAGACATCTGAGCTTGCAAAGATAGGTTTCATATTGTCTTATGGAAAGTTTCTTGAAAGCCGCTACGGTAAAATTGACAATATAGTGGAGATTGCAATTTCGCTTCTTTTTCCGCTTCCCTTCATATTTCTTGTTTTGATTCAGCCTGACCTTGGTACTGCATTGGTTTTTGTAGTCATCACGATTGGGATGCTTTTTATTGCCGGCATGCCATGGAAATATTTTATTGGAGGCGGTGCCTTCGCAATAGCAATGATTCCAGTTGCCTACAGGTTCATGGGAGACCACCAAAAGAGAAGGATAGACGCTTTTCTGAATCCGTCCAATACGGATTTGCCGGGCAATTATCATGTCCGGCAATCAAAAATCACAATAGGATCGGGCCAGTTTTCAGGGAAAGGCCTTTTCATGGGAACACAGACAAGGTATGATTTCCTGCCTGTTCAGGAAACGGATTTCATTTTTGCAGTTTTGGTCGAGGAATTGGGTTTTGTCGGAGGAGCTTGCCTTATACTCCTATATTTTATTTTGATTTACAGAATGTTCAGCGTAGCGAAGAATTCAAAAGACGCATACGGAACTTTGCTTGTGGCAGGTATAGTGTCGATGTTCCTTTATCAAATAATACAAAACATAGGAATGACAATGGGAATGATGCCCGTAACAGGTGTTACGCTTCCCTTCATGAGTTACGGTGGGAGCTCTCTCATTATAAGCATGGCGGCAATTGGTCTTGTGTTGGGAATTTCAGTTAGAAGGCAGAAAATAAAATTCTAGAAAGTAGTATGGAGGATGGCAATGCAAATAGATTATTTATTGAAACAAGTTGAGAAGCCGAGCAGATACATCGGTGGAGAAGTCAATTCGGTAAACAAGGAAATAAGGCAAGGCCAAGTCCGTTTCGGTTTTGCCTTCCCCGACGTTTACGAAGTGGGGATGTCTTTCATGGGGCTGCAGATTTTGTATTTTTTGCTAAATGACATGGAGGATGTATATTGCGAACGACTTTTTGCTCCGTGGACAGATATGGAAAAAGTGATGAGAGAAAGCGAAACTCCATTGTTTACAATGGAATCGAGAACTCCTGCCGGAGAATTGGATATTATAGGCTTCACTTTGCAATATGAAATGAGTTATTCAAACATACTCAACATGATGGATTTGGCGGGATTGCCTGTATTTGCAAAAGACAGGGACGATTCCCATCCCGTAATAATAGCCGGAGGGCCATGCGCTTTCAATCCCGAACCTATTGCGGATTTTGTCGATGTTGTTTTTATCGGCGATGCGGAGGACATTCTGCCCGAGTTCATAGAAAGGTTTAAAATCCACAAATCTGAAACAACTACAAAATATGATTTCTTAAAAAGTATCACAGATATTCCCGGTATATATGTACCTTCCTTCTATGATCCTGTTTATAAAGATGGAATCTACATGGGAACGAAAACAATAGAAAAGGAAGCTCCACCTGTCTTGAAAAAGAACATGGTTATGGATCTTGACAAATCCTATTTCCCTGACAGGCAGGTCATGCCTTATGCAGATGCGGTCCATGACAGGGCTGTTGTCGAAGTTTTCAGGGGATGCACGAGAGGCTGCAGATTCTGCCATGCGGGAATGGTATACAGGCCGGTAAGAGAACGGTCGGTGGATACGGTTGCCGAAATCGTGGATAAAATAATAAAGAACACCGGATACGAAGAAATATCGCTTGCTTCTCTGAGCACTAGCGATTATTCTGGCTTGGGAACATTGGTGGAGAAATTGCTGGGCAGCTATGAAGCCGAACGCATTGGCATATCGCTTCCTTCACTTAGACTGGACAGCTTTTCAATGGAAATACTGCAAAGGATACAGACGGTAAGAAAGACAGGGCTCACGTTTGCCCCTGAAGCCGGAACTCAAAGGATGAGGGATGTAATAAACAAAGGGATTGATGAAAAGGATCTCATGGAATCTGTTGAAAACGCATTCGACCTGGGATGGGATACTGTCAAATTATATTTTATGATAGGACTGCCAACCGAGACCAAAGAGGATCTCGACGGCATTTATGACCTGGCAAAAAAAGTTGTAGAGGCTTATTATGAAATGCCAAAGGAAAAAAGAAGAAGGAAGCCTAGAATAACGGTCAGCGTTTCCAATTTTGTTCCAAAAGCATTCACACCTTTCCAATGGGAAGGGCAGGACGAGCCTTCAGTCTTCAATGAGAAGCACAGGTATTTGAACAAGCTGTTCAAACGGGAGAAGGCCATTTCATTCAATTACCATGATTCGGAAACCAGCTTCATGGAATCGGTTTTTTCAAGAGGCGACCGAAGGCTTTGTGATGTGCTGCACAGGGCTTGGGTTTCGGGATGCAAGTTTGACAGCTGGAGCGATTATTTCGACTATGGCAAATGGATAAAAGCAATGGGGGAATCAGGGCTCGATCCGCTTGCATATGCAAACAGGATTTCAGAATACGGGCAGGCTTTGCCGTGGGACCATATAAGCGCTGGAATAGACAAGGAATTTCTTGCAGATGAAAACGAAAAAGCAAAAAAAGGGCAATTGACGCCGGACTGCAGGCAGGGATGCTGCAATTGCGGCATTTTGACAAATTACAGAGGTGCATGCAATGTATAGGATAAGAGTAAGGTATGAAAAAAAAGGCCGGGTAAAATATCTTGGGCATTTGGAAATGATAAAGGTTTTTGAAAGGGCATTCAGAAGAATCGGAATCCCCCTCAAATATACAGAGGGATTCAATCCTCATCCCAAAATGAGCTTTGCCCTGCCTTCATCTGTAGGGTTTTCAAGCATAGGAGAGTATATAGATGTTGAAGTGACCGAAGCTGTTCGAATAGGCAAATTTATCGAAAAGATGAACTCAGCTCTTCCAGGCGGGCTCAAGTTGATTGTCGGAGGTTATGTGGACGCAAAAGCAAAATCACTTATGAGCATGGTAGACTATTCCGAATTTGAAATTGATTTTCCACTTGATGCTGAAATAGACATGGATTCTATTATGGAATTAGAAAAAATACTGGAATCGGGTCCGATTCCAGCGCGCAAACGCACAAAGTCCGGCAAGATTGTTGAAAAAAATCTAAAGGAGGACATACATGGCTATGAAACGGTAAACTTTAAAAATAACCGAATTGTCCTAAAAGTCCTTTTAAGCGCAGGCAGCCGGGGAAATCTAAATCCTTTGTTTCTCTTAAAGGGCCTGGGAGAAAAAACCGGTTGGAATATTGATCCTCACAATGTTGATGTTTTAAGAATTGATCTTTTCTCAAAAGCTGAAGGTGGACCGCTTTCTTTGGAAGAAACCGTTTCAGAGGTGGAGGCTAAATGAATGTAATTGTTTTTAATACAATCGGAAGAGTTAAGAGAGTCGCAGTAATTTTTGACGACATAGTATACAGATTGGAAATTTCAGAAATCGGAGAAGGCGTAATAGGAGATATTTACATAGGGAGGGTTGAAAAAGTCCTCGACTCCATTCAGGCGGCATTTGTGGATATTGGTTTGGATAGGAAGGGCTATCTGCAAAAGGATGAAATAAAGGGTGGTTACGGCAAGAAAAAAATTTCCGGCCTGATAAAGGCAGGAGATGAAATAGCGGTACAGATAAAAAAGGAAGCTTCTGGCAGCAAGGGCCCGAAATTGACAGGAAAGCTCAGCATACAGGGAGACGGACTGGTTTTTTATGACGACGACAACAACAGGATTGCAGTTTCAAACAAAGTGGAAAATCCCAAGTCAATAAGGCGCCTGAAGGAATTGGCATATGAAATGCACAAAAAATCCTGCGGAATGATCATAAGAACTCATGCGGAAAAGCTTTCCGATGAAGACATAAAGCAAGATTATAGAAACTTGCAAGCTAAATGGGAAGATCTTTGTTCGCAAATGGCTTATGCCAAAGCTCCCAAAAGGATTTACAAGGGGGCGGATTTTGCAGTCGAAAAAGTGATAAACAATTCCTACAGAGGCATGGACAAAATTGTTTTTGATTGTGCGGATGACATGGATTCCGTTTTGGGTTCATGTTCTGGAGTAGTTGGGGAAATGTGCGAATTTCGGGACATATCGGAAGGTTGGAATACCTTTTCACTTTATTCTGCGGGCAAGGCCTTGGAAGAGTCTGTCAAGAAAAAGATTTGGCTCCCGAGCGGAGGAAACATAATAATTGAAGAGACCGAGGCTCTGACATCAATAGATGTGAATTCTGCTAAGAATGCAAGCGGGGGGGTCGTTTCAACAACAAACCGCGAGGCGTCGGCGGAAGCGGCGAGGCAGATAGTCCTGAGGAATCTTTCAGGAATGATTCTCATCGATTTTTTGGATTCCGATAAAAAGGCGCAAAGAGAGATATGCGAAATGATGGAAGGCATTTTTGAAAAATACGACAACCGCAAGTTCGACATTTATGGATTCACGAAAGCCGGTCTTTTTGAAATGTCCAGGGAGAAAAAAGGCGTTTCGTCGAGAAGGTTGCATATGAGAGAGTGTGAATTCGAGAAACCGGTCTATACTTTGGGAAGAATAGAAAAGGAACTTGCAAGAATCAAATCAGAAACATCCATGAAGAATTTGGAGCTTTGCACAGACTTGGCAACAGGAGCTTGGCTGGAGAAAACAGAATATGAAAAAATTGCTGGGGAACGATACGGACAGCTTGTAAAAATAAGAAAAAACAAGGATATTAAACCCGGTGAATTTGAAATCATCTATTTATAAATAGTAGAGTTTGTGATATAATCGGATTGTTGACTATGTGCGGCATGTGTGGTATTATGCATGAGCACGGAGAACCGCGCGGACCAGGTATTAAGAGCGATTGCCGCCTGAGTTCGGCGAGATTGTTTAGAGGAGGTGTGCAAGGCATGTATGCAATTATTGAAACAGGTGGAAAACAATACAGAGTACAGGAAGGCGATACACTTTTCATCGAAAAACTCAATGAAACTGAAGGCGGAAAGATAAATTTCGAAAAGATTCTCGCTTTTTCCAAGGAAGGAGAAGTTTCCTTCGGCAAACCTTACATTGAAGGCGTTTCGGTTGATGCAACGGTTCTTGAGCAAGGCAAGGGACCGAAAGTCATCGTTTACAAGTATAAAGCCAAGAAAGACTACAGAAGAAAGCAAGGACACAGACAGCCGTATACAAAAGTCAAGATTGACGCAATCAACGCATAGGAAAGCTGGAAGGACGTCATGATAGAAATTATGGTTTTTAGAGAAAACACAGAAATCATGGGGTTTGAAGTTTCCGGGCACGCTGAAAGTGATGAATACGGAAGGGACATAGTTTGCGCAAGCGTTTCAGTTCTCGCTCAGACTGCTGTAAACGCACTCGGCGAACTCACCGGTATCAATTTTGAATATGAGGTGGCGGAAGGCTATCTTAGATGCCTTGTCCCGAAGAATTTGCCATCAAAGGAAAAACAAAGGGTGGCGGCAATAATGGAAACGATTTATGTGGGATATGAAAGCGTTGCTGAGACCTATCCCGATTATGTGAATATTCTTGTAAGGAGGTGCGATGATTATGATGATTAAAATGAATCTCCAACTTTTCTCAAGCAAGAAGGGTGTTGGTTCCTCAAAGAACGGTAGAGACAGTGAATCAAAGAGATTAGGCGTCAAAAGGGCTGATGGCCAATTTGTGAGCGCTGGAAGCATTCTGGTCAGACAAAGAGGCACAAAAATCCATCCGGGTTTGAATGTCGGCAGAGGCGGGGACGATACGCTGTTTGCAAAGTCTGACGGGATTCTTAAGTTCGAACGAAAAGGCAAGGATCGAAAACAGGCCAGTGTTTATCCGGCAAGTGTTGACGTTCAATAGAAAAAAAGCCCATGCCCTTTATGAGGTATGGGCTTTTTATTGTTAGAGGGTGAAAATATGTTTATAGATGAAGCGAAAATATCGGTAAGAGCAGGAAAAGGCGGAGACGGAGCGACTTCATTTCGGCATGAAAAATATGTGCCTGATGGAGGACCCGATGGCGGAGACGGAGGAAATGGAGGCAACATTATACTTCGAGTCGATGACGGCATGAAAACGCTTATGGATTTTCGCTACAAGACGAAGTATAGTGCGGAAAATGGGGAAAACGGCGGGAAAAAGAAAATGTTCGGCAAGAACGGCCGCCATTTGACCCTGAGCGTACCGCCAGGAACCGTAGTAAAGGATGCAGAAACGAATCTGATAATTGCGGATCTTGTAGAAAAAGGTCAATCTGTGATAATTGCAAAAGGCGGAAAAGGCGGAAAAGGAAACACCAGATACAAGAGCTCGATACGCCAGGCTCCGAATTTTTCCGAGGCGGGCGATCCGGGAGACGAGAGGATTCTAGTACTTGAGCTTAAGCTTCTGGCCGAAGTTGGATTGATAGGTTTGCCAAATGTAGGTAAATCGACCATCCTTTCCAAGGTCTCAAAGGCCAAACCCAAAATAGCCAATTACCATTTTACCACCATCCATCCAAATTTGGGAGTTGTCGAAGCTGTCAAGGGCAAGAGTTTTGCAATGGCCGACATACCTGGACTGATAGAAGGGGCTCATGAAGGGACTGGCTTGGGACACGATTTTTTGAGGCATATTGAAAGGACCAGATTGCTTGTGCATGTGGTCGACATATCGGGCTCCGAAGGACGAAATCCCGTAAATGACTTTGAAATGATCAATGAGGAGCTTAGGTCCTATTCGGATGATTTGGCCGCCAAAAAACAGATTGTGGTGGGCAATAAGACCGATTTGACGGAAGACCCGTCCGATATCGATTCTTTTAGAGAAGAAATGGAAAACAGAGGATACGAGGTGTTCTTCATTTCAGCCGCTGCGAGCGAAGGGCTGGATGATTTGATGAAAAAGATAACCGGAATGTTGGATAATCTGCAAGCTGTTGAAACGGGAAACGGCCAACAGGACAAGGAAGAACACAAGATTTATCGATACAAGAAGAGGGAACGCGACTGGGAGATAGAAAAAATAAACGAAACATTCCATATCACGGGATATTCGGTTGAAAAGCTCATGAAATCAACCAATTTCGAGGATTGGGATTCCGTACAGAGATTTCAGGGGATACTTAAAAAGAAGGGTGTTTTCGAAGAACTGAAAAAAATGGGCGCAGGAGATGGTGCGACAATCGATATAGAAGGGCATGAATTCGATTATATCGAATAAGGGGGTGTTATAATGACGGGGAAGCAAAGGAGTTATCTTAAAGCCTTGGCCAATGGACTTTCTGCAAAAGCGCAGATAGGAAAAGAAGGCATAAACGATGCGGTTTTGACCCAATTGGACCAGATTCTTGAAGCGAGAGAGCTTTTAAAAGTTCATGTGCTTGAAAATTGCCAATTGTCGGCAAAGGAAGCCGCAAATGAAGTAGCAGAAGAGTTGAAAGCCGAATTTGTGCAGGCGATAGGAAGGAAATTCGTCATTTACAGAGAATCAAAAGAGAATAAGAACATTGAATTGCCGTAGGCTTTTTAAAGGAATTTAATTTTCGCGGAGGTTGGAATGTTTAAAAATCAATTGGTGCTGGAGGACGATAAAAAATACAAGATAGGCATAATGGGTGGAACATTTGACCCCATTCATTATGGACATCTTGTCATAGCCGAGCAGATAAGGCAAAATTACAACCTGGACAAGGTCATTTTCATTCCAGTTGGCATACCGCCGCACAAGAGGGAACTTCGAATAACAAAAGGCGAACACAGGTATTTGATGATTTTGCTTGCCACAATGACCAATCCATATTTGGATGTTTCGCGCATCGAAATAGATAAGAAAGATATTTCATATACTATAGAGACCATGAGGGAACTGAAGAAAAAATACATGGACAAAGATGTGGAATTTTATTTCATAATAGGTGCGGATGCAATAAGTACAATCGAATCATGGAAGGAACCGGCAGAATTGCTTAAGATGTGCAAATTCATAGCCGCCACAAGACCCGGCGTGACAAACAGCAACATGTCGTCCATGATAGAGTATTACAAAGAGAACTATTCTGCAGATATACAGACGATGGCCGTATCGGCCGTGGACATTTCCTCCACTGACATAAGGAATAGAATTTCGGGCAACAGGCCGATAAAGTATCTCCTTCCTGAAGCGGTGGAGCATTATATAATCAAGAACGGATTGTATTCGGAGGAGATAAATGTTTAATCGGGAAGATGTAGTTGCATGGCTTTTCGCGAACTTGAAAAAAAAGAGGTTTGACCATGTCATGGGCGTTTTGAAGGTGGCTGTTCAGCTGTCTGAAGTATACGGAGTAGCAAAGGAAAAAGCTGAAACAGCTGCTCTCTTTCATGATTATGCCAAAAACTTTTCTGACGAGGAAATGCTAAAGCGCATAGAGGCTGAAAATTTGCATGATGAAAATCTTTCTGTTTGCGATTCTATAAATCTTTACCACGGAATAGTTGGGGCAAGCATAGCAAAGAAGGAATACGGAATAGACGACCTGGACATTTTGAATGCCGTAAGAAACCATACATTCGGTAGAGCCGGAATGTCGAAGCTTGAGAAGATAATATATCTGGCAGACATGATTGAACCTTCCAGGAATTTCGAAGAAGTGGAAGAAATCAGGGGAAAAGCTTTTTTGGATTTGGACAAGGCGACTATAGCGGCAATAGATAAAACGCTTCTCTATCTCATAGGCATAGGCGAGGCGATAAACATCAATACAATAATGGCAAGAAATGATTTGCTGGCAGGAAGGTAAAAAAGGACAATTGTTAAAGGAGGCGTTTAAGATAGACAAAATTAAAATTGAAGAAATAGTGAAAGCGGTAGATTCCAAAAATGGCATGGACATTGAAGTTCTCAATATTTCAAAACTCACAAGCGAAATGGAAGTTTTCATCATCGCTACGGGAAAATCTGACAGAAACACAAAAGCGATAGCCGATGAAGTAGAATACAGTCTTAAAAAGAGAGGCATGTTTCTTTTCCACAAAGAGGGATATAGGAATGGAAGCTGGATACTTCTCGACTATGGTGATGTTGTTGTACACATATTCAAGCCGGAGGAACGGATGTTTTACAACTTGGAAAAGCTTTGGAGCGGTTCTGAACGATTGGATGTTGACAGTTTGCTGGAAAATAATTAGAATAGATAGTAATTGAATATGGAACAAGGGGAGCAGTAGGAAAAAACTTCTGTCAGAGAGAGCCGACGATTGCTGGAAGCCGGCACAGGAACAATCTGAACTCGCCCCATCGAAACAGGAGTGGCTTCCTTTATCAGGCTTTAAGAGGGCTTAACGGCCAAGTAGGGTGGTACCGCGAGAAAATCTCGTCCCTATGGGGAACGGATGTTTCTAGTGGTGCTTTTTTTATTGCATATTTTAATTAGGGAGGAGTACCTTTATGGAAAGATACAATTTCAATAAAATCGAGAATAAATGGCAGAAGGAATGGGAAGACAAGAATATCTTCAAAGTGAACGAGGACCTCGAAAAAGAAAAATACTATGTGCTTGAGATGTTCCCGTATCCTTCAGGGAAATTGCACATGGGACACGTGAGAAACTATTCGATAGGTGATGTAGTTGCCCGGTACAAGAAGATGAACGGATTCAACATACTGCATCCGATTGGATGGGACGCTTTCGGTTTGCCGGCGGAAAACGCGGCAATAAAAAACAACATCCATCCCGATATCTGGACCAAGCAGAATATTTCTGAAATGAAGCGCCAGCTTAAACAATTGGGCCTAAGCTACGACTGGGACAGGGAAGTCACCACATGCAACGAGGAATATTATAAATGGACTCAGTGGATTTTTGTTCAGCTATACAAGAATGGTTTGGCTTACAAAAAAAAATCTGCAGTCAACTGGTGTCCTTCCTGTGAAACGGTTTTGGCCAATGAACAGGTTGTAAACGGGAAATGTGAACGTTGTGAGACAACTGTTGAAAAGAAAAATCTTGAGCAGTGGTATTTCAAGATCACTGAGTATGCCCAAAGGCTTCTTGATGATTTGGATTTGCTTGAGGGCTGGCCTGAAAAAGTCAAGACAATGCAGAAAAACTGGATTGGTAAAAGCTTCGGCTCCGAAATGACTTTTGAAATTGAGGGAATGGAAGAGAGCATGGAAGTCTTTACAACAAGGCCGGATACTACTTACGGTGCCACTTTCATGGTTTTTGCTCCCGAACATCCGCTGGTTTATGAAATGGTCAGAGGAACAGAGTACGAATCAGGATACAATGCTTTCATGGACAAAATAAGATCCTCGAGCGACATCGAGAGGACATCTGCAAACATAGAGAAGGAAGGCTTTTTCACAGGGAAATATTGCATAAATCCGTTGAATGAAGAGAGAATACCCATTTATGCGGCGAACTATGTTCTTATGGGTTACGGAACCGGAGCAATAATGGCTGTGCCAGCCCATGATGAAAGGGACTTTGAATTTGCCAAGAAATACGGCCTAAAAATAATTCCGGTAATAACGCCGGAAGATAAAATGTTGACCGAAGAAATGAAAGAAGCCTACATCGGCAGCGGCAAGATGATAAATTCCGGAAAGTTCAACGGGATTGACAGCAAAGATGCAATTGAAAAAGTCAGCGAATATATGGAAGAGGCCGGAATAGGAAAAAGGACAGTCAACTTCAGGCTCAGAGACTGGCTTATTTCAAGGCAGCGATACTGGGGAGCTCCGATACCAATCATGTTCTGTGAAAAATGCGGAGAGGTTCCAGTACCGGAAGAAGATCTCCCAGTTAAGCTGCCGACCGATGTAGAATTCAGCGGAAAGGGAGATTCTCCTCTGGGAACAAGTGAAACCTTTGTAAACACAATATGTCCGATTTGCGGTGGGATGGCGCGAAGAGAAGTGGATACAATGGACACATTCGTATGCTCTTCCTGGTATTTTCTCAGATATACAGACGCGCGAAACGACAAGGAGATATTCAGCAGGGAAAACGCGAAATACTGGATGAATGTTGACCAATATATCGGAGGAGTGGAGCATGCCATACTGCATTTGCTGTATGCGCGTTTTTTCAATAAATTCCTTTATGACCAGGGATTGTCCCCTGAGACAGAGCCTTTCAAAAACCTCCTGACTCAAGGGATGGTGTTGAAAGACGGGTCAAAAATGTCCAAGTCCAAAGGTAATGTAGTAAGCCCCGAGGAGATAATAGCCAAATACGGGGCGGACACCGCAAGGCTTTTCATACTTTTTGCATCCCCGCCTGAGAAAGACCTCGAGTGGAGCGATGCCGGAGTGGAAGGCTCTTTCAGATTCCTCAACAGAGTATGGAGGCTTGCTCATTATTTGCTCGAAGACGTCAAGGCGAAGGGACGGTCGGTTGACGGTCCGATGGAAAAAGAAATGCGATACCACATAAACTCTACAATAAAGAAGGTTTCTGACGATATTGAGGGACGCTTCAACTTCAATACAGCAATAAGCGCAACTATGGAGCTTGTAAACGAAACCTACAAATATATGGACATGGAATACGACCATGCAACGATGAAAGAAGCCGTTGAGACAATACTGACACTCCTGGCACCTTTTGCTCCGCATATGATGGAGGAGCTTTGGGAGATACTTGGGCATGAAGGAAGCGTGCACGACTTGTCATGGCCGACATACGACTTGGCTAAGACAGTTCGAGACGTTGTAGAGATAGTCGTGCAGATAAATGGAAAAGTCAAAGAAAGACTTACAATCGAGAGAGAAGCGGGAAAAGAAGCGGTTGAAAAACTTGTCATGGGAATTGAAAAGATAAAGTCTGCGACAGAAGGAAAGGAAATAAAGAAGTTTATTTATGTGCCTGGGAAACTGGTCAATATTGTAGTAAAATAATACTGTAAATAATATATGGAGGTATGGAAATGAAAATCAAAATGTTCAATACTGATAATGCGCCTGCGGCTGTAGGACCTTATTCACATGCCGTGATAGCGGGCGAAATGATCTACGTGTCCGGACAAGTGCCTATCGACCCTTCAAAGGGTGAATTAGTGAAGTCGGGAATCGAGGACGAGACCAAGCAATGCCTTGAGAATTTGAAATCCATACTACTTGATGCGGGAACTTGTCTTGAAAATGTCGTAAAGGCTACAATTTTCATCAAGAACATGGATGATTTCGGAATGATAAATGCTGTCTACGGAACATACTTCAGCGAACACAAACCTGCAAGGGCTTGTGTTGAAGTTGCAAGGCTTCCATTGGGCGTGAATGTTGAGATTGAAGTCATTGCAGCCATGTAGAGAAAACTGGAGAAACTCCCGGCAATTCACATCACCGGGAGTTTTTCTTTTTTTGCTTTGCTTTTTTAATCTGTTTGAGCCTTTTTATTGTTACGCGGGTTCTCCATGCGATATAGAACAGAAAAAGGATAAAAAAGGCAATGGGCCAGAAAGTTTTTTTTGCGAATTCGGACAGATTGTCTTTCCATGTTTTTTTGAGTATTGTTTTTTCAGCCGTCAGAGGAACTGTTCCTATCAGTTTTTCGTTCATTGAAAAGGTCATTTCACCGACCAATTCGCCTTGGGCAACAGGGGCATTAAGGTTTTCGTGAAGATGAATTTCACTTTTCACGGCATCTTTGGGTGTTCCTGCCGGGACGGTTTGAATCAGGTTTTCACCACTTATGACTTCAAGAAACGCTTCTTTTCCTCCGGATATGTCCGCTGTCATTATTCTTTCGCCCTTGTTTGAAAGCGTCATGTTTTCGAAAGAGTCGAGCCCGAAGTCAATAAGCCTGCGGGTATCGGTGTAAATATTCTTTTGTTGGGATTTGAAAACTGCAGTTATTACCCTGCGGCCGCCTTTGGAGGCGGTCGCAACAAGGCATTGCTGCGCCGCGATTGTGTATCCGGTTTTTATTCCGTCTACTATTGGATACTTTATGTCTATCCAATTTCCGTCATAATAAATCTGGTTGCCGCTTCCCGTTCCCCAAAGGAAACGGTTTCCGTTTTTTAAATAGCGGGATTCGGGCTGTTTTTCGGTCGGGGCTATAGCATAGCTGACAGTATGTACAATATCTCTGAATAATTCATTCTCGTAAGCTTCGCGGGCAATCAGAGCCATGTCGCGGACGGTCGTAACATGGGTTTCGTCCGGAAGGCCGTTCGGGTTTGCAAAATGGGTATTGTTTGCGCCAAGCTCCTTTGCCCGCTTATTCATTAGATCCACAAAGCTTTCGACATCGCCGGAAACGGCTTTTGCCAAAGCTACGGCCGCATCGTTTGCAGACTCAAGCAGCAGTGCATGAAGAAGATCCTTAACCGAGATTATTTCATCTTCAAACAGATATATGCGGCTGCCCTCCGTGAAGGGTGTTTGACCGTCTATTTCGATATTCTTGTCAAGATCAAGTGCTTCAATTGAAAGCAGAGCGGTCATTATTTTTGTTGTGCTGGCAGGGTACATTTTCTTGTCTGGATTTTTGTAAAAAAGTATCTTTCCCGAATCGTAATCCATGACTATTGCGGATTTCCCGACTATTTCGGATGACGAGAGCGCGTGCGACGGGACCGCGAATGCAATCAGTATCGATAATATCATGGGAAAGATCAAAAGCAGTTTAATGAATGGAGTTTTTATATTTGCCAACTGATCACCTCTTTCTTTTACAACTAATTATTATAGCAGAAAACTTCCGCTTGTTCCATGAAAGAGCTTATACACAGGTTTGGATATATGTGGTATTATTATTGTGTCACGAATTGCGGAGGGATTTCTCATGATTGAGGGAAGAGACAGCCGATTCAAGATAACAATCATATTGTTGGCCGCGGCCATAGTTTTTGTTGGCGTATGGGGTTTCAAACTGAAAAAGGATCGCGAATCAATGGTCAGAAAACAGCTTTTGGAAGCATCTGAAACCGAAAGTGAACCGACTTTGCAGGATGCCGGGGAGGAAAACTCGGAGTTCATATATGTCGACATATGCGGAGCTGTAGAGGAAGAGGGCTTTTATGAATTGCCTTTGGACAGCCGTGTGTTCGATGCCGTGGAAATGGCCGGAGGACTTTTGGAAACTGCGGACACAAAGCGAATAAACCTGGCGCAAAAGGCATATGACCAGCAGAAGATAATCATTCCTGCGTTGGGTGACGAACTTACGGAAGAGGAAACTGGAGGAGGTCTTGTAAACATAAATACGGCAAGCAAGTCTCTTCTTGAAGACCTGCCTGGAATAGGGCCTGTTTATGCTGAAAGAATAGTTGCATACAGGCAGGAAAACGGAGGGTTTAAAAGCAAGGAAGAACTGATGGAGATAAAGGGTATAGGTGAAAAAACCTATGCGGAAATGGAAGAATGCATCCGCATTTACTAAGGGGGATTAAAAATGGATGAAAGAAGCATAAAGCGTCTGACGGAACTTTCAAAAAGCTCCGGCTGAGCGGCTAAAATAGGTCCTGAAACCTTATCGCAGGTTCTGCGAGATTTGCCTAAGTTTGATGATGAAAATCTATTGGTCGGATTCGATAAATCCGACGATGCCGCAGTATATAGGATAAACGGCGACACTGCAATAATACAGACTCTCGATTTTTTTACACCGATTGTCGACGACCCCTATCTTTTTGGACAGATAGCGGCCACAAACTCCCTAAGCGACGTTTACGCGATGGGAGGGAAACCGGTAATAGCAATGAACATAGTGGGATTTCCCAAGTATCTTGACATCAAAATACTAGGAGAAATATTGAAAGGGGGAGCGGACAAGGTAAAAGAAGCGGGTGCGCTTTTGATAGGCGGCCATTCCGTGGAAGACGACGAACCAAAGTACGGCCTTTCAGTTACCGGATTTGTACATCCCGAAAAAGTCATAACCAATTCAGGCGCAAAGCCGGGGGATGTTTTGATTTTGACAAAGCCCCTCGGAAGCGGAATACTTTCTACAGCCATAAAGGCCGATTTGCTCGAAAAGGAAGTTGTGGACAGGGCGGTAAAGGTAATGAATACGCTTAATCGCGAAGCCGCGGAAGGAATGTTGCAGGTGAAGGTGAATGCATGCACCGATGTAACAGGTTTCGGTCTGATTGGGCATGTGTTTGAAATGGCCAAGGGAAGCGGAATGACTTTTGTCATTGAATCGGAAAAGGTTCCGGTGATTGAAGGGACATTCGACATGGCGGGCATGGGAATAATACCGGGAGGAGCTTACAAGAACATGGGTTTTGTAGGCAATGAAGCTTCATTTGCCGAATCGGTTTCGATAGACAGGCAGAATGTACTATATGATCCCCAAACATCTGGGGGGCTTCTTATAAGCCTTTCTGAGGCTGAAGCCGAGAAACTTTTGAAAATATTCAATAATACTCTCGATCTTGATTTTGCGGTAGTTGGCAGGGTTAAGGAAAAGGGAGCAACTTTTATTGAGGTTGTGTAGGAAAAGTATTACAGATCGAAAACAAAGAACAAAAAAAGCCTGCCGGATTATTCCGGCAGGCTTTTGATTGTGAATTATGCGCTAAGCTTTTCCTTTGCTTCAAACTCTTTGGTCCATTTGAAGATCGATCCGCTGAGAGCGAGAAGCGCTACCAAGTTCGGTATTGCCATTAGTCCGTTGAATGCGTCTGAAATGTTCCAAACAAATCCAAGAGGAATAGTTGCGCCAACGTATGTGAGAATAACCCAAGCCCATTTGTAAGGCATTTCAGCTTTGAGGCCGAAGAGGAATTCAGCACATTTCGATCCATAGTAGTACCAACTGATGATTGTAGAGAAAGCGAAGAACATGAGGCCGAAGGATACTATGAAGGATCCGAATCCGGGCATTGCGACCCCGAAAGCCCTTGAAGTAAGCGCTGCGCCTGTGAGTTCGTCAGTTATTGACATCAATCCGTTTGCATCGAAAGAAAGGAGCCCTGAAACCAATATTACGAGAGCGGTCATCGAGCATACTACGATAGTGTCAAGGAAAGCGCCTAGAGAAGCTATGATCCCTTGAGTGATAGGATTGTCGTTCTTTGAGGCTGCATGGGCTATAGGAGCTGAACCGAGTCCTGCTTCATTTGAGAATACACCACGTGCAACACCCATACGTATTACAGTTCCAACGAGTCCGCCGCTTACTGCGTTAGCGTTGAAAGCGTTAGAGAAAATAAGACCGAATGCCATTCCGACTTTTCCAGCATTTGTGAAAAGAATGAAAAGCGATCCGAGTACATATATTATAGCCATTATAGGAACGATTTTTTCAGTAACTCTACCGATGCTTTTGATTCCGCCCAGTATAACGAGTGCTGTAAGAACAGCAACGACTGCGCCTGAAATAACAGGGTTGAGTCCTATGGTCTCTTCCATTGCGGCTGCAACTGAGTTTGATTGGACCATGTTGCCTATTCCGAATGATGCAATGAATCCGAATACTGCGAAAGCTCCACCGAGCCATTTCCAGTTTCCGCCGAATTTGTCTTCCATGCCTTTCCACGCATAGTACATGGGTCCACCGGATTTTTCGCCTTTGTCGTTCGTTTGTCTGTATTTTATAGCAAGAACCGCTTCGCCGTATTTTGTTGCTCCGCCGACTGCTGCAGTTATCCACATCCAGAAGATGGCTCCAGGACCACCGATTGCCAATGCAGTTGCAACACCGGCGATGTTACCTGTGCCGATCGTGGCGGCAAGAGAAGTCATAAGCGCCTGGAAAGGAGTTATGTCTCCTTCACCCATCGATTCTTTTGAAAATAATAGTTTGAATGCGAATCCAATTCTTCTGAATTGTACAACTCTTGTTCCAACTGTGAGAACAAAACCTGTGCCGACCAGGAACACGATCATTATCGGTCCCCATGCGAACGAGCCTATTTGACCAATTAGAGCATTAAAAGCTTCCATTAAATAAGTCCCCCTTTTATTGGTTGAAATAAAAAAATCTTAAATACCAAAAAAATACTTAAGATGAAGAATAAACTATGTCGGGCCCCCCTTTCTTTTGGATGTATACAGGGTTGTCAATAAAATAACAACAAGTATGAATTTTCAAAATAATTCCTGTATCAATTAAATTATAGTGTCAATTTACTATTTTTTCAAGGATTTATTTTTATAAATGCGAAATTTTGGATAATTTCAAATTTTTACTCAATCAAAAAGCTGCAATCAGGAAGGAGAAAATCAAAAAAACGCAACATTGTGTTATAATTTATGAGAATGAAAAGAATACATGTTGAGGTGATAATATTGAGTCAAAATTCATTGTTGAGATATCTTCCAAAGGTAGACGATCTTTTGGGGGATGAGACCATAAAAGTAAAGCTTTCGGAAAACTCAAGGACATTGGTCCTGGATTCTATAAGGGAAGCCATTACAGATGCCAGAAAAAATATCCTAGAAGGAAATGCCGGAGTATTGAATCAAGAGGGCTTGAGAGGAAAGATTATCGATTATGCGGTTGAAATCATTGAAAAGAAAAGTGAATACAATTTGCGTCCGGTCATAAACGGCACGGGTGTTGTTTTGCACACCAATCTTGGCAGGGCTCTTTTGAGCGAAAAGGCAGTTGAAAGGATAGTTCAGGCAGCCGCAAATTATTCCACTCTCGAATACGATTTGGAAAGCGGGAAAAGAGGCTTGAGGTACAGCCACATTGAGGAGATAATATGCAAAATCACCGGGGCTGAAGCCGCTTTTGTAGTAAACAACAATGCGGCTGCTGTTTTGCTTGCGCTTAATACTTTGTCCGAAGGAAAGGAAGCGATAGTCTCCCGCGGTCAGCTTGTGGAAATTGGGGGTTCCTTCAGGGTGCCCGATGTGATGAGGCAGAGCGGAGCAATACTGAGGGAAGTGGGCACAACAAACAAGACTCACTTGAGGGATTATGTAGAAAATGCAAACGAGAATACAGGAGTGTTGCTCAAGGTGCATACCAGCAACTACAGGATACTAGGATTTACTGAGGAAGTGCCGATACAGGAACTGGCTGAAATCGGCAAGAAAATGGGCATACCCGTTTTGGAGGATATCGGAAGCGGAACCCTTATAGATTTTTCGAAACATGGAATGGCGGGAGAACCGACGGTCCAGGAAGCTGTGCGTCATGCGGATGTCGTAACTTTTAGCGGGGATAAAATGCTCGGAGGGCCACAAGCCGGGGTCATAGTGGGCAAAAAAAAATATCTCGACAAGATGAAAAAAAATCCGTTCACAAGGGCCTTCAGGGTGGACAAAATGACCTTGGCCGGGCTTGAGGCGACTTTCAGGCACTATCTGGATCAGGATGAAGCGCTTGAAAATATTCCGACATTGAAGTTCCTGACTGCATCGGCAGATTCTCTCAAGGAAAGAGCCGAGAGATTGGCGGAAATGATAAAAAGCCGCACTTCGGATTTTGAAATCCACGTTGAAGAAGGAGTGTCCCAAGTGGGAGGCGGTTCCATGCCACTTGAGAGGCTGCCGACTCATACAGTATCAACAAGGAGCGCAAAGCTTTCTTCATATAGGATGGAAATCGGATTGAGAAAGAACAGTCCGCCGGTAATTGCAAGGATAAACGATGAAAAAGTGGTTTTGGACGTAAGAACCATATTGGACGGGCAATTTGATGCTGTAGCTGAAGCATTCGTAAAATTGCAGAAAGGGATGGATATATGATGAAGCATGTCATAATAGGGACGGCAGGCCATATAGACCATGGAAAGACAACACTCATTAAAGCCATGACAGGAAGAGACACCGACCGTTTGGAAGAGGAGAAAAAAAGAGGAATTACAATAGATTTGGGATTTACTTACTTTGATTTGCCCGGAGGTAAAAGGGCGGGCATAATAGATGTCCCAGGACATGAAAAATTTATAAAAAACATGCTTGCTGGAGTAATCGGGATGGATATAGTGGTTCTTGTCGTTGCCTCTGACGAGGGGATAATGCCGCAGACAAAGGAGCACATTGACATACTCAGCTTTTTGGACATACACAAAGGTTTGATTGTGCTTACGAAATGCGACACGGTTGACCAGGAATGGCTGGAGCTGGTGAAGGAAGATGTGGCAAGCAGGGTTGATGGTACATTTCTCGAGGATTCAGAAATTTTGGAAGTGGATTCAATAAGTGGAAGGGGAATAGAAGAACTCGTCGAAAAGCTCGATGAAATAAGCGGGCATGTTGGAGACCGGGATTACGCAAAAGCTGCAAGAATGCCGATTGACAGAGTTTTCAGCTTGACGGGTTACGGAACCATTGTAACGGGAACTCTCATGGAGGGCACAATAAAAAAAGGCGATATGCTTGATATTTATCCAAGCATGAAGAAAGCTAAAATAAGAAATATACAGGTTCACGGAGAAGATGTGGATACAGTTTATGCCGGCCAGAGAACGGCCCTCAATATTGCGGGCCTCAAGAAAAACGAATTGGAGAGGGGAGAGGTTATCGCCGAAACCGATTCTATGGAAAACACCATGATGCTTGACGTAAAGCTTTCTCTTACGAAAGACGAAAAAAGAAGGTTGGAAAATTGGACCCGTTTGAGACTATACCACGGATCGGCGGAAATACTTTGCCGTCTTGTACTGCTTGATCGGGAGATACTTGAACCGGGAGATACCTGTTACGCACAACTCAGGCTGGAGAGCACGCATGCGTTCAAGTATGGAGACCTTTTCGTTGTAAGGTATTATTCGCCGCTTGAGACGGTTGGCGGAGGGCAAGTGATAGACACCAATCCCAAAAAGCATAAAAGATTCAACCAAGACACCATTGAAACCCTGGAGTTGAAAAGTGGCGGAAACAAGAAGGAAATAATCGAGCAGCTTATAAGAACTGCACCCGGGCACGTAATTGACATGCAAGCAATTCAGAAGTCGACGGGATTTGAGAAAGGGGAAGTAGTCTCCTGCATAGAGGAGTTGCTTGGCGAAGATTGCATATATCCTCTAAATGAATCCTATATACATGTTCAAAGCTTCGAAGCCATTGAGGAAAAGGCACTCAGGATAACAAACGAATACCACAGCGAAAACCCTTATAAGAAAGGTGTCCCGAAAGAAGAATTGAAAAACAAATTGCTGGGGGAGCGAAGCGGAGACTTATTCGAGAAGCTTCTTGCGAAAATGTCTGCAGGCGGGTCTTTGATAATAGAAGGGCATACCGTGAGGCTCAATAATTTCAAAATAATATTGGAGGAAAGGGATTCAAAATTAGCCCGAGAATTGCTTGGATACTATGACGGCGCTGATCTCACGCCAGACAATTTCACGACGATTAGGGCAAGGCTGGGTATAGGAAAAAAGGAAATACCTGTATTCGAGTATTTGCTTCAGGAAGGAAGCCTTGTTAAGATTGACGAGGAATTGTACTATTCGAAGGCTTCATACGAAAGAATATTGAAAAAAGTCCTGGAGATACTTTCCAAGCAGGGCTTCATAAGCCTAAAAGAATTTAAGGAAGCTTTCAATTTGTCCCGAAAATATGCAATCGCGCTGCTTGAGCATTATGACAAGGCCAAAATAACCAAGAGGGATGGAAACAGAAGAATACCTTTTTGATTGATTCATGTGAAAGAAATAGTATTCCAAAACCGGTTAAATTGTGATATAATTTTGAATCGAGTCATAAATACGGGAGCGGATGGGTGCTGGTGTGCCCTCTGGTCTTCAAAACCAGTTGTGGGGCGTTAGTAGCGTCCTGGGTGGGTTCGATTCCCACACGTTCCCGCCATATAAGAATAAAAACGGATTCCTGAGGAATCCGTTTTTTGATGCGTATTTCATATTGTCTTTTTCTCTTCGCCGGCAAGAAGCCTTTGTATGTTTGATTTGTGCCTGTAAATGACAAACAGGGAGGCGACAAGCGCGAATCTAAGGAAGTTGTCGGGCATTCCCATGAAGTAGCTTAAGATGGGAGTTGCCGCCGCAATTATTATGGAAGAAAGCGAAACTATCTTGAAGACCTTTACCAGAACAATATAAAGAGGCAAAAGATAGAAGATGAGCATAGGGTTCAATGCGAGAAGCACGCCTGCGGATGTGGCAACTCCCTTCCCCCCCTTGAATTTTAATGTGACAGGGTAGCAATGACCCAATATGGCTCCTGCGCCCGCGAGAATTCCATAGTCGTAACCCCAAAGAGCCGTTCCAATCAATACAGCGGCAACGCCTTTAAGAAAGTCTCCCGCGAAAGCCATTGCGGCAGCCTTCTTGCCCAGGGACCTGAATACGTTTGTTGCTCCTGAATTCCCGCTTCCCACGGTCCTTATGTCTATTTTCCCATAGTATTTTCCGACAATAAACGAAAATGGGATAGCGCCGAGGACGTATCCTATTGCAATTGCTGAAGATATAATCATTTCATCACCCTTTCATGCCTATTTTATCATGACTGCAAGGGTTTAACAAAGTGCAATATTAAAAATCGGAATTCCTAAAGCTCGCTTTGTGCTATAATTTTTATTATGGAGGTGGTTGACTTGAACAAAAGGAAAAAAGTTTTTTCAAGCCGGAAATTGCCTGGAAAGGCAATGGAAAGGCTAAGCGAACAATTCGATTTCACATACAATCCTTTGGACAGGAATCTTACCTATGAGGAGCTGCTGAAGGAAGCAAAGGGCAAACATGGAATAATAAGCATGCTTTCTGACAGGGTTGACGGAAACCTTATGGATGCCGCGGCCGGGGTTGAAATAATAGCAAACTATGCAGTTGGTTACAACAACATGGATGTCGATGCAGCCACAAAGAGGGGCATATATCTGAGCAACACGCCCGATGTTCTAACTGACGATACGGCGGACATGGCTTTTGCACTGATTCTTGCGGTTGCAAGAAGGATTCCCGAGGCGGACCGATTGACAAGGGATGGACTCTACAAGGGATGGGGCCCCGAATTCATGCTGGGCCGAAGCGTTTCAGGAAAAACCTTGGGAATAATCGGGGCCGGCAGGATTGGGACGGCTGTCGCGAGAAGGGCTGCTGGCTTCGGAATGGATATTGTCTACTACAATAGAAGCAGAAAAAAAGATGTTGAAGATTTTGGGGCAAAATACGTTTCTTTAAAAAATTTGCTTGCCGAATCCGACATAGTGAGCGTACACGTTCCTTTGGGAAAAGAAACACACCATCTGATAGACAGGGCTGCGCTTGAGTCAATGAAAAGATCAAGCATACTCATCAATACGTCAAGAGGACCTGTTGTGGATGAGAAAGCGCTCGTCGAAGCGCTTGGAAATGGTGTTATAGCAGGCGCCGGACTTGATGTTTATGAAAATGAGCCCAAGCTTGCGGATGGCCTTTCATTGCTTGATAATGCGGTTCTTTGTCCTCACCTTGGAAGCGCGACGAGGGAAACAAGGGGTAAAATGGCGGATATTGCCGCTGAAAACATCATTTCGGTATTGAATGGAGGGCTTCCCAAAACGGGCATAAACGAGGTGGCGAAATGAAGCTCAAACAGATAAAGGGATATGCCAATTACTTGAAAAGCCCTACGAATGTCGGGGTTCTCATAGAAGGTAAAGAAGCGGTCCTCATTGATTCCGGAAACGATACGGACAAGGCAAAAAAGATCTACAGGGAGCTTGAAACGCAAGGGCTGAGCATCAAAGCCATCTGGAACACCCATTCGCATGCCGACCATTGGGGCGGTAACCATTATTTGCAGCAAAAGACGGGATGCGAAATAACATCGTCTAAAATTGAGGCGGCAATGATAAACAACAACATAATGGAACCATTCTATCTTTACGGGGCCGAACCCCTAAAGGTACTTAAGAACAAGTTTTTGATGGCAAAGGAATGTTCGTGCGGGATTTTCGATTCGAATCGTGTGGACTTTGCAGGAAGAAGTGTGGAAATCGTCGATTTGAAGGGCCACAGCCCCGGAATGGTAGGCTTTAAAACAGAAGAAGGAGTTTTTTTTACAGGAGACGCCATTTTCTCGCTTGAGATAATTGAAAAGTATAAATTAATGTATTCATCGGACATAACGGGTCATCTGAAAACGCTGGACTTTCTGGAAAAATCCGATGCGGAGTATTATGTGCCAAGCCATGGAGATGTTTTTGGATTTGACAGGCTTAAGGATTTGATTGAAAAGAACAGGGATGCGATACTTAGGGTCAATCGAATATTGCTCGCTGAAATGTCCGAACCGGCATCATTGGAGGAGCTATTGACATCATCCATGGATAGACTTGGCGTTTCGATGAACATAGGCCAGCATTTTTTGAATAGGACAACAATATCGGCTCATCTCAGCTATTTGTGCAACGAAGGCTTTGCTCTCGCTCAAATGGACAATAACAGGCTTGTTTATAGGACAAAATGAAAAGCAACCGGACTTTAGTCCGGTTGCATGGGCTGTTTTATTTGTTTTTATTGTTTTGGTATTTTTCGAGCCGTAAAGCTATTTTGGCTTGCAATATGTGAAGCAGTTGCTCAGGAGGGATTGAGCCGTCTATTATTCCCTGCGCGTGGTGGTATTTGCCGCCTCCCCTTCCATTGTATTTATCTAGAAGGTCCTTCAAAACAAGATTGAGTTCGAGTGGATTTTCTGAAGGTGAAGAGGCTAACAGGATTGTTGTAAAGTCCTTGCCTGGACATGCCAGAATGAGTATTGCCGATGTATCGCGCTTGAGAATCTTGGATGTCAAAACGCTTGCATCTTTTAAATTGTCGGTTTCGAAAACATGTGAAATTAGACGGCGGTTGTTGTGTATTCGGCTTTTGCCGTACATTTCATCGATTTGATAATCAAGCAGCTTATCTGAAATTTTTTTATTCTTGGAGGCGATTTCTTTCAGGTCTTTTTTCATTTCGCAACACCGCCTTGGCAAGTCCTTTTCACTGCAGGAAAACTCAGACTTAAGGCTTGACAACACTGAAGTTTTTTCAGCATAATCCTTTAAAGCGCGGTTTCCGCATACAAATTCAATACGCAACCCTTCCCTGTGCTTTGAACAATTTCTTATTTTTACTATTCCGACTTCGCCGGTTCGCTTTGGATGTGTTCCGCCGCATGGCGAGTAGTCGAATTGGTCTATTTCAATTATCCTGGGGTTGGAACAGACTGACACATTTTTTCTCAAAGGGAAGGATGACAGTTCCGACTCGTTTGAAGGGTAATGCGTTTTCACATATAGATTTCCGTATATTATCTGGTTTGTAAAATATTCAATACGGTCGAGATCGCCGGCATCCAATTGTTTGTCTATGTCGATTGTAAGTTTGTCTTCGGTAAGATGGAAACCTACGGTTTCCGCATCGAAAAGCTTTTTGAAAGAAGCGGAAAGTATGTGTTGTCCGAGATGCTGTTGCATGAAGTCGAAACGACGATTCCAGTCTATTACGCACAAGATGTTTTCGAATTGCTTAGGAATTCCTTCTATTGCATGGAAAATATCACCGTTTTCCTCAAAAACCTTTTTTACTTTAAATTCGCCAATGAAGCCCAAATCGCATGGTTGCCCGCCACCTTCCGGGTAGAAAGCAGTTTGATTGAGTTTGATATAAACATCTTTGCCGGGTTTTTGATCGATTTTTGTTATATTTGCTTGAAATTCCTTTATGTAAGGATTTTTTTGATATATTTTTATTGTTGCCATAAGTATCACTCCTTAAGATAATAATAACATAAATACAGAAAGAGGTGTCATAATGGAATACCATAAATTAATTGAGATTGAAGAAAAATTGCTTGACGATGTCTATGTTTACGGCGCCATGGCGGCAAAAGAAGAAATGGCGGATTTCCAAAGACTGTATGCAAGAAATATTGGGAGTTTGTCTGGATTCGACAAATGGAGCATATTCAATGTAAGGTTGGGAAAACACAGCCTGTTGGAATTATACGTTGACGTAAACAAGGATGTTACTGAAGATGAAAAAGATGTGCTTGAAGGCTGGTTGCATTCTGAAATAAAAGTTTGTGAAGCAATCGATGTTCCGTTGGAAAAACCTGCAGTATGCAATGATATTATTAGCGGGCAAAAAATAGAGCTTTTTTGTGGAAATATCTTCAAGAAAAGCGATATTTTCATAGGGCGCGTATTTTCGATTGACGGTGTCTTTTACGCAAGCGGCATTTTGTCGGCAGTAGTCGATCGAAAAATTGCCGAAACAGTCAAGGGCAAACTAAGGGAGGCATACGAATCGTATTGCAATATAAAGGGATATGTCTCATTTAAGAATTATGCTGAAAAGAACCATTGGATTTTTTACAAAATGATCGAAATTGTTGAAAATATGGATCCAAAGCAGGATGAAAGGACAATTGAAGTTCATTCGGCTGTTTATTTAATTGCGGACAGGAAGGCTTTTGAAGAAAAAATGATTAATTCGGATTCATTTATTTTGGATGACAGGGACAAGGGAGTTGAATACCATCTCTTGCTTGAAGGAAGTGAATTGTTGTGTGAAATGGAGGTTCATAAAGACCGCATAGTTCTTAACTGCAATTCGAAGGACGAGCTCGACAAATCCAGGGGCAAGATAGAAAGTTTTTTTGAAGAAGATGTGGTTTTTTCAAAAACATACGTCAAGGATGTTGAGAAATTATTGAAACAGGAGGATTGAAATGTGGGAATACAAGGTTGAACATATAAAGACTGCAGGAGCCACAAATCTTGTTATGTCAAAAAAGGACCAAGATTTAATGAACAGACTGGGAATCGAAGGATGGGAGCTTGTTGAAGCAGTGCCGACCGTGAACGGAAGGACGATCATAATGTTTTTTAAAAGGCCTCTTGAGATTGACAGAAATAATATTTGAGTGTAGTATTGTATTGATTGTGAAAGGGGTTTGATTAAATGGAAGTTCCGTTACCGGACAACTGTGATAGTGCCAAGCCGGTCGAGTTTGAAAAATTGCTAAGCGATTTAAAAGAATTGATCAAGAAAGACGATAAAGGCAAACTTGAGGCTTATATAGAAGAGGTTGAGAATCTATTGAGCTATGAAACTATAAGCTATTACGAAAAAGAGTCTGAAAAAATAAAGCAATTGATAAGAAAGCATCCGTATTTTAAGAATCCTTGCACTTATCCTATCAGATTGCTTACCATCATGAAGTATTTGAAGAAAAAAGGCATCGATACAAAAATCAAAGATATAGATTTGCTTGTGAATCGTACCGTGGAAAGCATGGAGGGAGTAAGCAAGGTCGGGCCAGGAATGTATATTGTAAAAAAGTCTTAGTATCAAGGTACTAAGATTTTTTGATTTGAACAAGGAGACATTATGGTCAAGGATAAAATGGAGTTGAAAAGAAAAAAAGCATATATGGACTTTGCTTCGGAAGAAGCGTACATAGGATGGCTTAGAAACCGTTTGCTTCGCGAATTTGGACTTGGAAAGGAAGAATACCGCAAGTTCATACTCGGCCACCTCGGAAAAGATTATGCATGCAAGATAGATTTTACCGAAGCTCAAAGCCATGAACCGGAGCTTTTCATTGAGCAAGGAGACGATTATTTGCATGGATTGTTTTTGCAGGGATACATGGAGGAATCGCTGCGCATTTCAACGGCGAGTGTGTATACTCCGGAGCCTGTTGCGGCTTACCTGGTGGAAAGAGGCATTTTTTATGCGCTTGAAAAAAAATTCGAAGAAAAAGGCGTATATGGACCAGACCATGGAAAGTTTTATGAGACACTTGGGAGCATATTGAAGGAAAACCGGGACATTGTAATAAGGACTATTGATATTTCTGCAGGGTCCGGCCTTTTTTTGCTGAAGACGATTCTTGTTATGGAAAGGGCCTTGAAAACATGCATTTCTTCAGAAAAGGAGATAAAAGAAATATTGTTGAAACAAGTCAACCATGGTATTTTTGCCAATGATTTGCACAAGCAGGGACTCGAGTTGTTCTTGATTATGCTTTTGAAGCGTTTTTTGGGTGCCTTCAATATGGAAAGAATTAACCCTGTTATATTTACAGGGGATGCGGTTTCTGATTTATGGTTTGGCAATTCTTATGATCTGGTTTTGGGAAATCCGCCATATCTTGGCGAAAAAGGGAACATGGATATTTTCAACAATGCAAGAATGTCGGATTTCGGTCAACGCTTCTACGAAGCTAAAATGGATTATTTTTACTATTTCATCTATAAGGCCGTTGAAATGTTAAACCCAGGCGGAATTGCGTCATATGTAACAACAAATTATTTCACAACCGCGGACGGAGCAAAAAAACTCAGGACTTTCTTGAATGAGAATACTTTATTTAGAGAAATATGCACGCTTGAGGATGTGGAAATTTTCAGTACCGCAAAGGGCCAGCACAATATGCTTTTCACAATTCAAAAGAAGCCCGCCTATAAAATTGAAACAGTGCTTAAAATCGCAAAAGGGAAATCGGACTGTTTTAAGGAAGCTGTTAAAAAAGCAGAAATGCAGAAAATAGACGGCGAATCCATATATGATTTTGAAGGAAACATAGTATTGTATGAGAATGCTGCGTTCAAAGATGCATCAATGAGCATAAGAAAAAATTCGGAATGTTCCTTGGGTGATTTTTGCGAAGTGAGACAGGGCCTTGTATCGGGATGCGACAGGACAAGCAAAAGGAACATTGCTGCGGCGAAGGAAAATTTGCACGTCAATGAACCTGTCTACGTATTTGAATCAATCAAAAATGTTCCGGAAAGTCTAAGAAATTCGGCACTCCTCAAACCTTTCTATAAAAATTCGGATATAGGCAGGTATTCTCTGAAGCAGTCAAAAAGGCTTATATTGTATGTTACAGGCGCGAAAGTCGAAAAAGAAGAAAAAAAATCTGTTGATGCAGTCCTAGACCACCTAAATCCCTACCGGAATATTCTTTCAAAGAGAAGGGAAGTAATAAACGGGGCAAGGAGTTGGTATGAGCTGCAATGGCCAAGAGACGAAGAAATATTCAAAGGGCCCAAAATAATGGTTCCACACAGGGCTTTGGACAATCGTTTTGTGTATACAGAAAACGATTGTTACGGAAGTGCAGACATATATTTCATAAAAGGCAAAATGGAATCAAGCCATATGAAAGCGCTTTGCTGTATTTTGAATTCGAGTGTTGTATACTTTTGGCTGTGCAACAACGGTAAAAGAAAAGGCAGGCAGCTCGAACTGTACCATACTCCGCTTAAGAGGATTCCAATACCACCTTTGACTGGGCAGTCGGTAAAATGGCTTTCTAGAGTGCATGATTGTGGTGAAAGGGACGAAAGGCTTGTTGATGATTTTGTTTGCAATCTTTATAGTTTGAATGAAAAGGAAAAATCCGCAATATCGGCATTTAAAGTAAAAAGGCTGAAATAGAGCAATGCTTGGATTAGAGGTGGCGTTTTGAGAAGACCATTGGCTTTGTTCATGTTTTCTTATTTAATCGGAATTTTGGTTCTGCTTGAAAGTCCCATAATGTTCATCATGGGTTTTTCTTTGCTTATTCTATGTCTTTCGTATGTATTCGGACGGTCGAAAGAAACACTCAAACGTTTTTCAATAGCCCTTTTCGGAGTTGTTCTTGGAATGGTATTGTCTTTTTATGCATCGGCAGAAATGAATGAAGATGTTTTAGGAAATGGAGAATTAGAGATATACGGATACGCCTATGGACCTGAATTCGGTAATACGGGGAAATTGGTTATAAAAGTTGAAGGCCAAAATGGCGAGGACGGATATCGTGATGCAAACGCTTCAATTTTGATTTTATCAGATGCTGACCTTTCGGAATACAGGCATGGATATGTTAAATACAAAGGCAGTCTGGACGATGAAAGCAATCCCAAAAATCCGAATGAATTCGATTATAGAATGTATGGAATGTACAAGGGCTACGACAAAGTGAGCTTTTTTAATGAATCAAGCGTCATTGAAGTGGTTCCGGCAGGGGGGAGTTTCGACCCTCTTGTGATCAAAGACGAAATACTGACCAGGTCAGAAAAATACATTAATGATAAAAGCCAGGCGTATTTTGCATCGCTGGTTTTCGGCGACACTAGCCTTTTAAGTGAAGAACAGGAACAAAATATCGGAATGTCGGGGCTTTCCCACCTTTTTGCGGTTTCGGGCCTCCACATAGCTATATTGTATGGATTCTTGCTCAAGCTGTTGGATTTTTTCCATATGAAAAACCGCTGGGTTAAATACGTTTTGGTTCTTTCGGTTGTGGCAGGATTTATTTCCATAACCGGTTTCCCTGTTTCCGCTGTAAGGGCTTTTCTTTTTATTTCCCTACTGGCGCTTTCAAAGATTGCAAAACGAAAATATGATTTGCTTAATTCTTTGCTTATGGCTGCTTTGATTGTATTGACATTTAATCCTTATCAGATTTATTCGCCGGGGTTTCAATTGTCATTCGGAGCCGTGGCGTCGATTCATTTCATATATCCGGCAATCAGAAAATTAAACGATTCGCAAAACATGGCTGTCAAAGCACTAATGATGTCAGCTGCAGTGCAAATAGGCATTGCGCCAATCATAATATGGCATTTCAATTACATATCAATTGTTTCGATTATTGCAAATGTTCCGGCAATAATATTGATGGGAATTTGGCAACCGGTCATGTATATTTTCGCTATTGCCGTTTATTTTTCCATTCCTTTTGTGCCGGGTGCACTGGCGTTGCCGATCGACTTGGCAATGGCGTCCCTTAACTGGTTTTCGGGAGAAGCGGCCGGACTTTCATGGGCGTATATTGAATTGCCGTCTATGGGAATAAAGGCAATGGGCATCTACTACTGCACATGCATTTTGTTTGTGTTACAATCGAGAAAAGATGTTCTTATTGGTGTGGACAGGATGAAAAGGGCTGCGGCTGTCATCATGGCAGTTCTTGTGATAGCCGCGGTTCCTTCGATTGCCATTGGGAAAGAACGGATTGAAGTAATATTTTTTGATGTGGGTCAGGGAGACTGCATACTGATAAAAACAAAAAACGACAGAAAAATTCTGGTAGACAGCGGAAGCGGAGATAAAAACATAGATGATATTCTGCTCAAAAATGGCATAGGGAGCATAGACCTTGCCGTGTTGACTCATTTTCATGAAGACCATTACGGAGGTTTTATCGAACTTGTGGAAAAGGGCCGGATTGATACCATTCTACTGAAAAAAAGAGCATGGGAAAATGAAGAGATAAAGAATGATCTGGAAGCAAAAATGAGAGAGAACGGAAATTCTGTCGTTTGCGCAAAAGCAGGGCAGTGCATTGAAATGGACGGTTTAAAAATAAAAGTTCTAAATGTAAGCACAGCACATGAAGAATCGGATTTTAACGTTGCAGAAAATGACGATTCAATAGTACTTTTGTTGGATTATAGAGATTTTGAGCTTCTGCTGACAGGGGACATAGAAAGTGAAACCGAAAAACGCTTGGCTTCGGAAAACAAAGAAGATATCGATTTGATAAAGGCAAGCCATCATGGAAGCAAAACCTCAAACACTCAAGTTTTGCTGGAATCGTTCAAGCCGGAAACGGCAGTCATTCAGGTTGGGAAGAATTTTTTCGGTCATCCGGCACCCAGCGTTCTAAATAGATATGAAAATATAGGAGTCGACATATATAGAACTGACAAAGACGGTGCCATTTTAATTGAAACGGACGGCTTGGAGAAATATTTCATCAAAAGTTATTTTTCAAACAGGAGTGAAGAATATGGACTTGAATAAATTAATAGTGTTGCCGGATGTTTCCATGCAGAGGGTTTTTTTCATAGAAGGAGAGGAAAGATACATTGCTGACAAATTCATTGAGCACATGTCAAAAAAGTATTTGAATGGATGTATGGCGGAACTGAATTTCCATAAGCTTGAACAGGCATCGAATATAATGGAAATCGAGGAAAAGGCAGCCACGCTTCCCTTCATGTGCGGAATCAGGATTGTAGTGGTTGAAGATTTTATCAAAATCGCCGCGGACAGTTTCAAAGGTAAAGAAGACATGGACGATTTTGTTGAAAAAGTGCCCGAATCGACAATGCTGATTTTGCTTAACGAACGCGTTGACAAACGAAGCTTTGTCTATAAATATTTTAAAAAAAAGAAACTTTTAGTAGAAGCTAAGAGGTTGTCGCCACAAACATATGACGCATGGATTGAGGATTATTTTGAGAAAAACCGGATTTCCATTTCAAAAGTTGACAAGAGGCGTTTGATTTCGCAATTGGGATATTTCAGCAAGGAAAGACCAAGAAGCCTATATGATTCAGAAAGCGAGCTCAAGAAATTAGTAGGGAGCATCAAGGGAAGGACAGCCATAGAAAAGAATGATTTCGATGGATTTCTCAATACAAGAGGGGAAACAAACATATTCAAGCTTACCGACAGCCTTTCCGAAGGTAAAACGGCATTTGCTCTGGAAAGCCTGGAAATATTGTGTGAAATGGGTGAACCGGAAATAAAAATACTGTTTATGATAAGCCGGCATTTCAGGCAGATAATGAAGGTCAAGAGTATGACAATGAACGGTTTTTCAAAAGATGAGACTATGGAGACGTTGGGGATAAGGAGCGATTTTGTTTATAAAAAAACGTCAAGGCAAGGGGAAAAATTTGATATGGGAACCATAGAAACAATAATGGATTTGTGTATGAGGACCGAATTGAAATGCAAATCCCTTTCAAGCCAAAAGCAAATGGCCCTTGAAGTTTTGATTTGTGAAATTGGGAATTCGATATATGAACGGAATAAAGGATAGAAAACGTCAGAAAAGCCTCTTCCGTATGATGGAAGAGGCTTTTTATTTGCTTAGCGAATTACAATGGGGAAAATTGTTCTTCACGTATTATTGAACGTTTTTAAGATTGTTGAGTTTTCTTTCGAGATTTGAAACTTTTCTCGAAGCGTTGTTTTTATGAAAAACATTCTTGCTCGCCGCTTGATAAATAGTTTTCTCGGCAGAAATGAATTTCTCGGACGCCAAAGTTGCATCACCTGATTCAACAGCCTCATTGAATCTTCTGATTGCTGTTTTAACGCTTGATCTGATGCTTTTGTTTTCCACAGATTTTCGTTTAATGACAGTAATGCGTTTCTTTGCTGATTTAATATTTGCCATTTTCGTTCACCCCCTTGTAATCTAACTGACAAAGGATATTTTACCATGATAAAATGCATAATGCAAGTAAGACTTTGGCAATTCTAAAACTATACGCTTATGTTGACCTGTGTTATAATGGATTGAGCAATTTCAAGAGTATTTGAGGAGGATCAGGCATGACAGAAGGACATAAAGAGAGGACAAGGAATTTTTCCATAATAGCGCATATAGACCACGGTAAATCCACTTTGGCTGACAGGTTGATTGAAAAGACCGGCCTCATTTCACAAAGGGAAATGAAGAATCAGGTGCTTGACAATATGGAACTCGAAAGAGAACGGGGAATTACAATAAAGCTGCAGAGCATACAATTGGTTTATAAGCATTCGGACGGGGAAGAGTATTATTTGAATCTGATAGACACACCCGGACATGTAGACTTCAATTACGAGGTTTCAAGAAGCCTAGCAGCATGCGAGGGAGCAATCCTGGTTGTTGACGCAAGCCAGGGGGTAGAGGCCCAGACCTTGGCAAATGTTTATTTGGCCATAGACCAGGATTTGGAAATCTTGCCCGTAATAAACAAGATAGATCTGCCCAGTGCCAGAGTTAAAGAGGTTAAAGAGGAAATCGAAGAGATAATAGGAATCGATGCATCAAATGCGCCCCTCATCTCAGCAAAAAACGGGGTAAATATTGAAGAGGTTCTCGAGGCTATTGTGGAGATGATTCCTCCGCCTGGGGGAAAAGACGAGAAACCGCTTAAGGCATTGATTTTCGACTCTTATTACGACAGCTACAAAGGAGCCGTAGCCAACATAAGGGTGGTTGAGGGAAAGGTTTCTCCCAAGGACATCATAAGGATGGTTTCAACGGGTGAAACGTACGAAGTTGCAGATGTGGGGGTTTTTTCTCCAAACATGATCTCCAAAAAGATGCTTGGAGCTGGAGACGTGGGATTCCTTACGGCAAGCATAAAAGATGTTGAAAACTGCCGGGTGGGCGACACAATAACGTTGGATAAAAACCCTTGCGAATCTGCTTTGCCGGGCTACAAGCAAGTCACACCCATGGTCTATTGCGGTATTTATCCGGCAGAGGGTGAAAAGTACGAGAACATAGGAGATGCGCTTGAGAAGCTGCAGCTAAACGATGCTTCCCTTGTTTACGAACCGGAAGTGTCTGTCGCTTTGGGCTTTGGATACAGATGCGGATTTCTCGGATTGCTCCACTTGGAAATAATTCAACAGAGGCTTGAACGTGAATTTGGACTCAACATGATTGCAACGCTCCCAAGTGTAATCTATAAGATAAAGAAAACGGATGGAAGCGTCAAGGAAATCCAAAACCCGACAGACATGCCAAAGGAAAGTGAAATCGATTATATGGAGGAACCGATTGTAGATGCAAGCATAATGCTTCCCAATCAATACGTAGGGAATATTATGGAGCTGTGCCAGGACCGCAGAGGCACTTTGCTGAACATGGAGTATATCGACGAAAACAGGGTTATACTTCACTATGAACTTCCACTAAATGAAGTCATATACGATTTCTTTGATGTGCTCAAGTCGAAAACAAGAGGATACGGCTCTTTGGACTACAGCATAAAAGAGTATAGAAAATCCAAGCTTGTAAGGCTTGACATCCTTATAAACAGGGAAGTTGTTGATGCTTTTTCTATGATTGCCCATGAAAGCAAGGCTGTGCAAAGAGGAAGGTCAATATGCGAAAAGCTCAAGGACGTAATTCCAAGGCACATGTTTGTCATACCGATTCAGGCGGCAATAGGAAACAAGGTGGTTGCACGTGAAAACATTAAGGCGATGAGGAAAGATGTATTGGCAAAATGCTATGGCGGAGACATATCTAGAAAGAGAAAATTGCTTGAGAAACAAAAGGAAGGCAAGAAAAAAATGAGGATGCTTGGAAATGTGGAAGTTCCACAGGACGCTTTTCTGGCCGTTTTAAGATTGGATGAAAAGAAATAAAATCGAGACTGATGCAGATATCCTGTTTCCATACGCTTAAGAAAGACATGAGGTGGTTATCCGCCCCGGACAGCTTTCAAGGGCATTGCTGAAACATTGTCTGCATCAGTTTTTTGTTTAAGTGCAAAAAAGTATTTTGCTTGCCGGAAGGGAGGAGTTTTCAATGAAAAAATTGTCAGTGTATGTACACATACCGTTTTGCGTCAGAAAGTGCGCATATTGTGATTTTATTTCTTTCAAATATGAACCTGAGGCTGTAAAAGCTTACAGGAAGGCTCTATTAAGTGAAATCGAAAGTTATTCGGAGTTATTGTCTGATTTTGAAATAAAAAGCATTTTTATTGGGGGAGGGACCCCGAGCCTGATGCCGGAAGATTTTCATGAAGAACTTATTTCTGCAATCGCCTCAAAGGCACATATTGAAAAGAATGCTGAAATTACAATGGAAGCAAATCCGGATTCTATTCTTGAAAGAGATTCAAAGAGATTGCTGCTTGCGGGCTACAACCGTTTAAGCATTGGAATTCAGAGTTTTGACGATTGTATTCTAAAGCAAATAGGAAGGGTGCACGACAGCAGGCAAAGCCTACTTGCATTCGAACATGCAAGAAAAGGCGGCTTCGAAAACATAAGCATAGATCTGATGTATGGCTTGCCGGGGCAGACGATGGACAGATGGAAGAAAGACCTTGGGATAGCCGCTGATGAATTGTCGCCGGAGCACATATCATCATACAGCCTTATTGTCAACGAAAATACGCCAATTATGAAATTACTGAACAATAGTCCCGGAATTTTTCCCGAAGAGAAAGAGGATAGGGAGATGCACCATTTCTGCACGGATTTTCTTGCTTCAAGAGGATATTGTCAATATGAGGTCTCAAATTACGCAAAAGAGGGCCGGGAGTCTCTTCACAATAAAAACTATTGGGAGCGCGGAAACTACCTTGGGCTGGGCGTTGCAGCACATTCATTCATAGGAAAAGAACGTTGTCAAAACACAAGCAGTTTCGAGGATTACGTGAAAAGGGCCCAAGAAGGCAAAACCCGTATTGTTGAAAGCGAAATTTTGACGCAAAGGGATGAAATCTTTGAAGAAATTTTTCTTGGGCTTAGAATGACCTCTGGAATTGATATGGAGCCTGCAGGTAAAAGGATTGGGATTGATTTTGAAAGAACATTTAAAAAAACTACAGCAGCTCTAAAAAAAAATGGGCTTGTTGTTGTTGAAAACGGGAGACTTTTATTGACGCGAAAAGGAATGGATCTTTCAAATTCTGTATTTCTTGAATTTTTGAATGTTATAGATCAAAATTATTGACAAATTGTTTTTTAAGTGTTAGTTTATAGTCATGGCGTTAGCACTCAACGAGATAGAGTGCTAATAACAGGAGGTGGCCTCATGCTATTGACGGAGCGGCAATTGAGAATCTTCCAGGCTATTGTCGATGATTTTATTCAAACGGCTCAGCCGGTCGGCTCCAGAACTCTTTCAAGAAAATACAATTTAGGTGTGAGTTCAGCCACAATCCGCAACGAAATGGCGGATTTGGAGGAATTGGGATTCATTGAGCAGCTTCACACATCGTCAGGACGGATTCCTTCGGATGAGGGGTACAGGCTATATGTGGACAATCTTATGAGATTGTACAAGATGGCCAATATACAAAAAAAATCCATAAGGGACCAGCTTGTAAGCAGGATGCTTGAATCGGAAGAAATAATCAGGCAGGCTTCTAAAATTCTTTCTCAGATGTCTGATTTGACATCTTTCATTTTGACACCTGATTTCAAGGAAAGCCGCTTGAAAAACCTTAAAATTATTAAGTTGGGCGAAACAAGGGCATTGCTTGTACTGGTATCGGAATCAGGAATCGTGAAGGACTTGGTCATAAGAACAAATAATTTGAGCCAGGAGGAATTGGACAAAATTTCAAACATGCTCAAATATCGATTGAAAGGCAAGGATGCAAACCGGTTGGATAAGGAAGAAATCCTAGCGATGGAAAGCGGTTTTGAAAATCATCTGAGCTTTGTGGACCATCTTATTGAATCTATAGGGTCCCACATGAACAGCAGTTCTGCGAGCAGAATCTACCTTAGCGGCATATCAAATGTGCTGCATACTCCGGAATTCAGCGATGTCGAAAAGGCAAAGTGTATTTTGGATGCGCTCGACAAGAAGGACAAATTGTCGATAGTTCTACGCGAAGACCTTGAAAAGGACATATCGGTTCGTATCGGCAAGGAAAACCAGTGGGACGAAATCAAGGAATGCAGCTTGGTCACTGCCACTTACAAGCTTAATGGAAGAGTTATAGGAAAAATTGGTGTGATAGGTCCTACGCGGATAAATTATCCAAAGATAATTTCCCTCGTGGAGTATATGACGGACACATTGACAGATGTTTTTTCAGTGCAGAATCAAATGAGTGAAGAGGTGAATGGGGATGGAAAATAAAGAAGCCAATGAAAATTTGGAAGGTTTTGAAAAGGAAGATGAAGGAATAAAGTTAAAAGATGAGGAGTCGGAGACAAATCAGGATGCCGACAATGAAACGGAAGAGGAGCAAGAGGATTCCTATGAGTCTTTGGAGAAGGAATTCAATGAAATGAATGAAAGATTTTTGAGAGTCTCATCGGATTTCAGGAATTTTAAGAAAAGAGTAGAAAAAGAGAAGAAAGATATTTACAGCTATGCAAATGAAAAATTGATTTGTGATCTTCTCCCAGTAATGGACAATTTTGAAAGAGCCGTTTTTTCGGCGGAATCGGAAAATGGGACTTCGGAAAAAATGCTCAAAGGTATTGAGATGGTATACAAGCAGTTATGCGATGTATTGAATTCGAATGGAATTAAAAAAATCGATGCTGTAGGAAAACCATTTGATCCAAATTACCATCATGCTGTAATGATGGAGGAATCCGATGAATTCGAAGCGGAAACAGTTATTGAGGTTTTTCAGACTGGCTACAGCCTAAACGACAAAGTGATCAGGCCGAGCATGGTAAAAGTGGCTAAATAGCCAACCATATATAAATTTTAGCAAATTAAGGAGGAATAAAAATGGGGAAAGTAATAGGAATTGACTTGGGAACAACAAACTCTTGTGTTGCAGTTTTGGAAGGTGGAGAACCTACAATCATACCTAATGCCGAAGGCAACAGGACGACCCCGTCCATAGTGGCTTTTGCGAAAAACGGGGAGCGCTTGGTTGGAGAAACGGCAAAAAGACAGGCTATAACAAATCCGGACAGAACTGTGACATCCATAAAGAGGGAGATGGGAACAAACCATAGTGTGTCTATCGATGGAAAAGAATATACACCGCAGGATATTTCGGCGTACATTCTTATGAAGCTTAAAGCGGATGCGGAAGCATATCTGGGAGAAAAAGTGACCGATGCGGTAATAACTGTTCCCGCTTATTTCACGGACAGCCAGCGCCAAGCGACAAAGGATGCGGGAAGAATAGCCGGACTCAAGGTTGAAAGGATAATCAACGAGCCTACGGCCGCCTCTCTTGCTTATGGACTTGACAAACCCGACCATGACCAAAAGATACTGGTATATGACTTGGGCGGAGGAACTTTCGACGTTTCAATACTTGAAATAGGAGAGGGAGTTTTCGAAGTTCTGGCAACCAAGGGAGACAATCATCTCGGAGGGGATGATTTCGACAATGTTTTGATGGACTTTATGGCGGAGAGCTTCAAGAAGGAGTACGGAGTCGACCTCAAGAAGGACAGAATGGCTTTGCAGAGACTTAAGGAAGCCGCAGAGAAAGCAAAAAAGGAATTGTCAACAGTTCAGACGACCAACATAAATTTGCCTTTCATAACTGCGACAGCGGAAGGCCCTTTGCATATGAACATGGATGTCACAAGAGCAAAGTTCGATCAGCTGACGTCTCATCTAGTTCAAAAGACAATAGGCCCGATGCGTGATGCGATAAAGGATTCAGGAATAACATCAAGCGAAATAGACAAGGTGATTCTTGTCGGAGGATCTACAAGGATTCCTGCAGTGCAGGAAGCTGTAAAGAAAATAACAAGCAATACTCCGGACAAGGGTATAAATCCCGATGAGTGTGTTGCTATTGGTGCGGCCATACAGGCAGGAGTAATTACAGGAGAGGTTGAAGATCTTGTCCTGTTGGACGTGACACCTCTTTCGCTTGGAATAGAGACTCTAGGCGGTGTTGCAACAAAGCTGATTGAAAGAAATACGACAATACCGACCAAAAAGAGCCAGATATTCTCAACTGCGGCGGACAGTCAGACTGCAGTTGACATTCACGTTCTCCAAGGAGAGCGGGAAATGGCTACTGGCAATATAACGCTTGGAAGGTTCCAATTGACAGGCATTCCGCCTGCACCAAGAGGAGTTCCTCAAATAGAAGTAACATTCGATATAGACAGAAACGGAATAGTCCATGTTTCTGCCAAAGATTTGGGAACAGGAAAAGAGCAGAAAATAACAATAACTGCTTCAACGAATCTTTCGGAAGATGAAATAAAGGACAAGGTAAAAGAAGCGGAAGCTTTTGCAGAGGAAGACAAGAAGAAAAAAGAAGGAATCGAAACAAGAAACAAGGCCGATGCATTGATGTATGAATCTGAAAAGGCCCTGAAGGAAGTCGGTGACAAAGTGTCTCCGGAAGAAAAGAAAACAGTTGAAGAAAAACTTGAGGCGCTTAAGAAGGAACTTGAGGGCGATGACATCGAGGCCATAAAGAAGGCTACAGAGGAAATGACAAATGCTTTCCATGCGCTTTCACAAAAGATGTATGAGGCGGCTGCGGCGGAGCAGCAGGCGCAGGCGCAAACGGGCGAATCTGAAGACTCGAAATCCGACGATGACGTAGTGGATGCAGACTATGAGGTTGTCGACGAAGACGAGTAGAAGTTGAAATGTACGCATATGGGCACCCTGTGGGGTGTCTTTGTGCGTAAAAGAGCATGGCGTTGAATCAAAGCAAGGAATGCATTATAATGAATGGGCAGAGCACTGCAGAAAAAACAGGAAGGTGGCGTAGTTTTGAGTAAACGCGATTATTATGAAATTTTGGATATAGACAAAGGCGCCGACGAGAAGGACATCAAGAAGGCATATAGAAAAATGGCGATGAAGTATCATCCTGACAGAAATAAAGGTGATTCTGAAGCGGAGGAAAAATTCAAGGAAATCAATGAGGCTTATGAAGTTCTCAGCGACTCCCAAAAGAGAAGTCGCTACGACCAGTTTGGCCATGAAGGGTTAAATGGAAACGGACAAGGCTTTGGAGGCTTCTCAGGTGCAGGCGGAGCCGGATTTGAAGATATCTTTGGAGACATATTCGATATGTTTGGAGGCGGAGGCGCGAGAAGAAGGAGCCGGGCCGCCAAGGGCAGGGACATTCAGGTTGAAACCATTATAGAATTCAAGGAAGCGGCCTTTGGAATCGAAAAGGAAATTGAAATAGTTCGAAACGAAACATGTGATACATGTGGTGGAACAGGTGCAAAACCAGGGACAAAGGTCAATACATGCAGCAATTGCGGAGGAACTGGTGAAGTCAGATATACACAAAGGACTCCATTCGGGCAGTTTGTAAATGCAAAGACCTGTCCAACATGCGGCGGGGAAGGAAAAACCTTTGAGGAAGCATGCCACGATTGCGGCGGAAGTGGTCTAAAGAGGGAAAAAAAGAATATAAAAATTAAAATTCCTGCAGGAGTCGACAATGGATCGGTAATGACACTTAGAGGTGAAGGCGAGCCAGGAATAAAAGGAGGGCCCAAAGGCGACGTATACGTGGTTATAAGGGTCAGGGAGCATGAAACGTTCAAGAGAGATGGCTTTGACATACTTAGCGAAGCGCATATCAACATAGCGCAGGCGGCTATTGGAGACGAGATAATCGTTCAGACTCTTGACGGAAAAGTGAAATACGAGGTAGCTGAGGGCACTCAGTCCGGTACCGTGTTCAGGTTAAAAGGCAAAGGGGTTCCTGTGTTGAACGGCTACGGTAGAGGCGACCATTATGTCAAGGTGGTTGTTGAAACACCAAGGGATTTGGACGAGCGTCAGCAGGAGTTGCTCAAGGAGTTCTCAAAAACCTTGGGAATGGATTTGTCGGCCAAAAAGAAAGGCATATTTTCCAAAGTAAAGGATGCATTCAATTGATTGTTTGCGACAAGACTTAAAGATGCTGAAAAAACAGCATCTTGGTTTTTATGAAAGGAGTTTTCCTATGGATTGGAACGAGATTGTATTGAAGGTCGACAATGTTGTTGCAGATGCGGTCATAGGCATTTTGGCTGAACACGGAATAGAGGGGCTTGTTATTGAAGATGAATCAATTATTGACGATTTATGCAGAGACAGGAACCGCTGGGATTATGTCGACGAGTCCCTTGTATCGGTTGAAAAAGGGAAAACCGTTTTTAAGGGATATATAGGGCAGGATAGGGAACTGGATTTGCTGATAAGTGATTTGAGAGGGAGTCTTGAAACAGCCATAGAGCGAATTGGACAGGGAAAATTCGAATTGAAAGCTGAACCTTTGAAGAATCGGGACTGGAATACAGAATGGAAAAAATATTTCAAACCGATAAAAATAGGAAACAGGATAATCATAAAACCGTCTTGGGAATCTCTGCATGAAGCAGATTCGATTTTTTCAGAAGACAGTATTGTAATAGAATTGGATCCTGGGCTTGCTTTTGGAACGGGCACTCACGAGACGACGCGAATGTGTATTGAATTTGTAGAAAAATATATGAAAAATGGAATGAAGGTTTATGACATCGGATGCGGAAGCGGAATATTGGCCTTGGCCGCAGCCAAGCTTGGAGCTGCTGAAGCCTTGGGAATTGACATGGACGGAGATGCCGTAAAGGCGGCAAAAGAAAATGTTAAAATAAACAAAGCGGAAGAAACCTGCATTATCAAGCAGGGGGATTTGCTCAAGGACCTGGACTCGCCTGCAGACCTGATGATTGCAAATATAATTTATGATGTGGTATTGAATCTGCTTGACACTGCAGTTCCGTTTGTCAAGAAAAGCGGATTTTTTATTGCTTCGGGCATATTGGAAGAAAAAACGGAAGAAATGCTTGATGCAGTTGATGATTCGGCATATTTTGACGTGTTGGAAATAAAGACAGAAAATGGATGGACTGCAATGGTTTTAAAAAGGAGAGATTGAGATGCATAGGATATTTTTCCAAAATCCGATAAACGGAAGCAGAGTTGTGGTTGAGGATGTAGCCGAGATAAGGCATTTGGCAAAAGTGTTGAGGTCCGAACCAGGCCATGTGTTCGAAGCATGCGATCCCGACGGAAAGGTTTTTATTGTTGAGATTGTATCAATAGAAGACAATGCAATTTACGGTAAAGTTGTTTCAAGCAGGGAAGAATCCGTTGCTAAAAAGGCGTTTGTCGATTTGTTTCAAGCACTTCCCAAAAAAAACAACATGGATCTTATTGTGCAGAAGAATACTGAGCTTGGAATCAGTTCAATAAAGCCTTACGTTTCATCAAGGACAATAGTTAAAATCGATGAAAAAAATTCTTTTAAGAAAACTGAACGCTGGCGAAGGATTGCGAAAGAGGCTGCCAAGCAGTCGAAAAGGTCGGACATACCTCAAATAAAGGAGACGTTTTCATTCAAGGAAATGCTTTTGGAATTAAAGGAATACGACAAGTCCATATTGCTTTATGAGAATGAAAAAGGCAATGGTTTCGAGTGTCTTGACTCATATAGGGAAGATTTAAAAAGTATAGCTGTTATTGTAGGTCCGGAGGGGGGTTTTTCCCCGGAGGAAGTCAAGGAAATCCAAAATTGCGGATCAGTTTCGATATCTTTGGGGCCTCGAATTTTGAGAACTGAAACAGCCGGTTTTGCAGCGCTTAGCATAATACAATTCCTTTTTGGAGATATGAGGGGAGTTGAGAACAGTCAATGAAAAAAACATTTTTGATTGAGACACTAGGATGCAAGGTAAACCAATACGAGTCGGAAGCTATAAGGGAAACATTGATTGGCCAAGGATATGCAGAGACAAAAGATGGTCAAGTTCCAGATATTGCGGTGTTCAACACATGCTGTGTTACCCACCTGGCAGAGCGCAAATCAAGGCAGGCTATAAGAAAATACACAAGAATGGTTCCCAAACCCACAATTGCTGTTTTAGGTTGTTATTCGCAAATAGCACCTGGAGACATCGAGAAAATTGAAGGGGTAAATATTATAATGGGAACTCGAGATAAAGCGGGCCTAAAAAGTTTGCTGAAGAGAATTGAGAGCGGTGAAATCTTTGTTTTCGAAGATTGTCCTCTTATAGAAGACACATATGAGGATATCAGCCTTAATGAGCATGAAGGCAAAACAAGGGCGTTTATAAAAATACAGGACGGATGCGACAACTTTTGCTCATATTGCATAATACCATACACAAGGGGAAGAAGCAGAAGCAGGCCTTTTGAATCAATAATGAAAGAGTCTATGCTTTTGGCGGAAAGAGGATACAGTGAAGTTGTTTTGATAGGTATACAATCGGCTTTTTATGGAAAAGACTTGGAAAGCGATATTGAGCTGGTGGACCTTGTCGAAGCACTGTCCGGGATTGATGGAATCAATCGAATCAGGCTGGGTTCTTGCGAACCGACATATTTCACAGAAGATAGATTGAAGCGTTTGGTGCAGATCAAAAAATTTTGTCCGCATTTCCATCTTTCGCTTCAAAGTGGTTCAGACAGCGTTTTAAAAGCGATGAATAGAAAATATACTAGGGAGCAATATTCTAAAATCATGGATGACATAAGGAATATATTCGACAATCCGGCAGTCACAACCGATCTCATCGTAGGATTTCCGGGCGAGACCGATGAGTCATTTGAAGAAACACTGTCTTATATAAGGGAAATGGCTTTTAAGGATATCCATGTCTTCAGGTATTCCAAAAGAAAAGGGACAGCGGCGGCTGGAATGCCTAAGCATGTAAATCCATCAGTCGCAAAATCAAGGAGTTTTGCAGCAATTAAGTGTGCAAGCGAATGTGCCAAAGATTTTGCCCAATCTCAAATAGGCAGAGAGGAACAAGTTTTGTTCGAGAACATTTGCAAAGAAGGGATATGGGAGGGCCATTGCATTAATTTTACAAAAGTCAGAGTGGAATCTGAAGAAATCCTTTCGGGTCAAATAAGACGGGTAAGGCTCAATTGCGCCGATGCAGATGTGATATTCGGAGAAATTGTTTAAACTTGAGGTTAATTTGATATAATGGTTAAAAGGGGGTGTAAAGATGGATGATTGTATCTTTTGCAAAATTGCAAAAGGGGAAATACCGACTGATTTTGTGTTTGAAAGCGATAATGTTGTGGCTTTCAACGACTTGAAACCGGTAGCTCCGGTGCATGTTCTCATTATACCAAAAGAACATTTTGAATCGGTGAATGATTTAAACGGGCAGAATGCTTGCTTGGTTCAAGATATGGCTTTAGCCGCCAAGAATATTGCCGAAAGCCTTTCTATAAAAGACGATGGCTACAGGCTGGTGATAAACAATGGGAAAGAAGCCGGACAGGAAGTTGGTCATTTGCATATGCACATGATAGGCGGAAGACCGATGAAATGGCCTCCGGGTTAAAAACAATTGCAATATAAGAGGATTTGATGTATAATTTTTAAGTGCTATAGTTAGTCCTCATTTATCATCGGAGGGAGGGATGTTTAATGTCTCAAGTCTTATTGGGGGAAAATGAAACCCTTGACAATGCGCTCAGAAGATTCAAGAAGGAATGCGCCAAATCCGGCGTTCTTCAGGAAGTCCGAAAAAGAGAGCATTATGAAAAGCCAAGCGTAAAACGCAAGAAAAAGGCTGAAGCAGCAAGAAGAAAGAAAAAGAAATAATAAAGAAGGTGTACATTTGTGTCACTGAAAAAGCAACTCATGGACGATATGAAAACTGCCATGAAAGAAAAAGATCGACTCCGAAAAGCGACAATCACTCTTTTGAGAGCTGATATAAAGCGATTTGAGGTTGACAAAAGAAAAGAAATAACAGAGGATGGCATAATCGATCTTATCTCCAAGCAGATAAAGCAAAAAAAATCTGCAATCCTTGAGTTTAGAAAAGGCGGCAGAGAAGATTTGGTTCAGGAAGCTGAAGCTGAGATGGAAGTTCTTATGAAGTATCTTCCCAAGCAGCTCACAGAAGAAGAGTTAAAGGAAATCATTGGAAACGCCATAACCGAGCTGAAGGCTGAATCCATGAAAGACATGGGCAAGGTTATGGGAGCTGTAAGCCCCATAATAAAAGGCAAGGCAGATGGAAAGACGGCATCGGATATTGTCAAAGCCCTGTTGTCATAGCGTAACAAAATAGACTCCCTTGGGAGTCTATTTATTTTTTATCGAAATATCGATATATAAAAAACAATGATATTATTATATAATGAAATGTAAGACTAAAAGAAGGCGGGGATTGATTTGGAAAGCGGATACATTAGAAACATACAATTTGACAATGGAAAATTCCAGGCTCAGCTATTTGGGGACCTGGACAACAACATAAAGGAAATTGAATCTTTAACCGGGACAGAAATCACCCTTAGAAACGATGAAATAGCAGTCAACAGTGACGACGAGCAGAAAACGGATACGGCCTTCAAGCTTCTCAATGCCTTGATTGAATTGATTGAAAAGGGTGAAACAATCGACAGGCAAAAGATAAATTATGCTCTCAACCTTATAAGGGATGATGAGAATATAACATTGTCAAATCTTTCTGAAGACATTATTTGTGTTACAAACAGAGGCAAATTCATTAAACCCAAGACGCTGGGACAAAAAAAATACATTGATCAAGTAAACAAGCATGACATAGTATTCAGCATTGGTCCGGCAGGAACAGGGAAGACCTACTTGGCGGTTGCTATGGCGGTCCATTCTTTTAAAAATAAAAGGGTAAGCAGAATAATATTGACAAGGCCGGCCGTTGAAGCAGGAGAGAGTTTGGGATTTCTGCCGGGCGATCTGCAAATGAAGATAGATCCTTACCTGAGACCATTGTATGATGCTCTCTATGATATTTTGGGCAGCGAGACATATTTGAAATACAAAGAGAGAGGGTTGATTGAAGTGGCGCCTCTTGCTTATATGCGAGGAAGAACATTGGACGATTCATTCATAATACTGGATGAAGCGCAAAACACTACGCAGGCGCAAATGAAAATGTTTCTTACGAGGATAGGATTCAGCTCTAAGACTATCGTGACTGGGGACGTTACACAGATAGATTTGCCGCAGGGGAAGGCTTCGGGCCTTAAGCAGGCTTCGGAAATTCTTGGGGAGATACCGGGAATCGGGTTTGTTAATCTTACAGGCAGGGATGTTGTAAGGCATAAATTGGTTCAAAAGATAATAAAAGCTTATGACAAATACGAAAAACGGATGGAATATAAAAAAAGCAGGTGATATTTTGTTGGATGTAGCAATAGAAAACAGCCAGGAAAAGATAGTATTCGGTGAATCTTTGAAAAAGCTGATAAGTGTTTCGGTCAAAGAAACACTTGATTATGAAGGAGTGGATTTTATCGACGAGGTTGACGTTCTTTTGGTTGACAACGAAGCCATAAGAGCCTTAAACAGAGAACACAGGAATATCGACAAAGAAACAGATGTATTGTCTTTCCCCATGTATGCCTGCAAGGAAGAAATACTGGAGCAGAAGGCTTCGGAAATTCCTGTGATTCTTGGAGACATAGTAATATCGCTTGAAAAAGCCAAGTCTCAGGGAGAGCAATTTGAACACGGAACGGAAAGGGAAGTTTCATATCTCGCGGTTCACAGCACATTGCATCTGCTTGGATATGACCATATGAGCGAAGATGAAAAAATAACAATGAGGGAAAAAGAAAAGAGCATAATGAAGCGCATGGGAATAGAGAGATAGAGGGGTGAGCGCATTGAAAGGCAAATTGAGATTTATATTATTCATATGCATTATCGCTGTAATTGCGACGTCTTGCGTAAAGGAGGAAACACTTGATCCAGAGGATAAGGTTGAAGTGTCGCCGGAGGAAGTTGTCAATGAAGAAGCGATGGATGAAGAACCGATCCAGGAACCCGAAGAGAAGTCTCTTTTTCGTTCGGACTTGACGGGCTTGCCTGTGGAAGAAGATGTTCTAGGAAAACGCCCTATTGCAGTGATGCTTGACAACCACATAGGAGCGCGTCCGCAATCCGGATTGTCGCAGGCTGAAGTTGTGTTCGAAATCCTTGCAGAAGGCAATATAACAAGATATATGGCTATTATTCAAGAAGCGGACATGAATTCAATCGGACCTGTAAGAAGCGCGAGGCCTTATTTTATCGACAAAGCTTTGGAATTTGACGCCTTGTATGTTCATGTGGGAGGCAGTTTGGCGGCACTTTCCGATATAGATGATTTCAATATGGCTGACATAGACGGAATGAACAGGGGGAATGATACATTTTGGAGAGTGAACCATAAAAAAATACCCCACAACATGTACACAAGCACCAAGGCGCTGCGGGCCGCGGCGGACAGAAGCGGCTACAGAAAGGATTTTGATATTGAATTTGCATCTTTCAGCCAAGAAAAACAACCGTTTGCTTATGTTGAAAATCTTGAAAGCATAAGTTTCGGATTTAGCAGATACTATAACCCTTCGTTCATATACAATGAGGAACATGAATTTTACGAGAGGTTTGTCAAAGGGGTCCCCCAGCTTGAGGAGTTCAGTTCTGAGGCTGTCGTTGCTAAAAACATAATTGTGTTAAAAATGAAGACAAAGGTAATAGACAGTGAGGGCAGGCTCGATGTTGAAACCGTTGGCAAAGGATCCGGCTATTATATAACATCGGGAAAAAGAATTGATATCGAATGGGAAAAAGAAGACAGGCGGGCTAAAACCGTCTATACTGTGAACGGGGAAGAACTGTTGCTGAATCCAGGCAAAACATGGATTGTAATTGTACCAATGGATTTGGAAATTAAAATCAACAGTTGAAGGGAGTGTGTGAATTGGACCGGAACGAATGCAAAAGATTGATTGAAATTGCTATTGAGGCAAGGGAAGGCGCATATACGCCGTATTCGAACTTCAAGGTGGGGGCTGCTCTGCTTACAGATGACGGAAAAGTTTTTACAGGATGCAACATTGAAAACGCTTCTTATGGAGCGACAATTTGTGCAGAACGCACTGCTTTAGTTAAGGCAATCAGCAACGGATTCAGAAATTTTACCGCTTTGGCAGTTGTAGGGAAAAAAGGTTCATATACTTATCCTTGCGGAATATGCAGACAATTTATTATTGAATTTGGCAAAAATATAAAAATTATTGTTGCAAAGACACCTGAGGACTATAAAATATTTGCAATAGAAGAATTATTGCCTTTTGGATTTACAGGGGAGGACTTTTAGTTATGGCAGCACCAAAATTCAAATCTGGATTTGTGACTATAATAGGCCGACCAAATGTGGGCAAGTCAACATTGGTAAATGCCTTGGTCGGAGAAAAGGTCGCAATAATATCAAATAAGCCACAAACGACAAGAAATAGAATAAGTGCGGTTTATACTGATGAGGAAAAACAAATAGTCTTCATAGATACTCCGGGAATACACAAGCCCAAAAATAAATTGGGAGAATTCATGGTTCGCTCCGCCAAGACGACATACAACGAGGTTGATTTGATTTTGCTGATGGTCGATGATTCAAAAAGCATCGGTCCGGGTGACATGCACATAATTGAATCCCTCAAAGAGGTAAGGACGCCGGTCATGCTGGTGGTAAACAAGCTTGATCTGATAAATCCGGAGGAATTCAAGAGGCTTCATGAAAAATATGGCAAGATGGATGTTTTCGACGAAATCATAGGAATATCGGCAAAAAATCAAATGAACCTGAAGCAATTGACAGATGCAATCGGCTCTTACATGATGGAGGGGCCCAAGTATTTTCCTGAAGATATGGTTACCGACCAGCCAGAGAGATTTCTTGTTTCAGAGATAATAAGGGAAAAATTGCTCAACATTCTATATGATGAAGTTCCCCACGGAATTGCTGTCGGAATTGAAAAAATGTCGAAAAGAAAAGATGCCGAAATCACAGATGTATATGCGACAATATATTGTGAAAAGAAATCCCACAAGGGTATAATAATTGGAAAGAAAGGCAAAGTGCTCAAAAGGGTTGGAATAGAATCCCGTAAAGAAATTGAAAATTTATTGGGAAACAAAGTCTTCCTGGAGATATGGGTCAAGATAAAGGAAGAATGGAGGGACAGGGACAGTCTGCTCAACCAATTCGGATACAAATAGAGGAGGTGAAGCAATTGGATGATACATTGGAAATGGTGATATTGAAAATCATTGACAAATTGAATCAAAACAAATTTGTTGAATTAAACGAATATCTGGAAGAGATTCATTCTGCCGACATAGTTGAAATAGTAATGGAGCTCGAAGAGGAAAACCGCAAGAAACTCATAAGTGTTTTGTCATGGGATAGAATAAGCGATGTCTTTGAAGAAGTAGAGACTCCCGTTTTTATCAGCTTGCTAAGCGCGTTCACAAAAGATCAAAAGCGTATGATTCTTGAAGAAATGGGCCAGGACGATGTAGTTGACCTTATTGCTTCACTTGACGACGATAAACAAAAAGAACTTCTTTCGTTGTTGAATCGCGAAGAGGCATCCGAGATTAAGGAATTGCTTGTTTATGATGAAGATACCGCCGGCGGTATAATGACAAAGGATTACATAACGGTAAAAAAGGACATTACTGTTTATCAGGCAATTGAAGAAGTCAGGGTACAGGCATCCGAAGCGGAAACTGTTTATTACGTGTATGTTGTAGACCATATGGAACGGTTGGTTGGGGTTCTCTCACTCAGAGAATTGATTGTGACCAAAGCTAACAAAATAGTTGAAGAAATAATGAAGGAGCAGGTAATACAGGTAAACGTCGGAACTGACCAGGAAGAAGTTGCCAGAATAGTTGCCAAATACAACCTGATTGCCATTCCTGTCGTTGAAAACAATGGAATAATAAAAGGGATAATCACAGTCGACGACATAATCGACGTCATAGAGGAAGAAGCGACAGAGGACATATACAAGTTCGCTGGAACGACTGAAGGCGAATACAAGATTGAAGACTCTTTCCAAAAAAGGATAGGAGCATCTGTAAGTTCAAGATTGCCTTGGCTTATAGTGACTGTATTCGGAGGATTGTTGTCGGCAAAAATAATCGGAGGGTTTGAAGCTACGCTAAACAGCAATACCACAATAGCGTATTTCATACCTTTGCTTGCAGGCATGGGGGGGAATGTGGGAACCCAATCGTCGACACTTACCGTAAGGGGAATAGCAACGGGGCAAATAGACAGCAAGGAAGTCTTAAAAATAGTTTTGCATGAATTTTCTGTAGGGTTTTCAGTAGGCTTGATATGCAGCCTGCTGGTTGGTTTAATGACATTTGTTTTAAACGGAGAAATGGTTCTGAGCTTGATAGTTGGAGTTGCGATGTGGGCAAACATGATTACCGCCGCGACAATAGGAACTCTAGTCCCATTGATATTCAAAAGAGTGGGAGTGGACCCGGCAGTTGCATCTGCGCCGTTTATTTCAACCACAATAGACATTACCGGAATTTCAATATACTTTACATTGACAACAATTCTGATGAGCCAATTTAACCTGTTTTAAGGGATGAGGCTGAAATGTACATAAAAACAGAAGCAATAGTGCTTAGAAAGACATTCTATAATGATTCAGACGCCATATTGACCCTATTTTCTAAAAAAATGGGCAAAATAAGTGCATATGCAAGAGGTGTGAGAAAGCCGAGGACAATGATTTCATCAGTCGCACATCCATTCATATATGGTGAATTTGTGTTAAGGGGAAAACCGGACATATACAGCATTTCATCCGCCGAAATAATCGACTCAAATTATTCGATCAGAGATAATCTAAAAAAATTGTCGTATGCGTCGTATTTTTTAGAATTGTGCGGATATTCCATACATGAAGGAATGACGAACAACAGGCTGTTTTCTCTGACTGTGGAGATCTTGGAAAAAATGAATCATGAAGGCTGTGATTTGGATAAAATCAAGCTCGCATATGAAATTAAACTGTCGAATTTTTCAGGATTGAAACCTGAAGTTTCAAAGTGCCTCAAATGTGGAATAAATAATATAGAGTCATTGACTGTTTTCAGTATTGCGGACGGAGGAGTCATTTGCAAGGACTGTGCTGATAAGTGGCATAAGCAGGGAGGTATTGCTTTCAGCAAGCAGTTTATACATTTGATCAGGTACTTGAGTGAAAAAGATATTGATGTTATTTGCAAAACCAAAATCAATGCAGGAATGGTCAGGCACTTGGATAAAATATTCGAATTGTATATAAAGTATCATATGGATATAAAATCTTTCAAGAGTCTGGAATTCCTAAAAACAATTAAATAAAGGAGGATTTAAAATGTCATTTGCGATTGAAAATGTGGACGAGGTTATACAAAGGACAGGGGCTACCTACAAAGAAGCAAAAGAAGCGCTTGAAGAGGCTGAGGGAGATGTTCTGGAAGCGATAATAAAGGTGGAGGAAGGAAGAAAGAAAAAAACCGGAAGCACAGCAAAGGAAAAGGGGAACGAAGTAGTAGACAAACTAAAAGAATTAGTAAAAAAAGGAAATGTAACAAGGATAATGCTTAAAAAAGAAGACCGCTTGATACTCGACATACCGGTAACTGCTGGAGCTGTAGGAGCAATTGTATTTGCGCCTGCAACTGTAGCAGCAATAATAGTGTCTTTGGCGACCGGTTGCAAGATAGAAATCCAAAAGGAAAGCGGAGAGATCATTGATGTAAATGACGTGACCGAAGAAAAGATGGAAAAGGTCATGGGAATGGCTGAAGAATTCGGCCAATCGGCAAAAGAGAAAGCCGCCGAAGCAAAAGAAAGAGCGAATGAAGCTAAAGAAAAAGCAAATGAAGCCAAAGATAAAGCTGTTGAAAGAGTAAGCGAGGCAAAAGAGAAAGCCGTTGAAAAAGCAAGTGAAGCCAAAGAGAAGATGAACAAGAAACAGGAAAACGAAAAAGAATAGGGTCCCTAAAAAGATGTTTACAAAATCTTTTCATTGTGATAAGATTCATCTAAATGAATAGCATGTGCGATGAAGAAGAGGTCCTTGATGCAAGAATCAAAGAGAGCCGGTGGCGCTGAGAACCGGTATTCAAAGTTAAAGGATGGCGCTTTTGAGCAATTATAAAGAAGTGGGCATTGATATGCCAAAAAGGGTGGAACCGCGGAATGACTTTCGTCCCTTGCCAAGAGCAAGGGATGGGAGTTTTTTATTTTTTAAGGAGGAGTAAAATGGCTAAAAAAGAAAAAAGCAAAATGGAAAAACTTGTGGCTTTGTCAAAGTCGAGGGGATTTATTTTCCCGGGATCGGAGATTTACGGCGGATTGGCCAATACATGGGATTATGGACCGTTGGGGGTTGAATTCAAGAACAATGTTAAAAAGGCGTGGTGGAAAAAATTCATTCAAGAGTCGCCTTATAATGTGGGTGTGGATGCGGCGATACTTATGAATCCTCAGACATGGGTTGCTTCGGGACATGTTGGAGGTTTCAACGATCCTCTTATGGATTGCAAAAATTGCAAATCAAGATTCAGGGCGGACAAACTCATAGAGGACCATATTGCAGAAACTGGAAAAGAGCCTGAAATCGTCGATGGATGGGCAAAAAGCAAAATGGAGGATTTTATACGCGATGAGGGCGTCAAGTGTCCCGATTGCGGAAGCAGCGATTTTACGGAAATCCGCCAATTCAATCTTATGTTCAAGACATTCCAAGGAGTTGTTGAGGATTCAATGGCAGAAATATATCTTCGCCCGGAAACGGCGCAAGGCATATTCGTGAATTTTAGAAGCATTCAAAGAAGTTCACGAAAAAAAATACCGTTTGGAATAGGACAGATAGGAAAGTCTTTCAGAAACGAAATAACCCCGGGCAACTATACGTTCAGAACACGGGAATTTGAACAGATGGAGCTTGAATTTTTCTGTGCTCCGGGAGAAGACTTGAAATGGTTTGATTATTGGAAGCAATACTGCAAGAACTGGCTCGAAATACTTGGAATGGACATGGATAACATAAGGCTCAGGGACCATGAAAAAGAAGAATTGTCGCATTACAGCAATGCCACTACGGATTTTGAATACAGGTTTCCGTTTGGATGGGGAGAGCTTTGGGGCATTGCCGACAGGACAGATTATGATTTAAAGCAGCATATAGAGCATTCGGGTGTTGATATGAGATATCAGGATCCGGTTACAAATGAAAAATATATTCCGTATTGCATAGAGCCTTCATTGGGAGCAGACCGTGTTGCCTTGGCATTCCTTTTGGATGCATACAAGGAGGAGCAACTTGAAGATGGAAGCGATCGCGTTGTAATGAAACTGCATCCCTTCCTGTCCCCCTTCAAAGCGGCAATATTTCCGCTGTCAAAAAAACTGAGTGAAAAAGCCGAAAAAGTATACATTGAACTTTCAAAATACCATAATGTGGACTATGATGTATCGGGAAGCATAGGAAAGAGATACAGGCGGCACGACGAAATAGGAACACCTTATTGCATAACGATAGATTTCGATACAATTGAAGATAATTCAGTGACTGTAAGGGACAGGGATACAATGGTCCAGACGAGGATGTCGATTGATGAATTGAAACAATTTTTGGACGATAAAACAATGTTCTAAAAAAACAGGCCTTTTGGCCTGTTTTTTTAGAAAAATGGATATATTACAACCTAATTTCTGTTATAATAACAAATAGTGTAACATATAAAGCCGAAAGAGGTGATTGAAATCCAATACAACGATAGGCAAAAGAGAATTATTGAAATTGTGAAAGAGCATCAGCCTGTAACGAGTGAAAAAATATCTAATCTTCTCAATGTTAATCGCTCAACGATAAGGCCCGACCTGTCAATACTTATAATGACCGGCATACTCGATGCAAGACCAAAGGTTGGATATCTTTATGTTGGAGACCAGGAGGACAAGGTTATTGCCAATCACATACGCAACGTTAAAGTAAATGATTTAAAATCAATGCCGGCTGTTGTGGATGAGAAAACAACAGTATATGATGCCATAGTCTTTATGTTCATGAAAGATGTCGGTACGATTTATGTTACTTCAAAAGGATATCTGAGCGGTGTTGTTTCAAGAAAGGATTTCTTGAAAACGGCAATTGGTGGAAACGACATCAGAAAAATTCCAATCAATGTCATAATGACCAGAATGCCAAATTTGATTATTGCTTTTTCAAATGAATCGATATATGAAGCCGCTCAAAGACTGATTAATTGCGAAATAGACAGTTTGCCTGTCGTAGAGAGGCTTTTAATCGACAATTCTGAAGTATATAAAGTTGTTGGGAGAATTTCGAAAACAAATATAACCAAATTTTTCGTAGAATTGGGGACAAAAGAATTTGGAGGGCTGGAAGATGCATAATCAGATTGTGATTTTCATTGTTTCCGATTCAATTGGAGAAACGGCTGAACAAGTTGTCAGGGCGGTTCTTGGACAATTCAAGGGAAACAATTATGTTTTGAAGAGATACGCATTTACCGACAATGAAGATAAAATATTCGATGTGGTAGATGAGGCTGAAAAGCAGAATGCAGTTGTGGCTTTTACAATCGTTGTGCCTGAATTGAGAAGAATAATTGTAGATGAATGCAAGTCCCGTGGAGTAGTTTACAATGACATACTCAGTCCGCTTATTGGAACATTCAAAAAGGCTATCGGTACCGAACCGCTGAATCAGCCGGGGACAATCAGAAGACTTGACGACAAGTACTTTAAAAAAGTGGCGGCTGTCGAGTTTGCAGTAAAATACGACGACGGCAAGGACCCAAGGGGAATAAAGAAAGCCGATATCGTTCTCATTGGTGTTTCAAGGACTTCAAAGACCCCGCTTAGCATGTATTTGGCCCATAAAAACATAAAGGTTGCGAATATTCCTCTTGTTCCAGAAGTTCCGGTTCCTAATGAACTTTTTGAAATACCTGCAAAAAGGATTGTCGGTCTGATTACCGAACCCGAAAAGCTCAATGAAATACGCCTTGAAAGGCTTAAAAGCATGGGACTAAGCAATGGAGCCATTTATGCTGATATGAACAGAATAATGGAAGAATTGGAATATGCGGAAAAACTGATGAAAAAAATCGGATGCCCTTTTATCAATGTCTCCAATAAAGCCATTGAAGAAAGCGCAAACACGATTATACAGATAATGAAAGAAAATAATATTTATTAAAGGGAGGGTTTTTAAATGAGTGAATTCGTTTATCTTTTCAGTGAGGGAAACAAGGACCTGAAAAGTCTTTTGGGGGGGAAAGGCGCAAATTTGGCAGAAATGAAAAATATTGGACTGCCCGTGCCTGAAGGTTTTACAATTACAACACAAGCATGCAACAATTATTACGAAGAAGGAAAAAAATTAAAAGACACGCTGAGAAAAGAGATTTTTGATAAAATCATGAAACTCGAAGAAATGACAGGAAAAAAATTCGGGGACAATGCCAATCCTTTGCTGGTGTCTGTTCGTTCAGGAGCTGTCGTTTCGATGCCGGGGATGATGGATACGGTACTTAACCTGGGGCTCAACGACATAGCTGTGGAAGGCTTGGCCGATTTGACGGACAATGAACGCTTTGCATATGACAGTTACAGAAGATTTATCCAGATGTTCTCCGATGTTGTTTTAAAAATACATAAATACAAGTTTGATGCAGTGTTGGAAAACATTAAAGAAAGAGGCGGGTATTCAAACGATACAGAATTGACAGTTGACGACTTGAAGAAAATAATCAAGGAATACAAGGCTATTGTCAAAGAAGAGACAGGCGAAGATTTTTCACAGGAGCCCAAGGAACAATTGCTGAAAGCCGTCGAGGCGGTTTTTGATTCTTGGAACAATCAAAGGGCAAAAATTTACAGAAAAATCAACGGTATTCCGGACCATTACGGCACTGCGGTGAATGTGCAATCCATGGTTTTCGGGAACATGGGTGAAGATTCAGGCACTGGCGTCGCATTTACAAGGAATCCAGCAACTGGAGAGAACAAAGTATTTGGTGAATTCCTCATGAACGCCCAGGGAGAAGATGTCGTTGCAGGCATAAGGACGCCAAAGTCAATTGACGAACTGAAGGATGTAATGCCCGCGGTTTACAACGAATTCATGGATATAGCCGACAAGCTTGAAAAGCATTATAAAGACACTCAGGATATTGAATTCACAATAGAAAAAAGCAAACTCTTCCTGCTTCAGACCAGAACAGGAAAGAGGACGGCTTTTGCAGCAGTCAATATTGCAGTTGAAATGGTTGAGGAAGGACTCATAGACAAGGAAGAAGCTTTGCTTAGAGTAAAACCTGAACAGATAGACCAGCTTCTCCACCCGACATTTAACGAAAAGGAATTGGCAGAGAGCAAACCGATGACTAGGGGTTTGCCCGCTTCACCCGGGGCTGCTTCAGGAATGGTTTATTTCACTGCCGAATCCGTAGTCAGGGCGGTATCAAATGGATGCAAGGCGATACTTGTTAGAACAGAAACATCTCCCGAAGATATTGAAGGAATGGTTGCGGCTGATGGTGTGCTCACATCAAGAGGCGGAATGACATCACATGCGGCTGTAGTGGCAAGAGGGATGGGCAAGTGTTGCATAGCTGGATGCGGTGATATCAAGGTTGACGAAAAGAATCTTATGTTCAAGATAGGCGATATGATTTTCAGAGAAGGGGATTTCATTTCCCTTAACGGAAATACAGGTGAAGTTTACAAGGGAGTCATCAAGACCAGAGAAGCCCATCTCACAGGAAGTTTTGCAAAGATAATGGAATTGTCTGATAAAGTAAGAAGCCTTAAAATAAGGACAAACGCAGATACTCCAAGAGACGCCCAGGCAGCTGTTGAATTTGGCGCCGAAGGCATTGGACTTTGCAGGACAGAGCACATGTTTTTTGATGAAAACAGAATCAACTATGTAAGACAGATGATTGTGGCAGAAAACTTGTTGGAACGCAAAAGGGCTCTTAAACATCTTCTTCCCTTCCAAATGGAGGATTTTGAAGGAATATTCAAAGCCATGGAAGAACGCCCTGTGACAATAAGACTTCTTGATCCTCCACTTCATGAATTTCTTCCGAAGGACGAGGCGGAAATCATTGAACTTTCTGCCAAAATAGGAGTTGAATTCGAGCGCCTTAAGGAAAAAGTGGAACTTTTGAAAGAAGTAAATCCCATGCTCGGACACAGAGGCTGCAGACTTTCAATAACATATCCAGAAATTTATGAAATGCAGGTTGCTGCTATAGCAAAGGCGGCTTTGAAAGTCAAAGCAGAAACCGGTCTGGAAATAAAACCTGAAATAATGATTCCGCTGGTTGGGCATGAAAATGAAATCAAATACAACCGAGAACTCGTCATAAGGACAATAGATGCAATACTTGAGAAAACCGGAGATTCCTTGGAGTATATGGTAGGGACAATGATAGAGGTTCCGAGAGCGGCCCTTACGGCTGACGAGATAGCGAAGCACGCTGAATTTTTCTCTTTCGGCACCAACGACCTTACGCAAATGGGCTTTGGATTTTCCAGGGATGATGCCGGCAAGTTTATTAATGAATATGTTCAAAAGAATATTTTTGAAAGTGATCCTTTCGCGAAACTTGACCAAAAGGGCATAGGAAAACTGATGACCATGGCGATAGAGCTTGGCAGGAAAACACGGCCGGGCATCAAGCTAGGCATTTGTGGAGAGCATGGAGGCGAGCCAGATTCGATAGAATTTTGCCACAGGATAGGGCTTGATTATGTATCATGCTCGCCGTTTAGAGTTCCAGTTGCAAGATTATCCGCAGCACACGCAGCAATAAAGAATAAATAATAGCAGAATGAATTAAAACCCTTCAAAATGAACAGAAATGTTCTTTTTAAAGGGTTTTCCCTTTTGTTGTTGTATAATTAATATAGAATATAAAGGAATGGAGGCTGTCTTATGGATTTCAGGCTTAAATATGAAAAATTGGAAAAAGAATGGCTTTCAAATAAAGCATGTTTTTCATCCCAAACACTTGGGAGAAGAAAAAACGAGCTTCAATGCAGCATAAGAACGTCATTTCAGAGAGACAGAGACAGGGTTATACACTCAAAATCTTTTAGAAGACTAAAGCATAAAACGCAGGTTTTTCTTTCGCCGGAAGGAGACCACTACAGGACACGTTTGACTCATACATTAGAAGTGGCCCAAATTTCAAGAACTATTGCTAGGGCATTAAAGCTTAACGAAGACCTTACAGAGGCCATAGCCCTTGCCCATGATTTGGGACATACTCCTTTTGGACATTGCGGAGAAACTGTATTGAATAAAATCCATCCTGGTGGTTTCATCCACAATGAGCAAAGCCTCAGAGTTGTCGATCTTCTTGAAGACGGAAGGTATGAAGGATTCGGATTGAATTTGACACATGAAGTCAGAGACGGCATACTCCATCATAGTGGGAATGAGGAATGCAAGACACTAGAGGGGAATATTGTTCGCCTAAGCGACAGAATCGCATATATCAATCATGACATTGACGATGCAGCACGTGCTGGAATGCTTGAAGAAAGGCAAATACCCAAGGAGTGCTTGGAATGCTTGGGGAACAGTCATGGAGAGCGTATAAATTCGATGGTTGTGGATGTGATAGAGAACAGCATAAACGGGAACTGCATCAAAATGAGTGAAGGGTTCGAATACCATACTAACAAATTGAGGGATTTTATGTTTGAACATATTTATCTGAATACGGAAGCAAAAGGGGAAGAAGGAAAGGCCCAAAAGATCATTGAACAACTTTATGATTATTTTAAGGAACATCCTGAAGAATTGCCGGAAAATATCAGAAGGAAGAGCGGGAAAGACCAAGGGGTCAAAGATTATATAGCCGGCATGTCGGATCGATTTGCGGTAAAGAAATTCAAGGACATATATATCCCAAAATACTGGGTGTAAAAAAATGAATATTGCGACTAATTGAATTTTTGCAGGGAAACTGAGAAATTTGTAGAAATAATATAATTCGTCAAATTTGCGGGGTGGATAAAGATGCAAAGATCTTATACGGACGCATTAATTGAAGAGGTTGTCAACAGATCGGATATCGTGGCAGTGGTTTCACAATATGTAAAATTGAAAAAAACCGGAAAAAACCATAAGGGTCTTTGTCCTTTTCATAATGAAAAGACTCCGTCTTTCATAGTTTCGGAAGACCGTCAAAGATATCATTGTTTTGGATGTGGCGCCTCCGGTGACGTTATAGAATTTATAATCAACATGGAAAAGCTCGATTTCGTAGACGCGTTGGAGTATCTAGCCGAACAAAATGGAATAAGGCTGGAGGATTATCTGAAAAAACATGATAACACAAAGATAGTGAGGGACAAGTCTCTTTTATATGATTTGATGAGGGAAGCTGCGATTTATTATTACAACAACCTCAAAAATAATGTTTCCGCACTCGATTATCTTAAGAATAGGGAAATAAACATCAAGACAATAAAAACTTTTGGTTTGGGATTTGCAACCGAAAAATGGGATGGCGCCATAAGGCATCTTAATAAAAGCAAAGGTTTTTCACTCGAAGATATGGAACGATGCGGGTTGATAATCAAGAGGGATAAAAGCTCTGGATATTACGACAGGTTCAGAAATAGAATAATGTTCCCAATATTCGACATTAGAGGCAGAATCGTCGGTTTTGGAGGCAGGGTTTTGGATGACGGCATACCTAAGTATCTGAACTCCCCCGAGACCGAACTATTCAATAAAAGGAATCTCTTGTTTGGGTTGAATTTTGCCAAAAAGCATACAGGAGAAGAAAAAAAACTCTTAATTGTGGAAGGATACATGGATGTCATAGCCTTGTATTCAAGAGGAATAAAAAATACTGTCGCTTCACTGGGTACGGCTTTGACTGAAGACCATGCAAATTTGCTTAAACGTTACGGCAAGGAAATAATATTGTCCTATGATTCTGACTCTGCCGGTGAAAAGGCAACAATCAAGGCGATGGGGATTTTAGAAAAAACGAATTGCAAAATAAAGGTCATTCATCTGGAAGGAGCCAAGGATCCGGATGAATATGTAAAAATAAATGGAGTGGATGCTTATAAAGACAAAATGCATAAGGCTTTGCCTGTTTTGGATTATCGCATAGGGTTATTGAGAAACAGGTTTGAAAGGTCAAATCCGCAGGAAAGGATTGAATATTTGGAAGAGCTTAAAAAATTGTTTGATACCATATCGGAGCCTTTGCAAAGAGAAGTTTATCTAAAGAAAATCAAAAATGAAGAGCATGAAATCGGCGGTCTGCTTGAAAAAGCTTTTTCTAACAGACAAGCGGCCCAAATGTACAAGCGTGTCGGCGGCAACCGAATATACAAGGTTGACAAAAGAAAGAAATATGAAACGGCAAAAATACTGTTAGGGCTTTTGATGAGTGAAAAAGAAATTTTTCGCAGTATGGAGAAAATCATTGAGGAATGCGATTTCGAATTGGAGGCCCATAAAAAGATATTTCATTCATTGGGGATCGAATATGTCAATAATGATATTGCTTTTCAAGGGAGCATGGCAGAGTCGCTTGACATTGAAAGCATTGAAGAATTGACCGAAATTTCATCAATGGATATTTCAGCCATAATTTCAGATAAAAACCCGCGAGAAGTTGTTTTTGGATGTCTTGTCGCTATGCGTATGAACAGGATAGAAAATGAACTGAAAGGATTCGACAAAAATAAGCTTGAAAAAGAAGGAGATTTGATTAGGATTAAAGAACTATATAACGAACTGAATCGTTATAGAAATTTAAGAAACCGGATGAATGAATTGAATGAGTTTGATTTGTTGCCACCGGGGCAAAAGAAGGGAGGGGAGTCAAATTAAAAACCCAAAAGAAAAGAAAAAAAGCGACGAAAATGTATTGTTGCTTGTTCAAAAGGGAAAGAAAAAAGGTAGTCTGACATATTCGGAGATTGCCGAAGCTTTTGAGAAAATCGACTTGGACAAAGATGACATAGAGGAGATTTATGACTCTTTAACTTCTGCAGGAGTTGAAATCCTTGGCGACAAAGATGATATCATCGATTTGGCCGATGTAGACAAATCGGAGGATAAAGATGTAAAAGAGAAGGAAATAGCAGTTCCAAAGGGCGTAAATATAGATGACCCTGTAAGAATGTACTTGAAAGAAATAGGCAAAGTACCTCTTTTGACGGCTACAGAAGAAATTGAGCTTGCCCAGGCAATGGAAGCTGGAAATGAGGAAGCCAGAAGAAAGCTGTGTGAAGCAAACTTGAGATTGGTTGTAAGCATAGCCAAGAGATACGTTGGAAGGGGAATGCTGTTTTTGGACCTTATACAGGAAGGCAATTTGGGTCTTATCAAGGCAGTTGAGAAATTCGATTGGCGAAAAGGATATAAATTCAGCACTTATGCGACTTGGTGGATCAGGCAGGCAATAACAAGGGCAATTGCAGATCAGGCGAGGACTATAAGAATACCTGTGCATATGGTTGAAACAATCAATAAATTGATTCGCGTGTCCAGGCAATTACTGCAGGAACTTGGAAGAGAGCCGAAACCAGAGGAGATTGCAGAAGAAATGGACATGCCGGTCGAAAAAGTCAGGGAAATACTGAAAATAGCACAGGAACCAGTGTCGCTTGAAACTCCTATAGGAGAAGAAGAGGACAGTCATCTTGGAGATTTCATACCTGACATCGATGCGCCGGCACCGGCAGAGGCGGCAGCCTTTTCGATGCTCAAGGAACAATTGATTGAAGTTTTGGACACATTGACGCCGAGGGAACAAAAGGTTTTGAAATTGCGTTTCGGACTTGAAGATGGAAGGGCGAGGACACTCGAGGAAGTCGGCAAGAAATTTGATGTCACAAGGGAACGAATCCGTCAGATTGAAGCCAAGGCATTGAGGAAACTGAAACATCCAAGCAGAAGCAAAAAACTTAAAGATTATTTGGAATAGGGGTTCGCTTATGCGAATCTTTATTTTTAAGGAGGATTCAAATTGAAATTGGACCCAAGGCTTCAAGCCATAGCTGAATATGTAGAAAAAGGAGAACGTGTCGCGGATATCGGGACTGACCATGGATACATACCGATTTATTTGGTTGAAAATGGAATCAGCCCGAAAATATTTGCTACTGATGTAAATCCGGGACCTTTGGACAACGCAAGAAGGATGGTTGAAGCCCAGGGGATGGATAAAACAATAGAACTCAAACTGGGAAACGGGTTGGAACCCATAAATGGAGAGCATGTCGACAAAGTTATAATTGCAGGTATGGGAGGCCTTCTCATTAGGGATATTCTTATAGAAGGAGAAAGATTTATTTCAGAGGTTAACCCGAGGCTTGTTCTTCAACCAATGGTGGCCCAGCCGGAATTGAGGAAATGGCTTAGAGGGAATAGCTACAGGGTCATATCCGAACGGATAGCCAGGGATAGGAAAAAATTTTATGAAATTATGTTGGTTGAAAGAGGTAAAGATTCCTGTGAGAATTTGGTCTATGGCGAAATAGGTATTAAAATGCTTGAGGAAAAAGATCCCCTGCTTATGGATTTTGTTAACAATAAAATAGCCAAATACGAAAAAATACTTAATAACATAAAGCAAAATGCTGTCGAGTCGGAATTGATGGATAAAAAAACCCTTGAAATAATTGACCGCATAGAAAGGCTTAAGGAGGTTTTGAAAGCAATATGAAAAGGGAAAAACTTATGAAAATTTTGCAGATTAAATTCCCGCATGAATATGCAGAGGATTGGGACAATACCGGATTTATGATAGATTGCGGCAAAACAAAATATGAACGCATAATGACAGCGCTTGAATTGACTCCTGAAGTCATGAGGGAGGCAATTGAAACCAGGTCCGACTTGGTGATAACTCATCATCCTCTGATTTTTAAACCTATCAGGAACCTAGACGCAAGTTTAGCTGAAGACCTTTTGGTCATGGATTGCATAAAAAATGATATTTCGGTATTTTCAATCCATACAAATTGCGACAACCACGAAGGTGGGATAAACGACTATCTGTCAGATCTTATAGGGTTAAAATGGACACAAGCGCTTAATCCGCAGAAGGGGGCATATTGCAAGCTTATTGTTTTCGTTCCGTCTGAACATGTTTCAGCAGTGACTGAAAAGATGGGAGAAATGGGCGGAGGAAGCATTGGTTCATACAGCAATTGCACGTTTTCCTCAAAGGGGATAGGTTCCTTTAGACCGCTAGATGGGGCAAATCCGCATATAGGGGAGATAGGAAAACTGGAAAAGGTTGATGAAATGCGGGTTGAGACAATTCTGCCGTTTGAAAAAGTAAAATCAACGATTGAAGAATTGAAATTGGTTCATCCGTATGAAGAAATGGCATACGACATAATACATCTTGAAAACATACGGAAAAATTCAGGAGGAGGCAGAGTCGGAATGCTTTCAAAACCCAGAGAATTCAAAGTGCTTCTGGGAATGCTTAAAGATGTACTCTCTGCACAAGTCCTTAAGTATACAGGTGATGAAGAAAGAATCATAGAAAAAGTCGGGCTTTGTACAGGAAGTGGGTCCGATTTTATCAGAGATGCTTACAAAAGCGGTGTCGAATGCTTTTTGACAGGGGACATAAAGTATCACGACGCTCAATTCGCCAGGATGAACAACCTCGCGCTTGTCGATATCGGACATTACGAAAGTGAGGATTTTTTCAAGCATCTAATAAAAAAAATGCTTTCCGAGGAGATTGCATCCACCGGTTGCAAATGCGAAATCAATGTGTCTGATGCAGACATAAATCCATTTAAATACTACCTGTGAGAGTTTTGACAGGAATAGTTCTTTGTGATATTCTTATCTTCATGAATGAGTAAGTCAGACGGTCGCATATGAAAATATGAGGAAAGTCCGAGCTCCGAAGAGCAGGGTGCTGGGTAATCCCCAGTGGAGGCAACTTCAAGGATAGTGCAACAGAAATAAACCGCTATTTTAATAGCAAGGGTGGAAAGGTGAGGTAAGAGCTCACCAGCGGCTAAGGCGACTTGCCGGCTCTGTAAACCCCATCTGGAGCAAGACCAAGCAGGGACATGAAAAGGCGGTTGCTCGTCGCCGTCCCGACGGTAGGTCGCTTGAGCACGGCGGCGACGCCGAGCCTAGATAGATGACTGTCAAATACAGAACTCGGCTTACGATTTACTTGTTGCATAAAAGCGCTCTCAGGAGTGCTTTTATTTTTATTTTTCTGTATAATGGTTTTGAAGACAAAAGCATTGGGGGCGAATCATGATAAACCAGCTCAAGAAATGGATTGAAGAATCAAATAAAATAGTATTCTTCGGAGGGGCGGGGACATCCACGGAAAGCAAAATTCCGGATTTTAGGTCTCAAAAGGGATTGTATTGCAGCAAATACGGAGACTATTCACCGGAGACAATTCTTAGCCATTCGTTTTTCACAAGTCATCCGGATGTTTTTTATGAATTTTGCAGAGAAAAAATATTTTTCAGGGATGCCAAGCCTAACAAGGCGCATTTGGCTTTGGCCAAATTGGAAGAGGAAGGAAGGCTGTCAGCCGTTATAACACAAAACATTGACGGACTTCATCAATTGGGCGGCAGCAAAAATGTTTTGGAGCTGCATGGAACCATACAAAAGAACAGTTGCACAAATTGCGGAAAAGCATATTCTTTGGATTATATTGCGGATGGAAAGTTCAAGGTTCCGACTTGCCTTGATTGCGGGGGTATAGTCAGGCCTGATATTGTATTGTACGAGGAGGCTTTGGACATGTCGCTTTTTCAATCTGCCGCCGAGCACATAAGGAGAGCTGATTTGCTTATTGTAGGAGGAACATCGCTTTTAGTCTATCCTGCAGCTGGGTTGGTATCTGAATTCGATAAAGGCAAAATGATTTTGATAAATCGCCAGGAGACACCTTTTGACGGCAAGGCTGACATGGTTGTACGCGACAGTATTGGGGAAACTTTGGGCAAGGCAGTTTTTGGAGGGGAAGGAAATGAGATTCAACAACTTTAAGTATTTGATAAAATATATGAAGGATCCGAATGTGAGCAAATGGCAAAAGGTGTTTTTATTGGCTTTGATGATATATGTCATTTCTCCTTTGGATTTGATACCGGAACCGATTTACGGCATTGGAATCATTGATGATTTGATACTGGTGGCCTACATATGGAGCCATTTTTTGCCTGAGATGGATCGGTACAAGAAAGAACCAAAGAAGGATCCCATAGTTATTGATTACGAAATTAAAGATGATGATTGAAAGAGAGGGCTGAAATGAGAAAAAACGTAAGTGAAATTTTGATTTCGGAGGGACAACTTGAAAAACGCATAGACGAGCTTGGCAAAGAAATGACAAAGGACTATGAGGGCAAGGATTTGTTTGTTGTAGGGGTTTTAAAGGGTGCCAATATTTTTATGAGCGATTTGATACGAAAAATCGATTTGCCCATGCATATAGATTTCATGGCAGTTTCTAGTTATGGAATGTCAACTGAAAGTTCGGGAACTGTGCGTATTTTAAAAGATCTGGATTTCAGCATAGAAGGGAAGGATGTACTGATTGTAGAGGATATAATCGATTCAGGGCTTACGCTTGAATACTTGACGAGGATTTTAATGCAAAGAAAACCGTCAAGCCTTAGTATATGTACATTGCTGGACAAGCCGGACAGAAGGAAAGTTGATCTTGAAATCGACTACATAGGATTTAATATACCAGATGCCTTCATAGTCGGATATGGGATTGATTTTGCTGAAAGCTACCGTAATTTGCCGTATGTGGCAATACTTAAAGAAGATGCCTACAAGTAAGGAATTATAAAGGAGGGTTTGCTATGGAATTGAAAGACATGATGGATCACACGCTTCTTAAAGCTTCAGCAAAAGGCGAAGAGATAGACAAACTCTGCAGGGAAGCTGTAGAAAATGGATTTTATGCGGTATGTGTCAATCCTTACTATGTTTCGAGGGCCGCCGGCCAGCTTAAAGGGACAAAAGTTAAAATTGCAACAGTAGTAGGATTTCCTTTGGGTTCAACTCCAACAGATGTGAAGGTTTTCGAAACAGAAAAGGCAATGGCGGACGGTGCCGATGAGATAGACATGGTCATGAATATAGGCGCCTTCAAGAATGGCGAATATTCATATGTTCAGGAAGACTTCAAGGCTGTTAGGTATGCAGCAGGCAAGGACAGGGTGTTGAAAGTCATAATTGAAACATGCTATCTCGATGAGTCGGAAATAAGGAAAGCAACAGAACTTGTTATTGGCAGCGGGGCTGACTTCGTAAAGACATCAACGGGTTTTGGGACTGAAGGTGCTAAAATTCCTGATATAAAGATTATTAAAGAAATCGTAGGGGATAAAGTGGGAATAAAAGCTTCCGGAGGCATAAGGGATAGAGAAAAGGCTTTGAAAATGGTTGAAGCAGGGGCAACTCGAATAGGCGCAAGCGCATCAGTGAAAATCGTTGATCCAGGTGAAAATGATGAAAGATAGCATTCTGGGATGCTTTTTCGGAGCATTGACAGGCATACAGGCTGGAACCGCAGAAGGTGGGGGATCCTTGGATGAAGCTTACTCGTCCTTTGAAAAAAGCATGAGGGCATGCATAAGATTTTATCAACAAGGAAAAATAAAAGGTGAAGCGAGATTAATCGATTACTTTGAAAACGAGCATGATGAAAGACATGTTGCCAGTGAACTCGATGCCTTGTGTGCGGCTGTTGTTCTGGGAATGTCTTTTGAAAGGGAGTCATCATTTCAGCGTATGCTGTCGCTTTGCGAAAAGTGGGGGATAAAAGATTCAAAAGACAAAATTTCATTTGCCATGACGGCTGGTATTTTGTCAGGAATAACCAGGGGAGAAAAATTCAAGCAATCTGTAAATTGGGCAATGGGACAGTTCTTTGAGACTGAGGGCAATGAAGAATTGACCGAGGTTATGAAATTGGTTGTTGCCTTGTATGAGAGCCGAAAGGACTTGGATAAGACTGTCAATTTCATTTCGGACGACACAAAATTTTACAAGGCGCTGGCTGCTTCAATTGTGGTTGTTTTGCGCAAAAGAGAAGATTTGGCAGCTGCAGTCGATTGTTCATATGCAAATTCCGTGGCCGGTAGATTTGCATCCGTGCCTACGGGGGCTATGATTGGCGCGCTTGTAGGATATGAAGGCATAAAATATTTTGTTGATAGAAGCAACTTGTGGTATGAAGGTCAAATTGAAATGACAACAGATTTGTATAATATAATATACAATGATGCAATTTTGCCTTTTGACAAATATGCCCCGTTGTAAAAAGAGCCTTCTGTGGCAAAATTGCCGCAGAAGGCTCTTAGAATTACACGTTGAATCTGAAGTGGATTACGTCACCGTCTTTTACAACATAGTCTTTTCCTTCAAGACGGAGAATGCCTTTTTCTTTGGCGGCTTGAAGGCTTCCCGCCTCAAGCAGGTCATCATAGGAAACCACTTCGGCACGGATAAAGCCTTTTTCAAAATCGGTATGGATTTTTCCTGCGGCTTGCGGGGCTTTTGAGCCTTTTGCAATTGTCCATGCGCGTGTTTCGGGTTCTCCGGAAGTAAGGAAAGAAATAAGTCCTAAAATGGCGTATCCGGCCTGTATCAATTTATGCAAGCCTGTTTCAGCCATTCCAAGCTCTTCCATATACAAAGCCTTTTCATCATCTTCCAATTCAAGAAGTTCCGCCTCGAGTTTTGCCGATATCTTTATTACTTCCGCATTTTCACTCAAACCGATTTCTTTGACTTTTTCGTAGAGAGGGTTGTCGGAGGAATTCAAAGCATCGTCTTCGGATACATTTGCAACATATATAACGGGTTTTGTCGTCAACAGATAAAGATTCTTGACGAAATCGGAAAGACTGTCTTCATAGTCAACTGATCTTGCCGGCAATCCTTCTTCAAGTGCTGAATATATTTGCTTGAGCAGTTCCATGTTTTTGATTTGATTTTTGTCGCTCTTGAGTGTCTTTTGAAGTTTCTGCATTCTTTTTTCAACCATTTCAAGGTCGGATAGAACCAGTTCAAGGTTGATTACATCAATATCCCTTTGAGGGTCCACTGTTCCGTCTACATGAACTACATTCGGGTCTTCGAAGCATCTCACTACGTGTACGATAGCCTCAACCTCCCGGATATGTGAAAGAAATTTGTTTCCAAGGCCCTCGCCTTTGCTGGCGCCTTTAACAAGACCGGCTATGTCGTAGAATTCGACCGTTGCGGGAATTGTTTTTTTCGATTTATGCATTTCCGTGAGACGGTCAAGCCTTTCATCCGGCACAGACACGACGCCTACATTCGGTTCTATTGTGCAAAATGGATAATTTGCGGATTCGGCTCCCGCTTTTGTGATTGCATTGAACAAAGTGCTTTTTCCAACATTGGGCAAGCCCACAATTCCTAGTTTCATATAAGACTCCTTTTTGTCTGTATTCAAATCTGATTATAAACGAAAAATGAACAATAATAAACCCGTAACAGTAAATTTGTCCGGGAGCATGTTGATTTAATGATATACTATATGATAGCCTTACAAGTGAAAAAAGATAGGACGGTGTGGGGAAATGTTCAAAGGGATAGAAGTGCATGAATTGAGTCCGAATATTAATCTATATACATTGAAAACCAAACAATTCAAAACGGATTCGGTTGGTATTTTTTTTGAAAGACCGCTTTCGAATGAAGAAGCATCTAAAAACGCTATGCTTGCCGCAGTCATGAAAAGAGGTACCCAAAATTTTCCAAAAAGCCGAGACCTTTACAGGGAATTGGACAATCTCTACGGTGCCGTATACTCTTCGAATATAAGCAAATACGGGGAAAGACAGATAATAAAGTTTCAAATGCAGTTTCCAGACAGCAATTATATTGAAGACAAGAGTATTTTTGAAAAAAGCATAAGTATGCTCAATGAAATTGTCAACCATCCATTCAGGGATGGAAATTCTTTTTCCGAAAACTATTTTGAACAGGAAAAGAAAAATCAGATTCTTAAGCTTGAAAACAGAATAAACAACAAAATGGCTTATGCATTCGACAGGTGCATTGAGGAAATGTACAAGGGCGAGCCGTTTTCTGTAAACGAAGACGGGGATGCAAGAATGTTGGATGAATTGGACGGAAAAACACTATACGACCATTATAAAAATGTTTTGATGACATCCAAGGTTGATATATTTATTATTTCAAGAAACGACAGGAATCATTATGCTGGAGAAATATTGGAATCGTTTGAGTTTAAAAACCAAAAGTCAAAGCCAACCCCAAGAGAGAAACATATTTATCCGGCTGCAAGCCCTAAATATGTAACGGAAAAAATGGATATATCACAAGGCAAACTTGTTATGGGGTTCCGTACAAATATACCGTATGAAGATTCGCTTTATAGACCTTTGCTGGTTTTTAACGAGATATTGGGGGGAGGCACGTATTCGAAACTCTTTCAAAACATAAGAGAAAAGGAAAGCCTCTGTTACAGTATTTTTTCAACTGTTGAAAAATTCAAGTCAGCATTGTTTGTTGCGAGTGGGATAGATTTTGACAAGAAGGACACAGTTGTCAATCTTGTTTTGGAACAAGTGGAAATAATGAAAAAAGGCTATTTTGATGAGGAAGATTTGGGAAATGCTAAGAAATCAATAATTTCATCCATAAATTCCATCAAGGATTCGCCGAACAAGATAATGAACTATTACTATTCAAGGATACTGACAAATTCATACATGGAAGCGGATGAAATAATCAGTCAATTTGAATCAATAGATAAAGAAATGGTTGTGAAGGCGGCGGAAGGGATCTTCCTCGACACGGTCTATTTTTTAGATGAAAAGGGTGAGTTGATTGAAGAAAATAAGCAAGGTTGACATACCGCATTTGGACGAAACGGTGTATAGGTATACAACTGAAGAAGGCTTGGAAATACACGTGATGGAAAAAAAAGGTTTTTCAAAAAAATATGCTTTTTTCGGTACGCGCTACGGATCGATAGACAATAGTTTCATATCAGACGGAAAATATAATGACATGCCTCATGGAATCGCCCATTTTTTGGAACACAAAGTCTTTGAAGAGGAAAAAGGGGACATATTTGAAATTTTTTCAAGAACCGGAGCCAGATCAAACGCTTATACAAGCCATGACTCCACTAATTATTTGTTCAGTTGCACAGACCGATTTTATGAAAACCTTGAGACACTGATTGGTTTTGTACAGACATTGAATATCGACAAGGACAGCGTAGAAAAGGAAAAGGGAATCATAAAGCAGGAAATAATGATGTATGAAGACAATCCCGAGTGGCAGGCATATATCAATATACTCAAACTTTTGTATTCGAAGCATCCTGTTCATATAGACATAGCAGGCACGGTGGAAAGCATAAAGGAAATCGACAGGGAAAAGCTTGAAACATGCTATAGGACTTTCTACAGCCCCAAAAATATGATTGTTTTTCTCATAGGGGACATAGATAGATTCAAGTCAATAGATGCGATAGAAAAAGCGCTTACAGAGGATTTCAAGAAAAGAAATTCAAATATTAAAAGAATTGTTCATGAGGATTTGGATTTGATCGCAAAAGAAATAAACAGAGAATCGTTTTCAATAGCAAGTCCGGTTTTCTATATGGGAATCAAATGCCATCAGGATTCTGAAATCGAATCCGATATATTAAAAAAGGAAATTTTTGTAGACATATTTTTAAACAGCATGTTGGGAAAAGGTTCAAATTTGTATAATGATCTTTATGAAGCTGGAATGATAGGGAAGAATTTTGGTTATGACTACAATTATGGAACCTCTTATGGACATATCATTATAGGTGGCGAGAGTGAAAAACCGGAAGAAACGTATGAAATTTTAAAAAAAGAGTTTGTTGATTTTTTGGCTAAAAATCCAGAAAGAGAAGATTTTAACAGAATAAAGAAGAAATTAAAGGGTGAATCGCTGATTTACCTAAATTCATTGGAATATATCGCGAATGCTTATGTTTCTGCATATCATAAGGGGATTGATTTTTTTAATTATTTCAAGGAATTGGAAAAATTTGATTACGAAACCTATGCGCTCATGCAGAAGAAGTATAGAATTGAAGGAAAGACAGCCCTGAGTGTTGTTTATCCGAATAACGGGGAGGTATCATGATTATGAATCCAATAGCCTTTGAAATTTTTGGGATTGGAATCAGATGGTATGGAATACTGATAAGCATAGGATTGGTGCTTGGTGTTTTTATCGCCATTAGAGAGTCGGCAAGGCTGGGGCTTGATGAAAACATCATTCTTGACTTTATAATTTTCGCGGTGCCTGTTGCCGTTTTAAGCGCCAGGGCCTACTATGTATTGTTCAATCTTTCATATTACGGCGGAGACATAATGAAAATGATAAACATAAGACAAGGCGGTCTTGCAATACACGGAGCCGTTATTGGTGGAGCCATAACAGCCATAGTATATTCGAGATTCAAAAAAATAAAATTTTGGAAACTGGCAGACATATGCGCGCCGGGTCTTATTCTTGGCCAGGCGATAGGAAGATGGGGCAATTTCATAAACAAAGAAGCTTACGGAGGACCTACGGATTTGCCGTGGGCTATTTCAATCAATGGGGTTGGTGTTCATCCCACATTTCTTTACGAATCTTTATTGAACTTTATTATTTTCTTTTTGCTTATGACAATAAGGAAAAAGAAAAAATTTGACGGTCAATTGTTTGCTCTATATATGATTTTCTATTCATTCGGAAGATTCTTTATTGAAGGGCTTAGAACGGATAGCTTGATGCTTGGGGATTTTCGAGTTGCACAGCTTGTAAGCCTGGCAATGATTTGCGCCGGAGCAGGTTTTTATCTGTTCAAAAGCAGGAAAAAAATCTGATATAAACGAAAACTGAACGCAAAAGTCAGAAAGCCGGAGACTCCTATTTTAGGAGTCTTTTTTTTTATAAAAAAAAACAAAAGTTTTTGTAAAAAAAGAAGGGATACTATTTTGTGTATAGAATTATATAAACATGGTTTAAAGTGGATAGAAGTGGGGTAAAATCCCATAAAATGGGGTGAAAACATGTTTATTGGGGAATTTCAACATACGATGGACAAAAAAGGCAGAGTAAATATCCCGTCTAAATTCAGGGAATCCCTTGGAGAAATCTTCTATATAACAAAGGGACTCGATTCATGCCTATTTATTTTCCCCAAAAATGAATTCTCCAAATTCGAGGAAAAACTTAAAGATCTTCCTCTGGCAAGCAAAGATGCAAGAATTTTTACCAGGATGTTTTTTGCGGGAGCGGCGGAATGCCAACTCGACAAACAGGGAAGAATAATAATACCTCCAGTATTGAGACAATACGGAGATTTGGAAAAAGATGTTGTAATTATTGGAGTTTCAACAAGAATAGAAGTTTGGGACAAGGAACAATGGGATTCATACAATGCTGCTGAGAATGTTGACTATGACGATATAGCAGAAAAAATGGCCTTGTTGGGAATCTAAAGGGGGCAACAATAATGGAGTTCTCACACGAATCGGTATTATTGAAAGAATCGATTGAGGGTTTGAAAATAGTAGGCGGTGGCATTTATGTCGATGGAACGACCGGGGGCGGTGGCCATTCAATCGAAATTGCGAAGATGCTTGACAATAAGGGCAGTCTGATATGCATAGACCAGGACAAAGAAGCTTTGGAGCATGCGAAAGTGCGCTTGTCTGAACATAAAGAAAAAATAAAATTCGTCCACGGCAATTTTTATGATTTGAAAAACATCCTTGAAAGAAATGGAGTAGAAAAAATAAATGGATTATTGCTTGATTTGGGAGTTTCTTCATATCAATTGGACAACAAGGACAGAGGGTTTTCATACATGCAGGATGCACCGCTTGACATGAGGATGGATTCTTCCAAAATGCTGACAGCATATGAAGTGGTCAATACATATGAAAAGGAAAAGCTAAAAAAGGTGATACAGGAATATGGAGAAGAAAACTGGGCTGCCAGGATTGTTGAGTTCATTGAAAATGAAAGAAGAATCAAGCCGATTGGAACGACTGGAGAATTAGTCCAAATAATAAAGAAGGCCATCCCGTCTAAGGCTAGAAGAGACGGACCCCATCCGGCGAAGAGGACTTTTCAGGCAATAAGGATTGAAGTAAACAATGAATTGGAAATTATAGAAAGAACGATTAAAGATGCGGTTTCATGCATGGGCAAAAAAGGAAGGATATGCATAATAACATTTCATTCATTGGAAGACAGGATTGTTAAAAACACTTTTAAATATATGCAAAAAGATTGCATATGCCCGCCGGAATTGCCAGTATGCAAATGCGAAAAGAAAAGGGAAATAAAAATAATTACAAGGAAACCCATAGTACCATCTGAATTTGAGATAGGGAAAAACCCGAGAGCCAGGAGCGCAAAGCTTAGAATCGCTGAAAGAGTGTAGAAGGAAGGAGTGACCTTTTATGACATCAGTTGCATATAAGAAATTTATAGAATATGACTTCAATGAAACAAGTATTCCTACGAAAAGAAAGAATAGCAAAAAGAAGAAGACTTTTTATGCCACAAAACTGTTTATGGCGATTGTTTTGACCGGACTTCTTTTCATAAGCATACTTTTTGGGTATGCCGCAATAAGCGAAATAAAATACCAGGTATATGAACACAGGCAGGCCATGAGCGATTTGCAGTTTAAAATCGAAAAACATAAAATTGAGTTGGAAGCGATGAATAAAACGAGTATAATTGAAGACAAGGCTGTAAGCGAATTAGGAATGGAAGTTCCAAAAAGACAGCAGATAGTGTATTTGGAAGCAAGTGGAGAAGAAAGCGGAATAACGCGTGTATCAATTGCACCGCAATCTGTTGAGCCGGTGGGAAGAGGTTTTATAGGAAATATTTATACTTCCATATTGAGTTTGGGATTTATGGGGGATTGATTTGAAGGAGGCATTGCATGTCCCTGTTTAAAACGCCAAAACAAAGATTGAATTTTACTCTTGCCATTGTAATAGTTGCTTTTGCTTTGCTCTCGGCAAGATTGGTAAAAATACAGATAATAGATGGTGAAAAATATAGTGATATGGCAGTAGTCCAACAGACAAAGGACATTCCAATACCTGCCCAGCGTGGAGAAATACTCGACAGGAACCTGAAAAAATTGGCAGTCAACATGACTTTGTACAATATTTGGGCGGACACCAATCGAGTAACAAGCCCGGAGACTTCATCCAAATTGATTTCGGACATTCTATTATCGGATCAGGAAGCAATGAGTGACAAAATAAGATCGGGAGCAGGTCTTATAAGTATCGGTAAGTGGGTAGACAAGGAAAAAGTTGAAGAAATCGATGCATTGAATCTTGAAGGCATCTGGTTTACAGAAGTCGAAAAGAGATATTACCCCCTGGATGATTTGGGGGCTTTTGTAATTGGACACACTACAGATGACAACAGAGGTTTGGCTGGGGTGGAATTGGAACTGAACCGATATCTGACCGGCTTGAGCGGCCGATGGATAAGGAATACCGACGTATTTGGACGTCAACTTCCTTTTGGAACAGACAAGTATTATGGTGCGCAAGACGGATTGAATGTAATACTGACAATCGACGAGGTTCTTCAATACTACACCGAACAAGTAATTGAAAAAGGCATGAAAGACTTGAAGGCCAAAAAAATAATGGCAATAATGATGGACCCGCGAACGGGAGACATATTATCTATGGCGGCATATCCGGACTATAATCCGAATACTCCCAGAATGCCGATTGATGAAAGCCAATTGACAGAATATCAAGACTTGGAAGACGTTGAAAAACAGGCTTATTGGAATAAATTATGGCGAAATCCCATTGTGAGCGATACATACGAACCGGGCTCAACTTTCAAATTGATTACATCGGCAATGTCTATTGAGGAAAACATAACAAGGCCGGATACAAAGTTTTACTCGAACGGCTACATTAATATTGCGGGCCAAATTATCAAATGCTGGCGTCATTACAGACCCCATGGGGAACAGACACTTACTCAAGCGCTTGAAAATTCATGCAATCCCGTATTTGTAGAGTTGTCGCAAAAGCTTGGGAAGGAAAAATTCTACAAATATCTTGAGGCTTTTGGATTTAGAGGCAAGACAGGAATAGAGCTGCCTGGAGAGTCGGGTGGATTGACAATTCCAATTGGAAAGGCCGGTCCGGTTGAAATTGCAACAATGTCATTCGGCCATGGTTTGTCCATAACACCGATTCAGTTGTTGACAGCGGTTTCGGCATTGGCAAATGATGGAAGGCTTATGGAGCCTAGATTGGTTTCCGGATTAGCTGACAATGATGGAAATATTGTAGAGACATTTGATCCCGTCTTCAAGAGACAGGTGGTTTCGCAGAGCACTTCCATGGAGGTTAGGCTGATGATGGAAAGTGTTGTTTTCAACGGATCAGGAAAAGAAGCCTATATACCGGGGTATAGAGTGGGCGGCAAAACCGGAACAGCTGAAAAACTTGTCGACGGCGCTTATGATGAAGACAAGGTTATAGCCTCATTTATAGCAGTGGCACCCGTAGACAATCCCAAACTGGCAATATTGATTGTGATTGATGAACCGAAGGAAAGCCATTTTGGAAGTTTGACAGCGGCTCCTTTGGCCAAGGAAATAATGGAAAAAAGTTTGATACGCATGGCGGTTGAACCGGTATTTACAGAAGCGGAACTTGAGGTAATGAATAAGGGTTCGCTTGTAGTTCCGAATTTGAACGGAATGGATGCGGAAGATGCAATCGCAAAGCTTGAGTCGATGGGTTTGCGCTGCGAGATAGTGCCTGAAATTGAAAATCTTGATGATACACACAAGGTTTTGGAACAATATCCGTATGCAGGATTTGAAGCAATTGAGGGGTATAGCGTTATCATATATGTGGAGTGAGGAACATGTGAATATGTTATAATATTAAAGATGGCAATTTGAATGACGAATTGCCTTCTTTAATTATGAATTGAATGAAGGTGAAAATGATGAGGCTTGGAGAATTAATTAAAAAGGACGATTATATTTCTTGTTCAGGAGGCATGGGATTGAATTCGATTGTTAAGAATATCGCTTTCGATTCGAGGAATGTCGAACCCGGCGATTCCTTCATTTGCATAAGGGGATTTGAAAGCGACGGGCATGATTATATCCCTCAAGCCTATAGGAAGGGATCGCGGGTTTTTATTGTTGAAGAATTGGCTTGGGGGAAAAAAATACAAACAGAATATCCTGATGCGGCGGTTTTGCTTGTAGATGATTCAAGAAGCATGCTTTCGACCTTGTCCGACCGCTTTTTTGGAAGTCCTTCAAAAAAAATAACCGTTGTTGGTGTTACTGGCACTAACGGAAAGACTTCAGTCACAAATTATATATTCAACGCCCTCAGAAAACTGGGATTTTCAACGGGCATGATTGGCACTATTGAGATACGCATGGATGATGAAATTATGCCTTCAAGCAGGACTACGCCCGAATCTTTTGAATTGCAGAAGATATTCAAAGCTATGCTTGATAAAGGGATTGAATATGTTGTTATGGAAGTATCTTCCCATGCACTCACTCTTTTACGGGTACAAGATATTGATTTCGACATATCTGTTTTTACTAATCTCACACAAGACCATCTTGATTTTCATAAAACAATGGAAAATTATGCAGATGCCAAGTATATGCTTATGAAAAAATCAAACAAGGCTTCAATTGTAAACATTGACGACAAGTATGGAAATGAATATATGGACCCTTTGATTAAAGAAGGTAAACGTGTTGTGACTTATGGAATGCAAAATAAAGCGGACATCGTTTCGAATAAAAATGAAGCTTATGGCTTGATGACCATAAAATCCCAATTAGGCGAAATGGAAATCAAGGCTTCAAGCAGGTTTGAAACCTACAACAAAATGGCGGCTTATGCGGTTCTAAAAGAATTAGGCTTCGATTTTAACGAACTCCGATATGTATTATGTGATTTAAAAGGGGCAAAAGGCCGATTTCAAAAAGTTCCGGGTTCTGAAAAACTGGGGATTGAAATAATAGTTGATTATGCCCATACACCCGATGCATTGTCAAATGTGATAGAAGCGATAAATGAATACAAGAGAGGCAGATTGATTACAGTTTTCGGCTGCGGAGGCGAGAGGGATCCTTTTAAACGTCCAATGATGGGTGAAATTGCATCGTTGGGTTCTGAACACGTCATTCTGACAGACGACAATCCTAGGCGTGAAGATGCAAACAATATAATTATTCAAATCGAGAATGGAATGACAAAAGACCGGCACGAAGTCATAAGGGACAGGAAAGAGGCTATAAGAAAAGCGATAATGTCGGCTGTAGCAGGCGATGTTGTTCTCATTGCCGGTAAAGGACATGAAAAGCTTCAAATAATAGGGGATCAAAGTTTTGAACATGATGATTTTCAGGTTGCCCGCAGCATATTGGAGGCGATTATATGAGAGACGTTACCATAAGCCAATTGGCGGGTATTTTAGGCGTTAAAATTGAAGAAACGCCTGACAGCGTAAAAGAAATCAAGCGTATTGTGATCGATTCAAGAAAAGTTGAACCGGGAGATGCATTCATTGCGATTAAGGGTCCGAATTATGACGGACATGATTTCATTGGAGCTGCAGTTAAAAAAGGTGCTGTGGCCGTTGTTTCGGAAAAACATGTTGAAGCGGATGCAACATTGATAATTGTGGGCGACAGCTATAAAGCCATGCGAAAAATTGCAAAAGCATTCTTGAAGCAGGTAAAACCGTTGGTTGTAGGGGTTACCGGAAGCGCCGGCAAGACCACTACGAAGGAAATGATTTATTGCGCATTGAATGAAAAATACAATGTCCATAAGAATCATGGCAATTTGAACAATGACATAGGATTGCCATTGACCCTTTTTGAATTGGAAAAAGAACATGAAATCGTAGTGTTGGAAATGGGAATGAACAGCAAAGGGGAGATACGATTGCTGGCAAGCATAGCACAGCCTGATATTGCTGTTATAACAAACATAGGGGAGTCCCACATAGGAAGACTGGGGTCAAAAGAAAATATTTTTGCCGCCAAAATGGAAATATGCGAAACAATGGATGAAAGAGGGGTTTTGATTGTAAATGGAGATGATTGTTTCCTTAAATCATTAAAAACAAAGGACACCGTTTACGGCAAGATATTTGCAGGTTCCTGCAAAACTGACGGCAATGAATTATGCGCAAAAGACATTGAACATTTAGGCAGAGGGATTGGATTTACTATTGTTTATGAAGGATGTGAATATCCGTGTACATTGAATGTTAAGGGAGGGCATAATATAATTAATGCCTTGTTGGCTTTTGCGACGGCGATACAGGCTGGAGTATGTCCCGAAACGGCAGTTATCGGAATCGAAAAATACCATGGGGACGATATCCGCGGAGCCATAACTGAAATTGGAGAAATGACATTGGTAAATGACACCTACAACGCCAACCCTTCATCGATGTCTGCAGCGATCGAGACGCTTTCAACTATGGCGGGAAGAAAGATAGCTGTGCTTGGGGATATGCTGGAACTGGGGACATATTCAAAAGAGATGCATTTGGAAATTGGCAAGAAGGCGGCGGAAAGCGGGATTGATATTCTTATGGTTACGGGGTCATATGCTGAAGAATATAAAAGAGGCGCCGAGATGAATGGCATCGGCCGGATAGATGTACAGGTTTTTGAAAGCAATGATTGTCTTGAGAAAGCGTTGACAGAATTGATGAGGGCTGGGGATTCGATTCTATTCAAGGGGTCACACAGTACAAAAATGGATGAAGTTTACAAGGAGATATTAAAAAATGCATAGTATCCATATTCAATTTATTATAGTTCTTTTTATTACTATAATAACAGGAAAAATAATGATACCATATTTGGAAAAATTGAAAGTAGGACAATCTATAAGGGAAGAGGGACCATCTTCGCATCTATTGAAAAGCGGAACGCCTACAATAGGAGGGCTGATATTCATACTGCCGATATTGGGGGCATATGTCATTTGGGCAAACAAGGATGATGCCGGATTGCGTATTTTGATTTCCGGTTTCATATTATTTGCACTTATAGGTTTTGTGGATGACTATTTAAAGGTTGTCAAGAAAAAAAATCTTGGCTTGAGAGCATACCAAAAGCTCGCAATGCAGTTTGTTGCGGCTGTTCTAATTGTTTTTCTTCTTTACAGATTCGATTTGACTGACAACAGGCTTTTGATTCATTCAATCGGTTTTTCAATCGACATGGGATATTTCAAGGCGCCGTTTCTTATTGTTTTCATATTGGCCGGGGTAAACAGCGTAAACTTGACGGATGGATTGGATGGGTTGGCAACAAGTGTCACATTGGCTGTCTCGATATTGTTTCTTTTTTACGCAAACTTTATTGGGCTGAATGACTTGACAAGAATTATAGTGTTTTTCATATCCGGGTTGTTGGGCTTTCTCATATACAATAAAAAACCTGCAAAAGTTTTCATGGGAGACACGGGATCGCTGGCATTGGGGGCATATGTGGCTATTGTTGCCATAATAATGAAGATAGAACTCATGCTGCTCTTGTACGGATTTATATATTTCATTGAATCATTGTCTGTAATAATTCAAGTTGCCAGTTATAAAACAAGAGGAAAAAGAGTTTTTCGAATGAGTCCCATCCATCACCATTTTGAACTTGGAGGATGGTCGGAAACGAAAGTGGTGGCGGTCTTTACAATTGTGACAATTTTAACAGCATTGGTGTCGGGATTGATACTTAGCAAGGGAGCAATTGTATGAAACTGAAGGACAAACGGATATTGGTTGTGGGAATGGCGGCATCCGGATTGGAGGCGGCAAAATATCTTTCGCTTCATGAGGCCAAGGTTACTATTTGCGACACGAAAGAGGCCAACGAGCTTGATGACGCCGTAAAACAACTTGACGGAATCGATGTCGAAATTGCAATGGGTGGAAATCCCGAGACAGCTGACGGTTTTGAAATGATAGTATTAAGTCCGGGTGTTCCGACGGATTTGCCTTTCATTGAAGAGGCGAAATCCAAAGGAATCGAGGTCATTGGCGAATTGGAATTGTCGGGTGCTGTGACTTCCGGCAAGATAATTGCAATAACGGGTACGAATGGCAAGACTACAACAACTGTGCTGACCGGAGAGATATTCAAAAATGCAGGAAAGGATGTCCGGGTAATTGGTAACATTGGCGTTCCAGCGGTGAGTGTATCAGATTCTACAGATGAAAACAGTTATTTGATTACAGAAGTAAGCAGTTTTCAACTTGAATCGATAAAAAACTACAGACCTGCTAGTGCGGCAATATTGAATATCACTCCGGACCATTTGAACAGGCATGGAAGCATGGAGGCATATGTAGAGGCAAAAAAACACATTTACATGAATATGAAAACCGGTCAAATAGTGCTTAATTACGACAATCCTTTGACAAGGGAAATAGGTGAAAACATACGCAATGATGGACTGGAGAAAATATATTTTTCTGCAAGAGGGGAAATTCAAGAGGGCGTGTGCGTTTCAAAAGAAAAAATTCTAATAAATCGTTCGGGTTTGAAAAAAACAGTTTGCGGGATAGGGGAAATATTCATTACGGGAAGGCATAATGTGGAGAATGCTCTTGCCGCTGTTGCAATAGCGGATTGTCACGGCATAGACGTTGAAATCATAAGGCAAAGCCTTATGGATTTCAAAGGCGTAGAGCACCGAATGGAATTTGTTGATGAAATAAAGGGAGTAAAGTACTATAATGATTCGAAAGGGACGAATCCAGATTCAGCCATAAAGGCTATTGAAACATTAAAGGGGCCAATAGTATTGATAGCTGGAGGAATGGACAAAGGAAGCGATTTTTCGGAATTCATTGAATCATTCAAGGGAAAGATAAAGGAAATGATAGTATTGGGAGAAACTGCGGAAAAAATAATTGCCGACGCACAAAAAAAAGGGTTCTACAGTATATACAAAGTTAAAGATATGGAAAATGCCGTAAAGAGAGCGCATAAAATTGCTGAACATGGAGATTGCGTTTTGCTTTCCCCTGCATGCGCAAGTTGGGACATGTATAAAAGTTATGAATACAGGGGAAGGGATTTCAAGGATAGAGTGCGGGAATTGAGGGATTGATTCATGAAATCAAAAAACAAAATTGATGCGTACCTGTTGACCTTAATTCTTGTCTTGGTTATCATCGGAGTTATAATGGTGTTTAGCTCGAGCTATTACTACGCATTAGATAAAATGGACAACATTTATTATTTTTTGATCAAAGATATTGCTTGGGTCGTTCTTGGTCTTGCGATAATGTTTGTTTCAATGATGATAGATTATCATTTGATTGCGAAAGTGGCGCCGTTGGCTTATTTCATAGGGCTTGCACTATTGATAACGGTTTTGACATCATTCGGGGTTGAAATCAACAATGCAAGGAGATGGATTGAAATAGCCGGATTCCGTTTTCAGCCTTCAGAAGTTGCAAAATTGTGCCTCATTGTATTTTTGGCAAACAGCCTTTCTAAAACAAACAAGAAAATTGGTAAATTCATAGAAGGTAATTTGCCGTATTTGGCAATGGCGGCAATCTATTCGGCTTTGATCATCAAGCAACCCAACATGTCAACTTCTGTCATAGTAATTGTTATTGCATTCGCTATGCTTTTTGTTGCAGGAATGTTGTGGAGGCACATTGCCGCAGTAACGGTGATAGGGCTTGCGGCCGGAGCATATTTCGTAAAAAGCAGCGCATACAGGTATACAAGATTTTTAAGTTTCAGGGATCCTTTTGCCGATGCCGCAAAGAGCGGGTACCAGGTGATTCAATCACTGTATGCATTGGGTTCGGGGGGCTTGATTGGAGTGGGGCTCGGTCAGGGAATGCAAAACAAACTATACATACCGGAACCGCAAAATGATTTCATTTTTGCTACAATAGGCGAGGAATTGGGGCTGGTGGGTTGCTTGATAGTTTTAGGACTCTACATGGCATTGATATTGAAGGGAGTCGAAATTGCAAAAAAGGCGCCGGATCTTTTCGGTACTCTTCTGGCGACTGGGATTATGTCGATGTTGGCCTTTCAAGTAATCATAAATATAGCCGTTGCAACATCTTCAATGCCGGTTACTGGAATCCCACTTCCATTTATCAGTTATGGAGGCAGTTCGATGATAATTCTTATGGCGGAAATGGGTATACTGATGAATATTTCCATGCAAGGGGCGAGGGTTGAAAAATGAAAATAATTTTTACTGGAGGCGGAACCGGAGGGCATGTATATCCGGCTTTGTCGATAGCCGACGAAATTAAAAAAAGGAATACAGACGCAGAAATAATTTTTGTTGGAACCAAAAGGGGAATTGAAAGCAGGGTTGTGCCGGAAGCAGGCTATGAGTTGAAAATAATCGAAGCTGCCGGAATCAACAGAAGGGAAATGCTGAAAAATATAAATGTTGCGGGTAAAGTGTTCAGGGGGCTTCGGCAATGCATGGAGATATTGAAGGAATTCAAACCGGAACTGGTAATAGGCACGGGAGGTTACGTTTCAGGACCAATGGTATTTTTAGCTTCGCTCAAAGGGATTAAGACATGCATACATGAGCAAAATGCATATCCGGGTTTGACCAACAAATTATTGGGTTTGTCGGTCAAGGAAATAATGACCGGATTCGAATCATCTGAAAACTATTTTATTCGAAAAAAAAGGGTCCATTATACAGGGAATCCTGTCAGGAAAGAATTCTATGGCATTGAAAAAAACGAAGCCAGAAAAATATTGGGTTTGCCGCAGGAACAATTCCGAGTGCTGAGCATGGGCGGCAGTGGAGGGGCTTCCGTATTGAACGACAGGATCAAGGAAAGCATGGCAATTTTAAAAAATGAAGAAATATACTTTACTCATATTACAGGAAAACGATATTTTGACAAATTCATGTCGGGTTTCGTACTTGAAAATAAAAATGAAATTATACCGTATATCTCAGAAATGGCGATTCATATGGCCGCATCCGATATCGTAGTTTCAAGAGCCGGGGCAATTACTGTTGCAGAAATACTAAAATTGGGCAAACCGTCAATTATAATACCTTCACCGAATGTTACAGGAAATCATCAATTCCACAACGCATCGGCACTTGAGAAATCAGGTTGCGCGTTGATGATGGAAGAAAAAGAACTGACGGGACAAAATTTGGCTGATGCATTATTTAAGCTATATGAAAACAGGGATATAATCGAGCTTATGGAGAAATGCGCAGATTGCTGCAAGAAAAGCGATGCGACCAAATCTATTGTGGACAGGATGATGAATCTGTGAAGCTCAAAAGAATATTTAAGGCACCATTGATTGTGGCAATTTTTATTGCTACTCTATTTGCGTTTGTTTTTGCTACAAACATTTTTATAGTTGAAGACTGCAGAATATCGGTTTATGAAAAATCCATTGATGATTCTTTTATATCGGAATTGATGCTGGGGAAAAATATCTTTCTGATTGAAATAGAAAAGGTCGAGAAACGCATCGAGGAGGATCCTTCAATAAAATCTGCTACAGTAATACGTCATTTTCCAGATATGATAACTATAGAAATTGTCCCGAGAGAGAAAATAATTCAAGTGGAATATATGAATGGAGCTATAGGTATTTCCTCAGACGGTTATGTCATGGGATTTGAAAGTTTAGAAGGCAATGAAACTCAAGGGGACCTTCTTTTGGTTAAAGGATTTGAATTCAAAAGGTTCGAAACAAATTCAATTCTAATGACTGAGGATTATGAACTTCTTGAAAACATAATAATGCTGGCAGAATTTTTAAAAAGCGACATTGAAGAAAGTATGGATTTTGTATCGATTGAAGACAATCACTTGATTTTGCAGATACATAAGGACTTTCTCGTTGATTTTGGTCCTTTGAATGATCCCATAGAAAATAAATTGGGTAAAATGAAATTAATTTTACAGGATTTGAGCATCAAGAATATCAATAGAGGTATAATAAACATGAGATATGGAAACAGTCCAGTATATTACCCGATTCAATAGGAGTGGTCGAATGAACAGATTCAATATTAAAACAAATATTATCATAGGCTTGATAAGTGTAGTGCTTGGAATGGTATTTTCCATTCAATACAAAGCTGTGAACAATGATTATCTGGAAGGGCTTTTCCCAAGCCAAAGAGCGATTCAGCTGGAAAATGAACTAAGCGGAGCTGTGGCCGAGAAGGAGAATTTACAGGAGCAGCTTGAATACTACGAGAATGAACTGCGAAACATCAAAGAATCGGAATCGAAGGAAAGTGCCGTAATAAAGAGCCTTAACGATGAAATATTGAAATACAGGGTAATCGCCGGATTTGAGGATGTGGAGGGCGAAGGCATACAGATTGCGATTGAGGATCCTTCGGCAGAGATGAATTATTCTGGCGAAGGGGGCAGCGTGATCATGTACAATTACGATTTGCTTCTCTCCATGATAAATATTTTGAACGCGGCAGGTGCTGAAGCTATATCCGTAAACAATCAAAGAATCATAGCGATGACTGAAATACATTTGGCCGGGAACAATTTGAATATAAACAATGTTCCCACAGCACCGCCGTTTGTGGTAAAAGCTATAGGCAATTCGGACACCCTTGAGGCGGCGCTCAACATAAGGTATGGAATAGTTTGGGAAATGCGTGAAAATTACAATCTCCAAATTGGAATCAAGAAGTTTGAAAACATATCGATTGAAAAATACAGGGATGTAATAAAATTCCGATATGCCGAACCGGTGAAATGAATTGAGGCGGAGGCTTATGAGAATGAGCAATAAATTTTATATATTCATGATGGCTTGCATAGTGGGATTGCTGATGGCTTAACACTTGACAATGCGTCAGCGGAGTACAGAATAGTACCATTTAAGGTTATAAACGATTATAAGAAAGTGATTGAAAAAGAACAGGCTGAAATGCAGTCAATAAGGAATCTTTTGGATGAGTCAATTAAAAAAATAGAATATTTCAAAGGGGAACAGGCGGAAGGCGATGTTGGTAAAGCCTTAAAGAATGAACTTGACGAATACAAGGCATCGGCAGGTTTGACGGCGCTTGAAGGACCGGGAGTACTTGTAATATTGAGCGACGGAGACAGGGAATTGATTGAGGGCGAGGACCCTAACAACTTGCTTGTCCATGATATAGACGTTTTAAACATAGTCAACGATCTTAAGATAGCAGGCGCCGAAGCGATTTCTCTCAACGGGCAAAGAGTGGTTTCAATTAGTGAAATAAATTGCGCAGGACCCACCATTAAGATAAATGACCGTGTTTATTCTCAACCATATATAATAAAAGCGATAGGGAATCCGGATTATTTGCGGGCGGCAATAAAAGCACCGGGAACATACGGCAATTTATTGAAGCAAGTGGGGCTGTTTGTTGAGGCAAATACGAGCGTGAGCATAACTGTGCCGGCATATGAAGAGCAGATTGACTACAAATACTTGAAAGTGGATGAAAGGAGTGAGAAGCCATGATTATTGCTTTAATTGGAATAATAGTCGGATTGGGAATCGGTTTCTATTTGCCTATAACATTCCCGGCGCAATATTCTCTATACCTTTCGATTTCCATAATTGCGGCATTCGATTCGATATTCGGGGCGGTTCGTGCAAATCTTGAGAATAAATTCGATACCGTCATTTTTACAACCGGCTTTTTCGGAAATGCGTTTTTGGCTGGAATGCTTGCTTATATTGGAGATCAACTGGGTGTTCCACTTTATTATGCGGCAATTGTCGCTTTCGGCGTAAGATTGTTTGAAAACTTTGCTTACATAAGGAGGCACTTCATATCAAAATTGCGAGAATGAGAGAAATGTACATGCTTTTATGTTACAATCTATAGTAAAAGAACGTTGATTTTTATGCATATAAAATGCCAATAAGGGGGATTTCAACATGTTGGAATTTGATACTGATATAGAAAGATTTGCACAAATAAAAGTTGTAGGAGTTGGCGGTGGAGGAAACAATGCTGTAAATAGAATGATTGACGCAAATTTGAAAGGCGTGCAGTTTATTGCCGTGAACACTGACAAACAAGCCCTTTTCTCATCAAAAGCGGAATTCAAAATACAGATAGGTGAAAAAATAACAAAAGGGTTGGGCGCAGGGGCAAACCCAGAAATAGGCAAAAAATCGGCTGAGGAAAGCCGGGATGAAATAAGGCAGGCGCTAAACGGTGCGGATATGGTTTTTGTTACAGCCGGTATGGGCGGCGGGACAGGTACCGGGGCGGCACCGATAGTTGCGGAAATTGCCAAAGAAATGGGAATTTTAACTGTCGGAGTGGTCACAAAACCATTTGGGTTCGAAGGAAAGGTAAGAAGGCAGCATGCAGAAATAGGAATAGACAGACTGGGAGAAACGGTTGACACACTTGTTACAATCCCAAATGACCGTTTGCTGCAAGTTGTAGAGAAGAAAGCGTCAATAATGCAGGCATTCCAAGTGGCCGACGATGTACTGAGGCAAGGGGTCCAAGGTATTTCAGACCTCATATCGATACCGGGACTTGTCAACCTTGACTTTGCCGATGTAAAAACCATAATGCATGAAAAAGGATTGGCGCATATGGGGATTGGAAAAGCTGCCGGAGAAAACAGAGCCAAGGAAGCCGCTCAAATGGCAATACACAGTCCTTTGCTTGAAACAACAATCAATGGATCGAAGGGCGTTTTGCTAAATATAACAGGCGGAACGGATCTTGGATTATTTGAAATAAATGAAGCTGCTGAAATGGTTTCAGAAGCGGCTGATTCTGATGCGAATATTATTTTTGGCGCAGTCATTGACGACGACATGAAAGATGAAATCAGAATAACAGTAATAGCGACCGGTTTTGAAAAATATATGGGTCTAGCAACAGAGCCGATTGTTGAAGAGAAAAAAGGAGAGACAAATCAAAAGCAGGAAGAAAGGGAAATTGAAACTTCGGGTGAATCGGATGCGACTGATGAATCGTTGATTGACAGAAAAGAAGAAAATTCGGTCGAACCGAATGAGTCTAATCAAATAAATGAGAAAAATGACGGATTCGAAGTATTGGATATTCCGACATTTCTCAGATCGAAGAGAAATACCCAATATTAAATTATGTGCAGAGGAGGTAATTCATGAATTGTCCGTTTTGCAGCAACAGTGAAACAAAGGTGATTGATTCAAGACCTACTGACGAAGGGAATTCAATCAGGAGAAGGCGTGAATGCCTAGAATGCAAGAGAAGATTCACCACATATGAAAAAATCGAGGAAATCCCTCTTGTTGTAGTAAAAAAAGACATGAGCAGGGAAACATTCAACCGCGATAAAATCAGGAATGGAATAATAAAAGCATGTGAAAAAAGACCGGTTTCACTTCAAACCATTGAGCATATTGTAGAGGAATTGGAAAAAGAACTTCAAAGCTCATTGGAAAAGGAAATTGAATCTGTTCACATAGGCGAATTGGTTATGCAATATCTAAAAGATACGGATGAAGTCGCATATGTGCGTTTTGCATCTGTTTACAGGCAATTCAAGGATATAAATACATTCATGGATGAATTGAAGAAAATTTTAAATGAAAAGGATGCATAAGAATGGGAAAATGCGATACGATCCGATGCAGCAGGATTGACCAAATAAAAAATGGCAGCATTGGAGAAGAAGCAGGTCTTGAAAAAGGGGACAGGCTTGTAAAAATAAACGGAAAAGAAGTAAAAGACATATTGGATTATATCTATTTGATCAACGATGAATATCTTTTACTTGAAGTGGAGAAAGCCGACGGAGAAATATGGGAAATAGAAATGGAAAAAGAATACGATGAAGATTTGGGTATTATTTTTGTTTCCCCCACCATGGATGATATAATGCGATGTCATAATAAATGCTTGTTTTGTTTTGTGGATCAAATGCCGGAAGGCATGAGATCCTCATTGTATGTAAAGGATGATGATTACAGGCTTTCGGTCTTGCATGGAAATTTTGCGACATTTACGAATCTTGATAAAAAAGATATGCAGAGAATAATTGAGCTCCACATATCCCCCATAAATATCTCGGTTCATGCCACGGATCCGAAGCTCAGAATTAAAATGATGGGAAACAAGCGCGCTGGAGAGATAATGGAGCAAATAAAAGCCATTGCTGAAAAAAATATAGCTATGAACGGGCAGATAGTACTTTGTCCGGGAATAAACGACGGTGACGTGTTGGAAAAAACATTGAATGATCTCGAGTGTTTTTTTCCGCAGATGCAAAGCATCGCAATTGTACCTGTGGGTTTGACCAAGTTTCGGAAAGGACTTTTCAAGCTCGAAAAAGTAGACAAGGCAATAGCAATGGAAACGATAGAACTTGTTGAGTCGAAACAGGCTGAGTACAGAGAAAAATATGGGAAAGCCTTCGTACATCTTTCAGATGAATTTTATATAATTGCTGAAAAAGAATTTCCCCACTATGACGATTATGAAGGATTTCTGCAGATCGAAAATGGTGTGGGAATTGCAAGAAAATTTGAGAGGCAGATAATTGAAGCGTTGGGGGAAAGATTGCATGAATCAACCGAAAGCCTTGACATAGCAATGGTTACAGGAGTGCTCTCATATGATTTCATATTGAAAATGGTAAAAATTATTGAAGGAAACATCGAAGGACTTTCAATAGAAGTTTTTAAAATTGAAAATGAATATTTTGGCAAAGACATAACAGTAGCAGGTCTCATAAGTGGAAAGGATTTATCAAGAGCGGCAGGTAAAATTAAAGCGAAAACAGTTTTTGTTCCAGCAACTATGATAAAGGAAGGAACCAAACTGACGGTTGATGATTTGAATATTGAAGAAATAGGCAAAAGTTTCATGAAAGAGATAATTCCGGTCGAGGTTGACGGATTTATGCTGGTTGATAAGATTGTCAAATTGAAGAATCGGAGTTGATTGAATGTCAAAACCAATAGTAGCTATTGTCGGAAGACCAAATGTGGGAAAATCGACGTTTTTTAATAAAATTGCGGGGAGAAGAATTTCAATAGTTGAAGATAAGCCTGGAGTCACCAGAGACAGAATTTATATAGAAGCGGAATGGCTGAGCCATAAATTCATCATGATCGACACCGGTGGAATTGAGATTGTCGATGAAGACGTCATAATGGACAGCATGAAGAAACAGGCTGAATTGGCGATAGAAACCGCTGATGTCATTCTTTTTATGCTAGATGGCCGAGAAGGATTGACTACGACGGACGAATATATCGCCGCTATGCTGAGAAAAACAAGAAAACCTGTTTTGCTTGTTGTGAACAAGGTTGACCAAATAACATCAATCAATGATACCGTGCTTGATGCATACACACTGGGACTGGGCAATCCGATGGCTATATCTTCTGCGAATGGATTGAATCTTGGAGATCTGCTTGATGATATTGTGGGACATTTTCCTGAACCACCGAGCTATGCAGATGACGAGGATGTAGTCAAGGTTGCACTGATAGGAAAGCCAAACGTAGGCAAATCTTCCATAATCAACAGAATACTTGGAGAAGAACGCGTAATCGTGAGCCATATATCAGGAACAACGAGAGATGCAATAGATACGCCTTTTGAAAAAAACGGAAGAAAATACATGCTTATCGATACAGCGGGAATAAGAAGAAGAAGCCGAATCAGTGAAAATGTTGAAAAATACAGCGTTATAAGATCGTTGAGCGCAATCGAAAGGGCGGATGTATGTTTTTTGGTTTTGGATGCTGAGGATGGCATATCGGAGCAGGACAAGCGGATTGCTGGTTACGCGCATGAAGCCGGACGGGCCATGGTAATAGTAGTGAACAAATGGGACGTTGTGGAAAAGAACAACAAGACATATGATGAATTTGTCAAGCTTATCAGAAACGAAATGGTTTATTTGTCTTACGCGCCAATGATATTCATATCTGCGAAAACCGGCAAAAGAACTGAAAAATTGATTGAACGGATTGACTTTGTGCATAGTGAATATTGTAAAAGAGTTTCAACCGGGGCTTTGAATGATTTGCTCAATGAAGCAGTTTTGCTCAATCAGCCTCCTTCCGACAAAGGGAAGAGGCTAAAGATTTATTACATGACCCAGGTTTCCGTAAAACCGCCCAAGTTCGTATTGTTTGTAAACAGCAGGGATCTTGCGCATTTTTCTTATATCAGATATCTTGAAAACAAGCTCAGGGAGGCTTATGGTTTTGATGGAACGCCTGTAGTATTCGAAGTCAAGGAAAAAAAGAAAGGCATGTAAAAGAACTACAAGGAGGTTTTTATGGAAAATAAGATAGCGATATTGGGTGCCGGCAGCTGGGGTACGGCAATTGCAATTACATTGAACGGCAAAGGACATGAAGTTTCTGTATGGGATAGACTTTCAGAGCATGTGGACAATATCAACAAAACAAGGGAAAATGCATTTTCACTTCCAGGAATAAAGATAGACGAGAAAATCATTTTCACCGACGATATGGAGAGGTGCCTGAGCCTTGCTGAAATTGTTATTCTGGCTGTTGCTTCACAGGGCGTCCGAAGCACATTGGAAAAGATAAACCCTGAATCAATGAAAAATAAAATCATTGTGAATGTTTCAAAAGGAATTGAAATAGGAACACTCAAGAGGATGTCCGAGGTTGTAAAAGAGTTTTTTCCCGACAATCCTTTTGTAGCTCTCAGCGGACCGTCCCACGCGGAAGAAGTTTCGAGAGGGATGCCTACAACGCTTGTTGCCGCTTCAGAAAAACTGGAATTGGCTGAAAAGATACAAGACCTGTTTATAACTGACAGATTGAGAGTCTATACAAATAATGATGTCTGCGGTGTCGAGATTGGAGCATCTCTGAAAAATGTTATTGCTCTCGGGGCCGGAATCAGCGATGGATTGGGATATGGAGACAACGCCAAAGCTGCTTTAATGACCAGGGGAATAGTTGAAATTGCCAGATTGGGCGAAGCCATGAAAGCGGACGTAAACACATTCACTGGGCTTACCGGAATAGGGGATTTAATTGTAACATGCACAAGCATGCACAGCCGAAACAGAAGATGCGGAATACTTATTGGAGAAGGAATGAAAATGGAAGACGCCGTTAAAAAAATTGGAATGGTGGTAGAGGGAATCTATACAATTAAGTCCGCATTTGAATTGGCAAAAAAATATTCAGTTGACATGCCTATAGTAGAGGAGCTTTTCCGGGTCCTTTATGAAAATCACGACGTTGAAAAATCTGTAAACAATCTTATGACCCGTTCAAAAAGACACGAGATGGAAATGACAATGAAAATCAAATAAATGTCTTGATAAACAACTAACAAACCATGTTGAAAAATTCTTTTTATTATGCCATAATTGAATTGTCAAAAACCTATCAAAAAGAAGGGATGTAAATGCAAATTTTGGATTCTATGCTGAAAACTGCGGTTTTGCTGCTGACTGCTTCGGTGCTTTGTTACTTGGCATGTTTGTTCGAAGAAAGACATTATTCATCTAAAAATAAAATAATCATAAATAGCCGCACCCTTACTGAAAGCTATTTGAAACTTATTGATATGAAATGTTTCAAACTTGGAAAGATGAAGCTTTCGATAGGAGACGAAATAAAACTGAGTCTTATTGAAACGAACAAGACTTATAAGGGAAAAGTGCTGGGAATAAAGAAATATAAAGAAAAGTTGTGCCTTTTGACGGATGACGACAACATTGTGGAATTCAGCGTTATGCATATAAAAAAATTAAAAATAGTATCAAGATATGGTAAAATTATATAAGGCTGCTTAGTAGCCTTATATTTGTTTTGACAGGGGATTCCAATGAGAAGAAGCAATAAAAGTCATAGAATGTTTGAATATGGCGTTTTCTTGATTATCATAATATTTTTCCTTTATAAGATATTGGTTCTTATCGGAAACTTTGAAGAAACGGATGAATCCTATATAGTAGAGTACGGAAGCATAGTTCAGGAAAATGAATATGACTGTTTGATAATAAGAGATGAAATTCTTGTATTTCCGGTTGAATCCGGCAAAATCAAATATAAAGTCAATGAAGGCGACAAAGTTAGAAAAGGATATCCACTTTATTATATTGAAGCTGGCACATACGGTCAAAACGGCGGTGATAATGCGCAGAATGTCGAAATAAAGACAGCAAGTGAATACCTGAGGGTGGCATACGACAATCTCGATGTGGGTAAACAGGTTAAAGACATACGAAGCTTGTCTGCAAATGGTATTTATGACAGAATTGCTTTGATAAAGCATGCAATTGATGAAAAAATGATGCAAACGGATCTGGAAGAAATTGAAACACAAGAGGTAAAACGCTATAATGGAACGAATTCGCCAATATCTGGAATCGTTTCATTCAATATCGACGGGTATGAGGAAATTTTAAGAAGAGAAAGTGTTATGTCTCTGGATATGGAAAAAGTGCGAAGTGAAACCATAAAACAGGTAAATTTTAAGGAGAAAAAGGCTGAAAAGGATTATCCGATAATGAAAGTGGTCGACAATTCGGCTTGGTATGTATATGTATATACAGACCTTAGGAACATAGGCCGTTTCAATGACGGCTCAAGCGTAAAGATTGTTTTAGAAGATGAAAATGTGGATGCAATTGTAGTAGAAACAAATAATGAAATAGGAAACAGTTATGCGATTTTGAGAATAAACGAGCAGGCAACTGTGTTTTTGGGGAATAGATCGACAAGAATGCATATTATAAACAAAAGCATAAAAGGATTGCTCCTACCTGTTGACGCACTCGTTTACAAAGAGGATGAAACAGGTGTTCTTATAAAAAATGTAAACGGAAAAGCTGTCTTCAAGCCTGTGGGTGTGAAGGGCTCAAACAATGAATGGGCAGTTGTAAGCGACGGCATTTTTTATAGGAAGGACGAAAATGAAAATGTAGAAGCGGTAGACACCGTCAAGGTTTACGACGAGATTGTTGTCGACATCAGCGACTAGGAGGTCTTTATGGGAATAAAAATAAACCTGGAGCACATAGAGAAAAGAATCGTGGACATCTGCAATAAAAACGGAATTGAAAGAAATAAAATACAATTGATTGCAGTTACAAAGACAATCGGTGTCGAAAGAATAAAAGAAGCGATAAAGTCGGGAGTAGATGTTCTTGGAGAAAATAAGGCTCAGGAGATAGTCGAAAAGTACGACGAAATTGAAGAAAAAGTCAAATGGCATATGATAGGCCATTTGCAAAGGAACAAAGTGAAATACATAATAGACAAGGTTGAGATGGTTCATTCGCTTGACAGCATGAAGCTTGCCGTTGAGATAGACAAGAGGGCGGCTAAGACAGGGAAAAAGATGGATTGTTTAATCCAGATAAACATAGGCGGCGAAGAGAGTAAATCGGGCATTGATTACGATGATGCCGAGTCATTTTTGAATGAGGCGGGTAGTCTTGACAATGTTAGGATACTCGGGTTTATGGCTATTGCGCCATATATTGAAGACAAAGAAAAGGTAAGGCCGTATTTCAAGAAGATGAATGAATTGTTTGAAAGAATGAAAATGAAGGGACACGAGGATCAAATGCTTTACCTGTCCATGGGAATGACGCATGATTTTGAAACGGCAATTGAGGAAGGCGCCAATATGGTCAGGATAGGCACGGGAATATTTGGTGAAAGGGATTATTCAAAATAAGGAGGAATTGCAATGAGCGTAATCGATAAAATTAAATTTTTCATGGGTATTGACGATTATGATGAAGATGAATTGGATGAAATTGAAGAAGACGAGATATTTTCTGAGCAAAGCATTGAACAAGCGGACACCAAAATCAGGGGGAATAAGATTTTGAATATACACTCAAACCAACAGATGAGGGTTATTGTTCACGAACCAAAAGATTTTGAAGAGGTTCCCGGCATAGTGGACAACCTTAAGAACAACAAACCTGTTGTAATTAATCTTGAAGAGCTTGAATATGAATTAGCTAAAAAAATATTTGATTTCCTCAATGGTGCCGTATATGCATTGGAGGGGAAAATTCAAAAAATCTCCAAAGGCATTTTTATAATTGCTCCCAAAAATGTTGAAATACAAGGGGATTTCAAAACCGAGACAACCGAAAAAGGAATTTTTCCTTGGCAAAAGTAGGAGAATATGGAGGGGAATATGTGGATTATAAAGGAATCTATCTATAGATTTGTTGAAGTGGTTAATTTTTTGATTATAGCGAGAATCATCTTTTCATGGTTTGCGCGCGATTATTCAAATCCGATTTTCAAGATGCTGTACAGTTTGACCGAGCCGATTCTTTCCCCTTTTAGAAATCTTTTGTTCAAGATGGGCATTGGGGGAGGCACAATCGATTTTTCGCCAATTTTCGCAATCCTGACGCTTGACGTGGTCAGCCGCTTGATAGTAAGCATATTGTAGAATGCCAGCGAAAAAAGAAGTTGAGGACTTCCTGAAAAGGCAAAGCCATATCAATTATTCCAAAGACGACGTTTATGAAATTCTAAAAGTGTTGTCTGCATATGAATCCATTTCAAGAGGCAAAACTGTTGCAATAAGCGGGATAATATCCAGAAGCCGATTTAATCTTGTCGAATCTTTGGTGCGTTCAAAACTAGACAATGAAGTGATGAGTTTCTTTGAGGGTGGATATCAGGACGCTGAAAGAGGGAGAATGATATTTACGATTAATGGGCAAATATCGATGGAAGAAGTCCAATTGAGAGTTATTGAACTGAAATTCAATTCAGAGGTTGGACACAGGGATATTTTGGGGGCATTGCTTTCGCTCGGGGTCAAGAGATCAATGATTGGAGACATAGGAATAGAGGGTTTGGTATCACATGTGGTCGTATCGAACGATATTGCCGACTTTATAAGAATAAATCTGAATAGAGTTGGAAGAAGCCATATTGAATCGTCCAAAGCGATTTCATGTGAGCGATTCGATATGCCGGAACAACAGTTCGAAGAAAAGCAAATAGTCGTTTCATCAATGAGGTCCGATTTGATTTTATCGAAATTTTTCAGGCAAAGCAGAAAAAATGTAAAAGGCGATATTGTAAAAGGTAAAGTGAAATTGAACGACTTTATACTGAATTCGGCTGATTATTGTGTTGCAGAATCGGATGTTCTTTCATATAGAGGCAATGGCAAAATAAGAATAGGCGATATGAAAGGAATTACTAAAAAAGGCAACTATGTTCTTAAAATAAAAAAATATGTATGATGGGGTGGAAAAATGATTAATCCGTTGGAAATACAAGCCGTTGAATTTGGGAAATCATTGAGAGGCTATCAAACCGGAGAAGTTGATAAATTCATAGATGATATTTTCGAGGACTATGAAATTATATACAAGGAGAACAAGGACCTCAAAGAGCGGATTAGATTGCTGGAAGAGCAAATAGAAACATACAAAAGCATGGAAAAGACATTAAACGAAACATTGATATTGGCAAGTGATACTGCGGAAACCGTGAAAGGCAACGCTGCAAAAGAAGCTGAATTCATAATAAACAAATCTGAAGAAGAAGCAAAAAGGATAATTGAGAAGGCAAATGCAGAAGTCATGAGGATAAAGAGAGAGTTTGATGATGCCAAAAAACAGGTTTTGATTTTCAATGAAAGGTATAGAAATCTTTTAAAGTCCCAGATAGAATTGTTGAACAAGTCAGTTGAGGACATGTTTGATTGAATCTGCGCAAAATAAACAACCCGCCTTTTGGCGGGTTGTTTTTAAGAATTCACAGGAGGTAATCCATAAATGAAGATAGGAATCATCGGAGCAATGGAGGAAGAAATCCAGTGCATACTGGAATCGATGGAAATAGAGGACAAGGAAATTTATGCAGGAATGGTTTTCAATAAAGGCTTTGTACACAACACAGAAGTTGTACTTGTCATGTCGGGCATAGGGAAAGTGAATGCAGCTCTATGCACACAGATACTTATAACAAAATTTAAAGTTGAAAGCATTATAAATACAGGGCTTGCAGGAGCATTGGAAAAGTCGTTTGAAATAGGGGATGTAGTGATTTCCAACGAATTGCTTGAACACGACATGGATGCAACGGGTTTCGGTTATGAACCCGGAGTGATACCGAGAATGGAAAAATCCATTTTCGCGGCAGAGCCAAGATTGATTGCATTGACGGTGGAAGCAATCGGAGAAGAAAAGAAAGTACATGTCGGGAGAATCGTATCCGGGGATGTGTTCGTTGCGGATTCTGAAAAGAGAATTTACCTGAATGAATTTTTCGGGGGGGTATGTGCGGAAATGGAAGGCGCGGCAATAGCTCATGTTTGTCATGTAAATAAAAGACCTTTTGTTATAATAAGAACAATTTCAGACAAAGCGGACAATTCGGCAACTGAAAATTTCAGCAAATTTGCCGACAAACACGCTCACGAATCAAGTCGTGTGGTTATTGATTTGATTAAAAAAATGGAAACGGTATAATATGGAAACAATAAAGATGATTGTAGGCGAAGACGGAGAAGGATGCAGGGTGGATGCTTACCTAAATGAAAATCTCGAGGAATTTTCAAGGAATTATCTGCAAAAGCTGATCAGCGGCGGAAAAGTAAGACAAGACGGCATTAAAATAGTGAAAAAGAATTACAGGTTGAAGGAAGGCATGTTATTGGAATTGAATGTTCCGGAGCCCGAAAAACTCGAGGTTAAACCCCAAAATATAAAACTGAATATTGTTTATGAGGATGAGGGGCTTTTGGTTATAAACAAAGATAAGGGCATGGTGGTGCATCCCGCACCTGGAAACTATGACGGAACGATTGTAAACGCACTTTTATACCATTGTGATTCGCTTTCCTCGATAAATGGCGTAATAAGACCGGGGATAGTTCACCGGATAGACAAGGACACAACCGGACTGCTCGTTGTTGCAAAAAACGATATGGTTCACAAAAATCTGTCGGAACAGTTGAAGGAACACGAAATAACAAGAATATACTATGCATTGGTTGAGGGGAACATAAAAGAAAAATCAGGAACAGTTGACGCCCCGATAGGCAGAGATCCATCAAACCGAATGAAAATGGCTGTTGTGGAAAAAGGAAAACCCGCAATCACCCATTTCGAAGTTTTAAGGAGATTCAGAAGCGCGACCCTTGTCAAGTGTGAGTTGGAAACTGGAAGGACGCATCAAATCAGGGTGCATATGTCCTATACAGGACATCCCATTGTAGGGGATGCATTATATGGATTCAAAAAAAACAGACATGCTTTTTCAAGACAGGCGCTTCATGCCAAAAAACTTACTTTCCACCACCCAATTGAAAAGAGAATGATGACTTTTACATGCCCTATGCCCGAGGACATGAAAGAACTTATACAAAAGATGAAGGCAATGGATTAATCCATTGCCTTCATCTTTTGTATTTCTTTTTCTTGAGGTGTGACATATAGTGTATTTTGTCCCGAGTATGTTACAAGGCCGGGACCGGCACCCTTGATTTTTTTTACATTTCGTATTTCGGTACAGTCTACAGGAACATTTGAAGAAAGACGTCCTTTACTGTAGTAAGCTGCTATTGAGGCAGCATCCAAGAAGTCTTTCTCCGATAAGGAACCGTCATTGACAAGCACTACATGCGAACCGGGCATATTTTTTGCATGGAACCAAAAATCTCCGGGTCGAGATTTTTTAAAAGTGACACGTTCGTTTTGGCTGCTGTTTTTCCCTGCAATTATATTCTTGCCGTTTTCGGTCAAAAAAGACATGTGGGTTTTGTTGAATTTATCAATTTCTTTTGCCTTTGTCTGTTTTTTATTCGGTCTTAAACGCTTGTTCAAATACCCTTCCGTTTTCAATTCTTCTTTTATAGCTTCAATGTTTGCAGATTCATATGAATTTTCAAGATTCACAAGAACATTGTCCAAATATTCGATTTCGCTCTTTGCAATAAGTATTTGCCTGCGGAGCTGCAATTTTGCATTTTTGTATTTATTGTATTTTTTAAAATATTTTTGAGCATTTTTTGACGGACTGAGTCTATTGTCAAGGGGTATTTCGATCAGTCTGTTTTCGTCATAGAAATTCTCCAATAGTATTGATTCCATTCCTTGTTTCACTTTATGAATGTTGGATAAAAGAATGTCGCCATAAACCTTGTATTTTTTATAATCAAGCGAATGGGTGTATTCTTCATGAAGTTTCTGGAGTTTGTTGCGTGAATGTGAAATCCTGGACTTCACAAGCTTATTCAAATTCGAGGATTTGGCGGCAAGATTAGCAGCCTTGTTCTTGTCAATATAGAACCTGTCTATTGCACAAGAAATCGAACTGAAATTTTCACGCTCGTAGATTTGATTCGGGTATATTTCCAATTCGGCTGCATGAAAATCCTTGGGGGAACCTTTGTCTGTAAACACAGTAGGTTTTTCATAGCCGGAATCGATTGATTTTCCAAAGGATATTATAGAATTCCAAAGTCTATTGGAAGAGTCGGGATTTATGCTGGATGTGTTTGACCTGGGGTCTATCCCGGAGCGCAGGCAGAACTCTTTTGCCAATATTGGACTTATTCCTTTGAAGTTGGAATAGATCATTTTATAGACGTCTGAATTTTCAAATTGCAACTTTTTATAAAAATCGCCTGAAAGACATTCTTCGATATTGATTTTACCCTGATCCGGTGGAAAGGAATAAGCGAGACCGGGAAGGACTTGACGCTGCCTGCTGATGGTTGAAGGAATTCTTCTTATGCTGTCTATTATTATTCCTTCGGAATTGACGAGAATTATGTTGCTGTGTTTTCCCATCAATTCTACAACAAGGCGCTTGCTTTCTGAAAATTTTAGTTCATCATGTGTATGGAAATCAAAAAAAAGTATCCTGTCGTTGTCATATTGAACAACCTCACTCAAAAATCCGCCCTGCAAATGTTTTCTTAGAACCATGCAGAAGAGCGGCGGGGCGCTCGGATTTGTTTTATCCATTTCTGTCATCGCCATATATGGGAGACTCGAATTTACGGAAATCAACAATTTGTGAGTCTCCCTGCCCATTTTAAAACGCAGCATCAGTTGGAATTTGTCGGGCTGGTATATTTTATCTATTCTCGATTTTTTAAGAACCGCATTCAACTCGCACTTGAGCGCGCGAGCAACATATCCGTCAAACGGCATAATATCACCCTTTCATTTTGATATGCTCAAGTATATCATTTTTACAGAGTAAAACAAATTTGATAATTGAAGCAATAAAATTTGGTATAATAAAAGAAATTAAGCAAGGAGAGTGCAAATTGAAATTTACAAAAATGCATGGAACAGGTAATGATTTTATTTTAACTGAATATGAAGAAATAATTGGTGTAGACTCGAGCGTGCCGGAGATTGCGGAAAGAATCTGCGAAAGGCACTTTGGTGTGGGGGCCGATGGATTAATGTTCACAATGGAATCCTGCGTGGCTGACATAAAAATGAAGTATTATAATTCTGATGGAACAAAAGGGGAGATGTGCGGAAACGGCATAAGATGTTTTGCAAGATATGCACATGACAGCGGCAAGGTTTTAAACAGAAAATTTTCGATAGAAACCGACGCCGGCATTTACAATGTTGAATTGCTTGAAAAATGCATGGTTGAAGTGGAAATGGGGAAACCCCTTACAGATGCAGAAAATGTGCCTGCGATAGGGGGCAGGGATGGCAAGTTTCTGAAAGAGGGCATTGAAACGAGATTTGGAATTATTGAAGCGAGTTCGGTCAGGATGGGTGTCCCCCATACTGTTATTTTTGAAGAGGGCGATAAATCGTTCGATGTCGGCAAATGGGGATTCGAGCTTGAAAAATTGAAAAAAGTATTTCCAGAAGGAACAAATGTGAATTTTGTCAAAGTGCTTTCGCCAAAGAATATAGTTGTGGAAACTTGGGAACGTGGAGCTGGAAAGACCTTGTCATGCGGTACCGGCGTATGTGCATCGGCTTATTTGGCCAATTATTTCGGTTTTGTTGATGAAGAAGTTTATGTAAAGGTTCCGGGAGGCGGTTTGTCCATAAGAATACTGGAAGACTCGATGTATATGAAGGGCGAGGCAGTCTTGATATGCCGAGGGGATTATTGCATGGAGACATGCAGTTTATGATATAATAAATGGTGGTGCATGTATTTATGCCACTCTATTTTTTTGAAAAAGGTGATTTGTATGGCTACAGCAAAAAACAGAAAAAAACAAAAGGCGAGTGTAAAAGTGAAAGACAAAAAGAAACATTTGATTTTGCCGTTTGTCATGATTTCGGCAGGGATAATGCTTCTGCTTAGCATCTATACCCAATCAGCAGGGATAGTCGGAGAGTGGCTGAAGAATGTTTTCGGAGGTTTGTTCAATGGGAATGCGGTATACATGGCTTTTATCTTGATTTTGTCAGGCCTTCTGCAAGTGATTGAAAAAGGCGGTTCTTATAGAAGTGTTTTTGTTTTGGCTGATTTTATGGTTTCGGGTTCAATTTTATACGGTATCACTAATGGCATCCAAAGGACTTTCGATGTCAAAGAAACAGCCGTCTATTTTGCGGGCGGCGTCTCCGGGGAAGCTCCCGGATTGATAAACAGAATGATATACTCTGCATCGGTTAAAATGCTTGGGACCTATGGGAGTCTATTTCTTTGCGCAATACTTTTATTGGTTGGAACAGCTATAATTTTGGACAAATCCATAGCGGAAATATATAAAGCGGTTGCGGGAGCATTGAGATTTTCCATAAAGGTGCTTAAGAAATCCGCATTGAAAGTATTCACTAAAGAGGAAGCCGCATACAAGGAACGAAAAAAGAAAAAAGAAAAAACCGAAAAGAAAACTCTTAATGAAATCCCGGAAGAGATTAAAACTCAGCCTGCGATAAAGGTGATTGACTATGCCAAGGAATATGGAGAACGCAAAGACAGTATTGAAAATGTCAAAACTGAAGAAAAAATTGGTCAAAGGGATGAATCCGCTACAAATCCAAAGGCAGATTCAATTTCAGAGCCTATAAAAATCAACAGTGAAATATGCAAGAGCGGTTTTAGTGAAAATTATAGGCAATACAGATTGCCGGGAATTGAACTGCTGGATAAAACCCCTGAAAACGGCAAGGAAATGGATAGGAAATCAGTATTGAAAAAAGCGAAAAACCTTGAAAGGATATTGGATGATTTTGGAGTCGACGCAAAGGTTGTTCAAGTTAGCAGGGGGCCGACTATCACCAGGTACGAAATACAGCCGAAACCGGGCGTGAAGGTAAGCAGAATCGTTTCACTTTCAGATGACATAGCTTTGAATCTAGCCGCAAGAAACATAAGGATCGAAGCTCCGATTCCGGGGAAGGCGGCAGTTGGAATTGAGGTTCCAAACGATGGAAATTCGCTTGTAGGCTTGCGTGAAATCATAAAAAGCAATAGCTTCAAAGAGAAAAAAGAAGGCTTGAATTTTGCGCTTGGGAAAGACATATCGGGAAATCCAATAGTATCCGATCTAACAGAAATGCCGCACTTGTTGATTGCAGGTGCAACTGGATCAGGCAAAAGCGTATGTGTAAATGCGCTCATCACCAGCTTGCTTTTTGCAAAACGACCGGATGAAGTGAAATTTTTAATGATTGACCCGAAAGTTGTTGAATTGAATCAGTATAACGGCATTCCGCATCTTATCATGCCTGTTGTCACCGACCCCCAAAAATCTGCAGCGGCATTGAATTGGGTTGTAAATGAGATGAATGAGCGATATAAGACATTTGCAGAAACCAATGTGAGGGATATAAAAAGCTATAATAAAAGCCGCGACCATGAAAGCATGTATCAAATTGTCGTCATAATTGACGAACTTTCGGATCTGATGATGGTAGCTCCAAGTCAAGTGGAGGATGCAATATGCAGAATAGCTCAAATGGCAAGGGCCGCAGGCATCCATTTGATCGTTGCAACGCAAAGGCCGTCGGTGGATGTAATAACGGGAATAATAAAAGCCAACATACCATCAAGAATTGCTTTTGCGGTTTCTTCTCAAGCCGATTCCAGAACGATATTGGACATGGGTGGGGCTGAAAAATTATTGGGTAAAGGGGACATGCTGCACTATCCGGTGGGGCAGTCCAAGCCAAGAAGGATTCAGGGCGTTTTTGTATCTGACAACGAGACAAAAAAAGTCTTGAATCATATAAAATCACAGGTTGGCGAAGTGGAATATGAAGAAATACCTGCAGAAACTTTCGTCAAAGACAATGTTGATGAAACTGACGAGCTTTTGCCGGAAGTTATCGAAACTGTTGCTGCAATGGATCAAATATCAATATCGATGCTGCAAAGGAGATACAGGATAGGCTACAATCGTGCCGCCAGGATAATCGACGAGATGGAAAAAAGAGGCATAGTGAGCAAAAGCGACGGCAAGAAACCAAGAAACGTATTAATAAACGAGGAAGATTTGGGGACCGATTATGAATAGTGCTGATAAAAAGAAAATCAAAATTGAAAATAAAAAGTTTTTAATTGAAACCTTGGGGTGTTCGAAGAACCAAGTTGATTCTGAGTTTCTTGCAGGCCGCTTGATAAAGGCGGGGTTGGATTTGACTTATGATTTTGAGGATGCCGATTATATCATTGTCAACACATGCGGCTTCATAGCTGATGCAATGGAAGAGTCAGTCAATACCATATTGGAATTCGGACGCATTAAAAGTAAAAACCAGGTCATTGTAGCGGCAGGATGCCTTTCTGAAAGATTTGCCGATGAAATACAAAGAGAGATGCCTGAAATTGACATAATAATCGGAGTGACGAAATTTTTGGAGCTGCCTGAGATGCTGGAAAAATTCGAAAGTGACGGAAATAGAATCTCAAATGTCGGAGAAATAGACCGTTATGTGGATTATGAAGAAAGGGAAAGAGTTCTTCTCGACCAGGAGCATTATGCTTATGTGAAAATCTCGGAAGGCTGCGACAACAGGTGCACATACTGCACCATACCTGGATTCAAGGGAGGGTACAAGAGCAGAAGAATCGAAGATATTATTTCGGAAGCAAATGAATTGGCAAGCAGGGGAGTAAAGGAAATAGTGCTTATAGCACAGGATACAACAAAATACGGATTAGACATATATGGTGAATTCAAGCTGGTTGAACTTCTTGAAGAACTTGTGCTTGTTGACGGCATTGAATGGATAAGGATATTGTATGCGTATCCGGATGTTTTGGATGAATCGTTGATTGAAATGATAAGAAAAAATGATAAAATATGCAATTACCTCGACATGCCCATTCAGCATTGCAATGATGATGTTTTAAAAAGAATGAATCGCCATACAAATTCAAAAGATTTGGAAAAAGTTTTAGAAATGATTAGAAGATTGATTCCAGACATGTCCATAAGGACAACTCTTATGGTCGGTTTTCCCGGAGAGAGCGTTGGGGCATTCGAAGAATTGATTGAATTCGTTGAAAAACAAATATTTGACAAGCTTGGAGTCTTCGAATATTCGCCAGAAGAGGGGACGCCTGCCGCAGGATTCGATTGCCAGATTGATTCCAATACAAAGGCGGACAGGAAAGAAAGAATAATGCTTTTGCAAAAGAAAATTTCGGAAAATGCAAACAACAAAAAAATCGGCATGACCATAAAAGCTATAATTGATGAAAAAATTGAAAATGAAGATGTTTACATCGGCAGGACACAATACGACGCTCCTGAGGTAGATGGTGTTTTATACATCAATACCAAAAGCGAGCTTGAGCCGGGTGACTTTGTAGATGTTAAAATTACAGATTCGCTTGAGTACGATTTGATTGGAGTGATTGAAAATGAATCTGCCAAATAAAATTACTGTGGCAAGGATAATAATGGTGCCTATATTTATTTGGGTGCTTTTGTCGGGAATGCAAAATTCGAGGATAATTGCGGCGGTGATTTTTATAATTGCTTCAATTACAGATTTTCTTGACGGTTATTTGGCGAGAAAATATGAATTGATAACTGACTTTGGAAAATTGATGGATCCAATGGCGGACAAGATACTGGTTGCATCGGCACTTATTGCATTGGTTCAAGTTGGACGAATATCAGTGTGGCCGGTTGTTATTATTCTTGCGAGGGAATTTCTTATTACTTCATTCAGATCTCTCGCGGCTTCTAAAGGATTGGTTATAGCGGCAAGCATTTGGGGCAAAATCAAGACAAATACACAAATGTTTGCGATAATATTATTAATGTTAACCAATGGAGCGATTGCGGATATTATGCTTTGGATATCAGTATTGTCAACAATTTTGTCCGCTGTCGATTATATAGGAAAAAACAAAAAAGTCATAATCTAAAAAGGGGAACTTATGGACGCTGCAATTTTAAATGTTGGTACAGAGTTGTTGATGGGAGAAATTGTGAATACAAATGCGGCATATTTATCTCAGCAAATGAAAAAATTCGGAATAAATGTATACTATCAGATTGTTGTTGGGGACAATCATTGCCGATTGCAGAGCGTTTTGGAAATTTTGTTCAAGAAGGTGGATATAATTCTTTTGACTGGAGGACTTGGCCCGACCAAGGATGATATGACAAAAGAGGCGGTAGCCTCAGTTTTTAAAAGGGAACTGAAACAGAACCATGAAGCTGTAAATCAGATGGAAAAAATAATGAAAAGATATGGAAGGTCGATAAAAGAAATAACGAAAAACAACTACAGGCAGACTTTTTTCCCTGAGGGAAGTACGATACTGAAAAATGACATGGGTTCGGCTCCAGGATTTATTCTGCAAACAGATCAAGAAAACAAAACTGTGATATGTCTTCCGGGGCCGCCGCATGAAATGAAAGCGATGTTCAATGCCCACCTCAATGACTATTTTTCGGCAATGACAGATGTATGCATTCATTCTAAAGTATTGAGGCTTACGGGAATTGGCGAATCTGCCGTTGAAACTGAATTGATTGATCTGATTGAAAACCAGAAAGACCCTACAATTGCTACATATGCGAAGCCGGGGGATGTTGCGATAAGGGTGGCTACAAAGCAAAAGGATAAAGAATCGGCTGAAACTGTTTTGCAGCCGACAATAAACGAGATAAAAAAACGTTTGGGCAGATTTGTTTATTCGGAAGATGAAAGAGAACTCAATGAAATGGTGATAAATTTGCTCAGGGATAAAGAATTGAAGGTTTCAACGGTTGAATCATGCACGGGCGGCTTGCTGGCTTCTAATTTCATTGACGTGCCGGGAGCGTCGGATGTTTTTGGTGAAGGTTTCATCACATACAGCAACGAAGCCAAAGAGAAGAGGATTCATGTCGACGTTGAAATATTGAAAAAGCACGGGGCGGTAAGCGTGCAGACGGCGGAAGAGATGGCTGTAGGACTCTACAAGGAGACAGGCAGTGACGTATGCATATCTGTAACAGGCATCGCAGGTCCGGAAGGCGGAACAGAAGAAAAGCCAGTCGGTCTTGTATATGCAGCTTTCTTGATTGATGGGACAATTGAAATTGAAACTTATCATATTCGTGGAGACAGACAAAGAATAAGGACCTATACGGTTAATAATATAATGAAAAAATTATATCAAATCTTAAAAAAGGTTGATTAATATAAAATAGTGGGATATAATCAAATAAAAGAACAAATGTTCGATATGAAAGGTGGGTGAATCCAGTTTCGCACTGGGACAATATGGACGAAAAAAAGAAGGCTCTTGATACTGTATTGACACAAATAGAAAAACAATTCGGGAAGGGTTCAATCATGAGGCTCGGAGACGACGGAGCGAGAGCAAATGTGGAGTCGATTCCTACGGGTATAGTGGAACTGGATATTGCATTGGGCATAGGAGGAATTCCAAAAGGGAGAATAATTGAGATATACGGTCCTGAATCTTCCGGGAAAACAACGGTTTCTCTCCATATGATTGCAGAGTGTCAAAAAAATGGCGGCAATGCCGCTTTCATAGATGTAGAGCATGCGTTGGATCCGGTATATGCCGGCAATTTGGGTGTTGACATAGAAAACCTTATTCTTTCCCAGCCTGATACGGGAGAGCAGGCATTGGACATAGTAGAAGCCTTGGTCAGAAGCGGAGCAATAGATATAATTGTTTTGGACTCGGTTGCGGCGCTCGTACCGAAGGCTGAGCTGACCGGGGAAATGGGAGACAGTCATATGGGTCTTCAGGCAAGGCTCATGTCTCAGGCCATGAGGAAATTGACTGCAATAATCAGCCGTTCAAGAACATCTGTAATATTCATAAATCAACTCAGGGAAAAAATTGGTGTCATGTTTGGGAACCCCGAGACCACAACAGGAGGAAGAGCTCTTAAATTTTATTCGTCGGTTCGAATAGATGTGCGTAGAATAGGAAGCATCAAGAAGGGAGACCAGATAGTAGGAAACAGAACAAAAATAAAGATTGCCAAGAACAAGGTTGCTTCACCATTTAAAATCGCTGAATTCGATATAATGTATGGCAAAGGCGTGTCAAAAGAGGGAGGCATCCTTGACTGCGGGGTAAATGCAGGTATAATAAAAAAATCAGGATCTTGGTACAGTTACAATGAAGACAGAATAGGGCAAGGCAGGGAAAATGCAAAACAACATCTTATGGAACATGCCGATATGTTTGTTGATATTGAAAAAAAGATAAGGGATTATTACGGCTTGGAAACAGTAACAAAAGAAGAAGCGGAATAATTAATGGAATAAAGTAAGGCAATACAGCTTTAAGCAAGATAAAAGGTCGAAACGCCCACAATATTTTTATTGGGAGTTTCGGCCTTTCTTGGGAAGGGGATGCGATCAATGAAAGTAATACTTCTAGAAAAAGTGAACAAGAGCGTGAGCAGGATTTTAACCGATTGTGAAGTTTTTTATTTTTGTGATGCAAAATGGCTTAAAAATAATAGATTGGAAAATCATTTTACTATTGACGAGAAAATGGAAAAGGAATTGAGAGACTTCACTGAGACCTATTCTTTAGAGCGGACATTGAAATACATTGAATTCAAGAGAAGAACCGAAAAAGAGGTTTCAAATCATTTAAGAAAAATCCACATACCAGAATACATTATACAGGCGACAATTTTAAAAATGGTGGAATACGGAATGCTGGACGACGAATTGTATGCGAGGGACTATATTGATGAGCTTATTGAAAAAAACCAGTCGACTTATGCAATAAAAATGAAATCAATAAACAAGGGCATTAATGAACCATTAGTGGAGGCAATCCTGACTGAACTAAATGTTCTTGAAAAAGAAGAATTCAGGGCCTTGAAATTGATTGAAAAAAGATACGGAAAAAGCGATAAAAAACATGAAATGAACAAGGTGAGACAATACTTGTATAGAAAAGGATTCTCAACAGAAGCCATAAGGAAATCAATGGAAAATCATTTTGTGGGCATTGTCCAATAAGCTTGACAATAAATACGAAAAGTTTTAAAATTACAAAGAGGATTCTATTAAACTGCCCGTTTTAGTTCCTCGTGAATTGGGTTTTAACCGAGTTGTCTCGGTTTTTATTTTTTATTATAAATGGGAGGTGTATGCATATTATCAAAATATACTATTTAGCGATTGCAGCTGTAGTACTTGTTCCCATTGCTTTTGGATTGGGATATTTATACAGAAAAAAGATTGCCGCTGAAAAAATTCAAAGCGCTGAAGAAAAAGCAAGAAAAATACTTTCTGAAGCGAATAAATTGGCGACAACAGCGAAAAAAGAAGCTTTAATAGATGCAAAAGAAGAAATTCATAGATTAAGAAAAGACTTGAACAAAGAAATAAGAGAAAGAAGAACAGAATCTCAAAGAACAGAGAAAAGACTCAATAAAAGAGAGGAATCTCTTTATGCAAAGACAGAGGCGCTTGAAGAAAAAGAAAATATACTAATCGGAAAATTAAAAGAAATAGAAGTAAAGAACCAGGAAGTCGACGAACTTTTCAAGAAGCAGATAGAAGAACTTGAAAGAGTGTCTGGATTTACTGCTGAAGAAGCAAAGGAAATGCTTCTCCAGGATATTGAAAAGGAAGTCCGATATGAGTCGGCAATAATGATAAAGGATATAGTTTCAAACGCAAAAGAGGAAGCCAGTAAAAAAGCTAAGGAAATATTGGCCTATTCCATACAAAAATATGCTGCGGATTATGTTGCTGAAAGCACTGTATCGGTCGTCAATCTTCCGAATGATGAAATGAAAGGCAGAATTATAGGCAGAGAAGGAAGAAACATAAGGACTTTAGAGACTTTGACCGGAGTGGATCTCATTATCGATGACACACCTGAAGCTGTTATACTATCGGCTTTTGATCCAATCAAAAGGGAAATTGCACGTGTTGCATTGGAGAAACTCATTGTCGACGGCAGAATCCATCCTGCAAGAATTGAGGAAATGGTAAACAAGGCTTCAGCCGAAATTGATGAAAAAATCAAAGAAGAGGGAGAAGCTGCAACTTTCGATGCCGGAATACACAATCTTCATCCGGGATTGATCAAATTGCTTGGAAGACTTAAATACAGAACAAGTTACGGGCAGAATGTTCTGAAGCACTCGATAGAAGTATCATATTTGGCAGGTCTCATGGCAGCCGAGTTAGAAGTCGATGTAAAGCTTGCCAAGAGAGCCGGATTGCTCCATGACATAGGAAAGGCTCTTGATCATGACATGGAGGGAACCCATGTAGAGATTGGAATGGATGTCCTTAAGAAATATGGAGAGTCAAAAGAAGTGATTCATGCAATGTCTACGCATCATGGAGACTATGAGCCTCAAACAGTTGAAGCAATTTTGATTACAGCGGCTGATGCTGTTTCGGCAGCAAGACCTGGTGCGAGAAGAGAAACTCTTGAAACATATGTAAAAAGGCTGGAAAAACTTGAAGAGATCGCAAAGTCGTATGATCAGGTCGACAAGGCTTTTGCAATACAGGCAGGGCGTGAAATAAGGATAATGGTTAAACCTGAGAAAATATCAGATACCGAAATGATCCTTCTTGCCAGAGAAATTTCGAAGAATGTCGAAAACGATCTGGAATATCCGGGTCAGATAAAAGTGAACCTCATTAGAGAAACAAGAACTGTGGATTACGCGAAATAAAATAATTATTTTTAAAATGGACACCTCCAAAGAGGATGCGACAATCAAACTGATTGACGATTCCTCTTTGGAGGTGTTTTAATACATAAAGCATATCTTCTAAAAAATACGGCGTCATTAAATTATTTTGCTGTTAAAAAAGGATTCCAAGGGATTCTGTAGAATACTAATACAGGGATTAATATGAAATATATGTAAATTTATTGTAGAAAGAGATATAATTAAAATCAAAAGGAGGAATCATACTAATGGATGTTTTAAAAGTATCGGCTAAATCAAGTCCAAATGCGGTTGCAGGTGCGCTTGCGGGTGTTTTGAGGGAAAACGGACATGCCGAAATTCAAGCAATTGGAGCCGGTGCGTTGAATCAAGCGGTCAAAGCGGTAGCGATAGCAAGAGGATTTGTAGCACCAAGCGGAATGGATTTGGTTTGTATTCCTGCTTTCACAGATATTGAAATAGAAGGGGAAGAGAGAACCGCAATCAAGCTGATTATAAGCCCAAGATAATAATTGATTAAAATAAACCCGTCAATTGGACGGGTTTATTTTTGGTTTTCAAAAACCGAAGATTAAACATATATTGATAAATATTGTTCGCTATAATATAATATTATATGTTCAGTTATTCAGCGATAGATAGGAGGAATTACTATGTCGAACGAGATATACAGCAATCCTTTGACAGAAAGATACACTAGTGTGGAAATGCAGAAAATATTTTCTCCATACAACAAATTCAGAACCTGGAGGACTTTATGGATAGCTTTGGCTGAATCCCAGAAGGAGCTTGGTTTGAACATTAGTGAAGAACAGATATCGGAAATGAAAGCCGGTGCGGATGAAATTGATTTTGAAAAAGCTAAAGAATATGAAAAGAAGACGCGACACGATGTAATGTCACATGTATTGACATTCGGAGAGGCATGTCCGAAAGCCAAGGCGGTAATGCATCTTGGAGCTACAAGTGCTTTTGTGGGAGACAACACTGATCTTGTAGTATACTATCAAGCCCTTGAAACAATAAGGAAGAAGCTTGCTGTGCTTATTATACACCTTTCGGAATTTGCCGTAGAGCACAAAGCACAAGCGACCCTTGGATACACACATTACCAGCCCGCCCAGCTTACGACAGTAGGGAAAAGGGCGACACTTTGGATTCAGGATCTGCATATGGATCTTTTTGATTTGGAACATCTTATGGAAAACTATAAGATAAGGGGCGTGAAAGGAACTACAGGCACTCAGGCAAGCTATTTGGAATTATTCAACGGAGATCATGGCAAGGTAGTTGAGCTGGAATCGAAAGTCGCAGAAAAAATCGGATTCAAGCATGTATTCGATGTTGCGGGCCAGACGTATTCTAGAAAATTTGATTTCAAGATACTTTCGGTGCTCAGCGGAATAGCACAAACACTCCATAAAATGACAAACGATATCAGGCTGCTTCAAAATCTTAAAGAAATAGAAGAACCGTTTGCAAAAAATCAAATTGGTTCATCTGCAATGGCATATAAGCGCAATCCGATGAGAAGTGAACGAATTGCTTCCCTTTCACGTTACATCATGAACAATTTGGGGAACGCATCGGATACGGTCTCGACACAATGGTTCGAAAGGACATTGGATGATTCGGCCAATAGAAGAATTGTAATTCCGGAAACATTCATGGCAACAGATGCCATATTGGACATTGCATCAAACATAAGCAGGGGACTTGTCGTCAATGAAAATGTCATAAAGTCAGATATAGAAAAAGAGCTGCCTTTCATGATGACTGAAAACATATTGATGGCCGCGGTAAAAAAAGGCGGAGACAGGCAGGAACTTCATGAAAGAATAAGAGTCCATTCTATTGAGGCGGCCAAGCAAGTAAAACAATTGGGCAAGCCGAATGATCTGCTTGAAAGAATTGCTGAAGACGACTCTTTCAAACTGAATGTTGAAGACTTGAAACTTTTGATGAACCCGAATCTATATATAGGACGCGCACCCGAGCAGGTAGACGATTTTATTGGAAAAATCATCGAACCGATCAAGAAAACTTATGGAGAATTAGCCAAGACAGAAGTGGAAATGAAAGTCTAATCTATTTTATAATGAAAAAAGATGATGCAGGATGATTTGTCTTGCATTTTCTTTTCAAATAAACTATACTTTAAATGTAAATTTAGGGAATAGTTAAGAAGGGGGAAAAAACTATGCATGAAAAGAAACTTAAAATACACAACAAATCCTCAAAACCCACCAATGTAGTCGCATACGAACACGGCATGATTCAGGAATGCCTTGAAATCGAAAAGCTTCTTCCAGATTATCTTTACGATTTTTTTCTATACTTGAAAGGTTCTGTCGCAGTTTCCACCAGGCTTGCCTATTTGAACGACATTAAATTTTTTTTAAATTATATGATAAACGAAAGCAATCTTTCGGATGCTTCTTCCATCGCCGAAATTCCCATTGAGCATATGATTCGAATAACTGCAAAGGATGTAAATAGGTACCTTGGCGGATATTGCTCGCGCTATTTGCTGGAAAAGGGAAATCAGCCGATAGTCATGGAAAACAACAACAGGTCGCTTTCAAGGAAAAAATCATCGCTTAGCGTGCTGTTTAAATTCCTATATCGCGAAGAAATAATGCCAGGCAATATAACTGATGCTTTCAACCCTATAAAGTTGCCAAAACCGCAACCTGATGCGATTAAAAGGCTTGATATCGACGAGGCCCGTATTATGTTCGATTGCGTTGCGAGTGGAAAAGGCTTGTCTGACAAGGAAAGGATTTATTGGGAAAAGACAAAGTACAGGGACATGTTGATATTGATTTTGTTCACAACTTACGGTTTGAGACTCAGGGAGCTTCAACAACTGAACGTTTCGTCGTTCAACATAAGCCGCGGTGAATTCCTAGTTTACAGGAAAAGGGGCAAGGAATCTGCAATGCCTTTGAATAAATCAGTCGAGAGAGCACTGAAAAATTATATAGAAATTGAAAGGAAGGCATATTCTCCCAAGGGAGAGGATGCGCTTCTTCTTTCAATGCAGAAGAAGCGGCTTACACAAAGGGCCATAAGAGACATTGTAAAGAAATACACTGCAATTGCATTGGGTACGACGAAGGAAAACGGTTACAGCCCGCATAAGCTCAGAGCTACCGCGGCGACATCGCTTATTGAGATGGGAGCTTCAATATATGAAGTTAAAAATCTTCTCGATCATGACAACGTGACAACAACTCAATTGTATTCTGCCCATAAAAAGGATCAGAAGCGCGAGATAATAAAAAAATTTGAATGGCTTGAAGATGATTAATCGAACCTATGTTTGCATCGGTGTGTAATTTTATGATATAATCAATCAAGTAAAAATTGCAAACGGAGGTGCGAAAATCCATGTATGAGGATTTGACAGGCAAGCAAGTAAAAATTATTGAATTTATACTCGAAGAGGTAAAAAAAAGAGGATATCCGCCCTCTGTAAGGGAAATATGCAAGGCAGTTGGATTGAAATCCACTTCTTCTGTCCATAATCACTTGGTGACCCTCCAGGATTTGGGATATATAAAACGTGATGCCACCAAGCCGAGAGCCATTGAATTGAACGAACAAAAGCTCAACATCGATGGCAAGGAAAAAGAAAATGTGGTAATGGTTCCAGTTGTAGGCTCGGTTGCGGCCGGCACGCCAATTCTGGCTGTTGAAAATATAGACTGGCACTTTCCTCTACCCGAGCAGTTTGTAGAAAAGGGAAATTATTTCATGCTTGAAGTCAACGGGGACAGCATGATTGAAGCAGGAATACATGACCACGACTATGTACTTGTCAAACAGACCAGGGAAGCAGACAACGGAGATATGGTTGTTGCCTTAATTGACGATTCCGCAACAGTAAAAACTTTTTACCGTGAAAAGGACCATATACGTCTTCAACCCGAAAACAGCTCAATGAACCCCATCATCGTTACAGAGGACTTGATGGTTCTTGGAAAGATAAAAGGTGTTTTTCGATTGATGTAGTGAAATTAAAAGCAAATAAAAGAGCCCTTGCGTTTTAAGACGCAAGGGCTCTTTTATTTATATGGGTTTTTGTCAAATCGAAAGGTGCTTTTGGTCAATAAGATTCTGCAAAGCTTTCATAAGACCTATTCTTGCGTGGTCGTATGTCAAGCCGCCTTGGAAATAGGCTATATATGGTGCCGTCAATGGAGAATCCGCACTAAGCTCTATAGAGGAGCCTTGTATGAAAGTTCCTGCAGCCATAATCACTTGTGTTTCATAACCGGGCATGTCCCATGGAATCGGGCGCACATGGGAATCCACCGGCGAAGATGCTTGTATTGCTTCACAAAAACAGATTACAGCTTGTTTTGAATTCAATTTGACGGCTTGTATTATATCGCTTCGTTCATCCGCAAGGCCAGGAAATGTGGCGAATCCGAGCTTTTCGAACATGCAGGCGCAAAGCAGAGCTCCTTTCAAAGCTTCTGTTACAGTATGCGGAGCCATGAAGAATCCTTGAAAAAAATGCCGGTTCATTCCAAAGGACAATCCGCATTCCTTCCCGATTCCAGGGGAAGTCATTTTGTGCGATATGAGTTCGATCAATTTGCCTTTGCCGACTATATACCCGCCGGTCATTGCCAAACCTCCGCCCGGGTTCTTTATGAGAGAGCCGGCTGCGAGATCGAAACCGATTTCTGTGGGTTCTGTCCTTTCCAGAAATTCACCGTAACAATTGTCAACCATCAATATGGTTTCACTTGATTGGCTTTTAATTAATTCCGCAAGAATCCGCATTTTGTCTATGCTTATGGCCTTGCGCCATTCGTATCCCGTTGAACGTTGGACGTAAACCATTTTGGGTTTTGATTTCAGCTCTTGCAATATCGAATCATAGTCGAAATCGCCTGACTTGGTCAATTCAACCTGCTTGTAAAGTATTCCTATTTCTGAAAGAGTGGATGTTTTGGGACCGTTTATTCCAATAAGAGTCCTGATAGTGTCATAAGGAGCACCGCTTACAGAAAGAATTTCGTCGCCGGGACGGAGTGTTCCGCTTAGGCAGAGGGAAATGGCATGGGTCCCGTTGACGATTATCGGCCTCACTATAGCGTCTTCTGTACCGAAAACATCTGAATATATTTTTTCAAGAGTATCTCTTCCGCTTTCGTTGTAGCCGTACCCGCTGTTCCAGTTGAAATCAGTGTCGCTAAGACGATTTTTTTGCATAGCTTTTAAAACCTTGTATTGATTGTAGGCCCTCGTGTCGGCAAGTGCTTCAAAATGCCCCTGGATTTCTTTTTCGCACTTTTTAATAAATTTAAGAACATCTTCCCCTATCCCGAAAAGCGTTTCGGATGGCATTTCTGTTCTTTTCACTCTTTTTCACCCGCTTTCAAAAAAATGAACGGCATTTAAGCCGTTCGGACTGGAAAATTCCACCACAGGTCTCGCATTGATTTTAACCGTCATGAATATTCTCCAATCAGCATTATGTATGACTATTGCTAATTTTAAAGGGAAAGGATTACAAATTGGGAAAAATCCCTATTCTTCATCCGAATCCGTATTTATGAATTGGTTCAAGTTAATACGTTTTGAAGGAATTATCGTTGAAATCGCATGCTTGTAAATCATTTGCTGGCTTCCATCGTTTTCAATGACAATTGTGTACAGGTCGAATCCCTTGACATAGCCTTTCAACTGAAAACCATTTGTAAGAAAAATCGTAAGAAGAGTTTTGTCTTTTCTGGTCTGATTGAGTATTATATCCTGCAAGTTTAGAACATTTTTCATAATGATTCATATCCCCCTTTAGATAATGTTATTTATGATGAATTTGTTTGTTATTGCCAATAATTTATTCATATTTGAAGTCTTTGAGGCTTCCATCTCGATTTGAATGGCTTCATTATATCTTCTGAACCATGTCATCTGGCGCTTTGCGTAATGTCTTGAGTTGAGTTTGATTTTATATTTCATTTCATCTATACCCGTTATTCCGGACAAATGCTCAAGAACTTCTTTGTATCCGATTCCTTTCATTGCCATATGCTTTTCTGTGAGGCCCATTTGGGTCAATTTGACCACTTCATCAATCAATCCTGCCTCGAGCATTCCTTCAACTCTCAAGTTGATTCTATCATACAACAGAGTTCTTTCTCTATGCAAACGAAAAAATAATGTTTCGTATTTTGGTGTGGGATTCAAAGCTGATGCAAATTTTTTTATGGGCAATCCGGTAGCGTGATGAACTTCAAGAGCCCTTATGACCCTTTTGACATTGTTGGGATGAATAATATCCGCAGAATCGGAATCTACTGATTTCAATTGATTGTAAAGATATGCGTTCCCTTTTTCTTTTGACAACTTTTGAAGCATGCTCCTGTATTCTGGATCATATGTCGCATTCGAAAAATCCATGTCGTAAAGTATTGAACTGAGGTAAAGGCCGGTACCGCCTGAAATTATAGGTATTTTACCTTGTCCATGAAGCATTCGAATGACTTCTTCTGCCTGCCGCTTGTAAACTGCAACAGAATAATTGTTGTCGAGTGGATTCGCGACATCTATCATATGATGTCTTACTCTTGACAATTCTTCCGAGGTTGGCTTTGCTGTGCCGATATCCATATATTTGTATATTTGCATTGAATCGGCGGATACAATCTCGGTCTTTAAATCTTCAGCCAACTCGATTGCGCACTCGGTTTTGCCAACTGCCGTAGGACCTGCCACGATTATAATCTTATTCATTGGTATACCCCATTCCGATAAATCTATCTGTTAAAATATTTTTCAATCTCCTCTACGCCTATACGGACTATTGTCGGGCGTCCATGCGGGCAAGTATATGGATTGATTAAACCGTCCATGTTTGAAAGCAGGGCTTCAAGTTCGATTTTCTCAAGGCTGTCATTGGCCCTTATTGCTGAATGGCAGGCTTTTACAGCAATCGAGTAAATCATTTCCTCGGATTTCATCGAGTCGACCGACGCTGTGTTTAAAATCATGTCCTTTAATTCCTCAAGGAATGATATTGATGTCTGCATGGGAAAAATGGATGGAGCCTCTCGTACTAAAAGCATGTTGGGACCGAAATCCTCTATTGTAAAACCCAAAGAGTGCAGGGAGCTTTGCGATTCAAGCAAAAGCCTCTTTTCAGTTTCCGGCATATTGAGAGCGAAAGGCTCAAGCAAAACCTGTGAAAGAATGTCCTTGTCACTCAACTGATTTACGAATGATTCGTAAATAATCTTTTCGTGTGCCGCATGCTGGTCAATGAGTATCATTTCAGCTGTAACCGGGTCTTCGCATATTATATAAGAATCAAAAACTTGACCTATGAGCTTGAGGTTTTTGAAATAATCCTTTTTTCTTTCCATTTGAGTTTCAATTGGGTATTTCTCTTTTCGCACGGGCTCTCCTTCAATGGAAATATTAGACAATAGGGCTTCGAATGAAGACTGGTGTCCGCCTTTAGAGTCGTCGTCTTTTGTTTGATTGAAGGGGAGGGGCGAAATGTTTTCATTTGTTTCGACAAAGGTTACTTCAGATCCCAAATAGGAAGTTGCCTTTTCATGGATGGATTGTTCATTTTGAATTTCAATTTTCAATGAATTTGGCTTTGGGTGAATTTTTTCTTCAGGTATCCATGAATAGTTTTCCATAAGCTCTGAAAATGCTCTCTTGAAAATATCGGAGACAGACTTTTCATCCTTGAATTTGATTTCGGTCTTGTTTGGACTTATATTGATATCAATCGAGGAAGGATGGATGTCAATGAAAAGAAAGGATACCGGATATCTTCTCTTTTCAAGAATGTGAAAGAAAGCTCCATTTAAAAGTTTAGATAAAAAGGGGCTTTTGATCCATCTTCCGTTTACATAAAAAGATTGCATGCTTCGGTTTGAGTGACTGTTTTGAAGATTGGACACCAATCCGTGAAGATGCATATTTTGGTGGAAATAGTCAACGCGGGCAAGATTGCCGGCTATTCCTTTTCCGTGAATGGAGTAAACGGCATCTGATAAATTCATGTTGCCGGGAGTAGTGTATAAGTGTTTCTTTTCAGATATAAGTTTAAATGAAATTTGGTTTTGTGCGGTAGCAAGCCGGTTAACCACATCAATTATCCTGTTTGTTTCAATGGTGTTGGATTTTAGAAAGTTGAGCCTTGCAGGAATTTTATTGAACAAATTTCTGCATACGACTGTTGTCCCGGTCTTACTGCCAATATCGCATATATCGATTAAGCCCCCGTTATTCATGGTTGCCCGTTTCCCCAAATCATTTTGATCCGTTTTTGTAGTGATTTCCAATTCCGACACGGCAGCTATGCTGGCAAGGGCTTCTCCTCTGAATCCAAGGCTTTTTATCTGGAAAAGGTCCTTTTCGCTGTATAGCTTGCTTGTTGCATGCCGTTCAAAAGCCAAATGCAATTCGGAACCGGGTATTCCCGATCCGTTGTCTGTGACGCGGATAAGTTTCTTGCCGGCTTTTTCGATTTCAACGGTTATTGAACTGGCTCCGGAATCGATAGAATTTTCAAGCAGCTCCTTTACCACGGAAGCGGGATTTTCAACTACTTCTCCTGCGGCTATTTTTGAAATAAGAGCGTTGTCAAGTTTTTTTATTGTTCGCATGAATACACCGCCTTTATAGTTTGTCAGATTCTTCAACCAAATGGTTCAATAGGTTGATGGCCTCTATCGGTGTCAAAACATTCGTATCGATTTTTTTAATGGAATGGATGAATTTTTGTCTTTCGTCGCTAAAGAAATCAAGTTGACGGATCTCTTTAGAATTATCTGCCTGCAAATTTATTATTGATTCGTGACTGCGGTTTATGTCATGGTTTTCAAGTTCGGAAAGTATTTCGTTTGCACGGTTTACGACTTTGTAAGGTAGTCCCGCGAGTTTCGCCACCTGCACACCGTAACTGTGGTTTGCACCGCCGCGCTTTATTTTTCTTAGGAAAATTATCTCGTCGCCTATTTCGCGTACTGTTATGAGGTAATTTTTGATTCCTTCCAATCTGCCTTCAAGTTCTGTCAGTTCATGATAATGGGTGGCGAAAAGGCTTTTTGCCCCTATATGCTTCTGATTGTTTATATATTCGACTACTGACCATGCTATGCTCAATCCGTCGTATGTGCTTGTTCCTCTTCCGATTTCATCTAGTATTATAAGGCTTTTCCGGGTTGCGTTTGTCAATATGTTGGACAACTCGCTCATTTCAACCATGAATGTGCTTTGCCCCTGTGAAAGGTTGTCTGAAGCTCCGACTCTGGTGAATATCCTGTCCACAACACCAATTGAAGAACTTTCGGCTGGAACGTAGGAGCCGATTTGAGCCATTAATGCAATCAAAGCAACCTGCCTCAGGTAAGTAGATTTCCCAGCCATGTTTGGACCGGTTATTATATGGAAACGGCAATGGGAATTGTCGAGTTCGGTATCGTTTGGAATGAAGGTTTCAGTATTTGAAATTTTTTCAACCACCGGATGCCTGCCGCTCTTTATTGATATTATATCGCTGTCGGTCACATGGGGCTTGCAATATCCGTTGTGGTATGCAACATGCGCAAAATTCGACAAAACATCCAGATTGGCAATTGCCTCGGCCGTATTAAGAAGACGGTCGACGTTTTTGAGAATTTCGCTTCTTATTGTTTGGAATATCGTCTGTTCCAATTTGTTTCTTCTTTCTTCGGCGTTGATTATATTGTCTTCAAGTTCCTTGAGTTCAGGGGTTATATAGCGTTCAGCGTTTACAAGTGTCTGTTTTCGGACATAGTTCCCAGGGACAAGATGTAGATTGGATTTTGTAATCTCGATATAGTATCCGAAAACCTTGTTGTATTTGATTTTCAATGATTTTATGCCGGATGATTCCCTTTCTCTCGCCTCTATGTTAGCAAGATATGATTTTCCATTCGACAAAATGTCCTTCAGGGAATCAAGTTCTTCATTGTATCCGTTCTTTATTATTCCGCCCTCGGTTATTGTGGCAGGGGGTTCTTCTTCTATTGCCGATTCAATGATGTCGTGGATATCAATCAAAGGATCAAGAGATTCGGCAAGAGAGGACAATGGATTTGAATATGAGTGTTTCGACAATATGCCTATTAGTTCCGGGAGCTTCTTGATTGAAATCTTGAGTGAAATCAAATCCTTGCCGTTAAGGTTACCGTAAACAACCTTGGAAGTCAGTCTTTCAAGGTCATAAATAGCTTCAAGTATTTCGCGGACCTCATGTCGCATTTGAAGATTATTGAAAAAGACTTCTACAATGCTTGTCCTCTTATTTATTTCGTCTTTGTTCAACAGGGGTTCGTGAATCCACTTGAACAGCATTCTAGATCCCATTGAGGTTTTAGTTTTGTCGAGGACCCACAAGAGGGAACCTTTTTTTTTGTCTCCCATGATGGTCTTGGACAATTCCAGATTTCTGACAGTGAAATTGTCTATAATCATGAAGTCTGAAGGGCTGTAGTGTTGGACATTCCTTATATGAGGCAAGTCCACCTTTTGCGTTTCGACCACATAATGCACTAGTCGGCCAAGAGAACGTATGATTTCGTCTTCACCGGAGATGCCAAGGCTGTCTATTGACACTATATTGAATTGCTTTTCAATTACTCTTTTGGCTTCTGCATAATCTGTATGGATTCTGGTGTCGGTTGCGACGACTTGGGGAATGGACGAATGAATAAAATCAGCCATCCTTATAGACAGTGACGAAGGGTCCATAAGAATTTCACGGGGGTTTACCTTGAGCAATTCGTTTTCAGCATCTTTGTAGCGGGAAATTCCTTTGAAGGATGTCACTCGGAGTTTGCCAGTAGTTATGTCAACATAAGAAAACCCGATTGAGTTGCGGCCTTCAGTGATAGAAAAAATATAGTTGTTGAGGGAGGACTCAAGCATTTCGGGATCGGTTATTGTTCCAGGTGTTATTATTTTTACGACTTCCCTTTTTACAATTCCTTTTGAATGCTTTGGATCACCGGTTTGTTCGCATATGGCTATTTTAAGTCCCATGTTTATAAGTTTTCGGATATAATTATCCGCTGAATGATAAGGTATACCGCACATAGGGGCGCGTTCCTCAAGCCCGCATGATTTTCCGGTCAGGGTTATTTCCAGCAATTTTGAACATGTCAGCGCGTCGTCAAAAAACATTTCATAAAAGTCCCCGAGCCTGAAAAAAAGTATATAGTCTTCATATTTTTCTTTGATTTCAAGATATTGGCGCATCATAGGTGTAATTCCCATGAAAGACTCCTTTCAAAACGATGTGCAAATTAACAGATTTCTCCAATCAATGAAGCCCTCTTTGCTTCAATTATGAGGACAGGAACAATGGTTCCAATCATTGATGAATCCCCTTTAAATGTTACTATCTTGTTGCCGCGGGTTCTTCCGTGTACGCTTTCGGGATGTTTTTCGCTTATTCCGTCTACGAGAACATTTTCAATATTGCCTACAGAATCAAGATTCTTTCTGTATGCAATAGCATTGAGTTCTAAAAGAATTTTGTCAAAACGTTCATGTTTGACACTTTCGGGGATCTGCTTTGGAGATTCGGCGGCTTTTGTGCCGCTCCTTTTCGAGTATAGAAAAACGTAGGCATTGTCGAAATACACTTCTTTTACAAGTGAAAGAGTTTCGAAAAAATCTGAATCTGATTCTTCTGGGAAACCGATTATTATATCGGTTGAAAGTGTTACATTCGGAATTTTATCATAAAGTATTTTTGCAAATTGCAAATATTGTTCCCTGCTGTAATGTCTGTTCATTTTTTCCAGAATTCTATTGCTTCCGGATTGTACGGGTAAATGAAAATTTTCACAGATATTGTTGGAAGCGGCTATTGTGTCTATAAGCTTTTCGGTGGCGTCCTTTGGATGAGAGGTCATGAATCTAATGCGTTTAATTCCATCGAGTTTGTCTATTTCGCCAATCAAATCAGAAAAGTCATATTTTTCATACAAATCTTTCCCGTATGAATTTACATTTTGACCCAATAAGGTGACTTCTAGAACACCTTCTTTTATAAGAGATGAGATTTCTTCCAAGATGGCTTCTTTTCTGCGGCTTCTTTCCCGTCCCCTTGTATATGGAACTATGCAGTAGGAACAGAAATTGTTGCATCCGTACATTATGTTGACAAATGCCTTGAATTTGAATTTTCTTATGGAAGGTATTCCTTCCACTACATTTTTTGCCTGGTCCCACACTTCCACCAAGGGACGCTTCGAATGTTTTTCTATGAGAGCTTTTTCGAGCAATTGAGGGAAACGGTGTATATTGTATGTTCCCAAAATCAGATTGACAAAAGAAAGATCCTTGTTGATTATGTCTATGACGTGAGGCTGTTGCATCATGCAGCCGGCAACAATAATTATGAGATTGGGTTTTTTCTTTCTGAAATGTTTAAGACGTCCTATGTTGCCCAGAACTTTCCTTTCTGCATTTTCCCTTACGCAGCAAGTATTGAAAAGGACTATGTCTGCGTCTTTTATCGTATTGACTTGTAAATATCCCATTTGATTGAACATTCCGGAATACCTTTCGGAGTCGTGTTCATTCATTTGGCAACCCCATGTTCTTATATGGTATTTCAATTGTTGCATATGTTTTCCACTCCCTGCTAAAATAAATAGTGATACGATCCCTGAGGACGCATCTCATATCATTATATCAATTATAACGACAAATTCAAACAGTTGGAAGCCATAACGAAATTACTGCAATATTATGGTATTAATAAAGAAAAATTGTTAAATTGAGTCCGGATTTATGATATTATTAAGCTGGTTGACATATTATTTCAAACATTAATAGGGGGTAGAGAAATGAAATTTTCAGGAAGAATCACAGATATGCAACAATCTCCGATAAGGAAATTGGTGCCAATTGCAGAGGCTGCAAAAAAAAGAGGCAAAAAGGTTTATCACTTAAACATCGGGCAACCGGATGTAAAAACACCTGAAGTTTTTTTTGATGCTTTAAAAAATTTCGACAAGGAAGTTTTAGCTTACAGTTTTTCACAAGGCAGTCCTGAATTGCTAGAGAGCTTCAGCGAATACTATAAGAGTTATGGAATCGACTTTGATCCTGCAGACATACTGGTTACAAATGGTGGCAGCGAGGCTTTGGTTTTTGCAATGCTTGCTATTTGCGACAACGGAGATGAAGTTCTTGTACCGGAACCATTTTACACTAACTACAATGGCTTTGGAAATGTTACTGGAGTAAATGTGGTTCCTATAACTACAAAAGCCGAAAATGGATTCGACCTTCCTTCTAAAGAAGAAATCAAAAAATTAATCACTGAAAAAACCAAGGGAATACTTCTTTCTAATCCCGGAAATCCTACTGGCGCAGTATACTCGAAAGAACAATTAAATATAGTTCGAAACTTGGCCAAGGAAAATAATTTGTACATCATTGCAGATGAAGTATATAGAGAATACATATTTGACGACTTCCCATACATGAGTTTTGCGCAGTTTGACGACATTTCAGACAGGGTTATAATCATCGACAGTATATCAAAGCGCTACTCCGCATGTGGAGCTAGAATAGGTTCAATTGCTTCAAAAAACAAGGATTTAATTGCACAGGTACTGAAACTTTGCCAAGGAAGACTTTGCGTTCCGACAATCGAGCAGCTTGGAGCAGCAGCGCTTGCAAAGGTTCCAAAGGAATATTTTGAAAAAACAAAAGAAGAATATAAACAAAGAAGGGACATTGTCTATGGAGCACTTCAAGAAATGCCCGGAGTTGTTTGTGAACTTCCCCACGGAGCGTTCTATATAATGGCAAAATTGCCTGTCAAGAATGCAGAGAAATTTGTAATATGGATGCTTGAAGAATTTGATGTAGATGGAGAGACTGTAATGTTTGCTCCTGCTGAAGGATTTTATGCTACCCCGGGCCTTGGAGTAGACGAAATAAGAATGGCTTATGTCCTCAACCAGGAATCATTGAAAAAAGCCATGAACATATTGAAATTGGGATTGGAAGCTTATCCCGACAAAAAATAACCGGTTAGAATCAAAAAGTATTTCAAACAAGAAAAGTGGAAATTCCAACGGAATTTCCACTTTTTGTTTGTTGAATTGAATCAAACGCTTAAATTATTGATTTTGCTTGGATTCAAGCATGTCCTTGATTGTGATTGTTTCTTCTTTTACACTTTCAGGGATTTCCATGCTGTCTGATTCTTCTTCTTCGGATTCCTTAGAAGGTTCTTCCTCTACAACATCTTCTTCATTAGCATCCTTTATAGAAAGGCTTATGCGTTGCTTTTCCTTGTCGATGCCAAGTATCTTGACTTCGACTTCTTCATTAACCTTCAAAGCGTCTGAAGTTGTTTTGACATGTTCTTTGGAAATCTGCGAAATATGGACAAGTCCTTCAAGCCCGGGTTCGATTTCTACAAATGCTCCGAAATCAGTTAAGTTGACCACTCTTCCGCTTATTACATCCCCGGTGTTGTATTTTGTATTCACCAATGACCAAGGATCCGGAAGAATTTGTTTCAAGCTTAGAGAAATTTTGTTGTTTTCTTTGTCAAGTCCGATAATTAAGACTTCGATGTCGTCTCCGACTTTTAAGAGCTCACCGGGGTTCTTGATGCGTCCCCAGGAAAGTTCTGAAATATGAACCAGTCCATCCACTCCGCCGATATCGACGAAAGCACCGAATTTGGCAAGTCTCTTGACTTTACCTTGTAGCTTTTGACCAACTTCCAGTTCGGACCAAAGCGCTTCGAGTTCTTTCTTTCTTCCTTGCTCGAGCACTTCCTTGTGTGAAAATACAACATTTCTTTTTTCCTTGTTGAATTCGATGATTTTAACTTCCAGTTCTTCATCTACAAATGCACTGAGATTGCTTACATAGTTGAGAGATAGATGAGAAGCCGGAATGAATCCCCTGATATCCCCAAAATAGGCGATTATGCCACCCTTTACTACTTCTTTTGTAGATACGGTTACGGGTTTGTCTTCATCGATGAAGACTTTAAGGTCATCCCATTGCTTGAGAGCATCAACTCTTTTTCTTGAGAGCAGTACATTGCCTTCTCCGTCGTCTGATTTCATTACCATGACTTCGATTTCATCGTCTTCATTTAGTATATCTTTAAGATTAACCCCCTCTTCAGAGGTTAATTCTTTTTTCGGGATAATACCATCAGATTTATAGCCTATATTGACTACAACTTCATCATCTGAAATTTGTACAACTTTAGCCTTTAGTATCTCACCCCTCCTCGGTACTCTCAGAGACTTTTCGATCTCCTCAAGCATCTCATTCATCATGTTTTCATTTTCCATAGTTTGCCTACCTACCTTTATTTTAATTTTTTTAACAACATTGTTAATGATCCAATCCGGAGTTGAAGCACCTGCAGAAATGCCTATGGTGCCGGCATTTTCAATCCATTTTGGGTCCAACTGTTCAGCAGTTTCTATATGATGGCTTTGTGAACAGTATTTTTTGCTGAGTTCAAACAATTTTTGGGTATTTGAACTGTGGCAACCACCGACAACAAGCATTGTATCGGCGATTTTCGACAATTCAACACATGCCTTCTGTCTGTCCCTTGTTGCTGAACAAATTGTATTGAAAAGCTCTGCGTCGATTGTAAGACCTTTAATAATACCAGTTAGTCGATTCCATAAACCGATATCGAATGTGGTTTGCGCAACTATGCTTATTCTATCATAATTTGAGATTGAATCAATGTCTGATTCATCATTAATTACAATTGCGCTGTTATTGCACCATCCGTTGATTCCGATTACTTCAGGATGGCTGCTGTTTCCAAGAATGACGACCTGCCGTCCCTTTTCGAATTCGGCTTTAGCTATTGCCTGAACCTTTCGTACGTACGGGCAAGTTGCATCGATTATTTCTATGTCTAGTTCCTTTGCTTTTTTATAATCAGCCAAAGGAACTCCATGGGACCTTATAATCATTGGCCCTTCGCCTATTTCTTCCATGGACCCTGAAGAAAATACGTTAAGGCCCTCGAGATACTCAATCACCTGATTGTTGTGGATCAGAGGACCGAATGTATAGATCTTTTTTTTATTTGAATTGGCCAGTTCAAGAGTTTTATCCATTGCACGCTTTACCCCAAAACAGAACCCGGAATTTTCCGAGATGATTATTTCCATATTTTCTCCGTTCTTTATCTGTTGCTTGTATTAATAGTTGGATTCTTTAAATTGTATATGCGCTTAATTATATCGTCACTTATGGATTGATAAGTTTCTTTTGTAATTCTTCTTGCAGAATAATATTCTTCTAAATCGATAATTTCACCTATTGTAATGTTGATTCTCGAAAAAATCCTGTACTGCTTATCGGATGATATGGCAACAGGAAGTACGTTTCTTCTTGCCTTTATTGCAATAATGGCAACTCCTGCTTTTGCTACTGGCTTTCCGGACAGATTTCGTGTGCCCTCTGGGAAAATGCCTAAAATTTTATCTTCTTTGAGAATCTTTACTGCTGTCTTTATAGCTTTTAAGTCGTTGCTTTTGCGATCGACTGGAAAAGCTTTTAGTTTTCTTGCAAAAAAACCGATTATAGGCGATTCGAACAATTCCTTTTTTGCCATGAAATGAAGAGTTTCGGGATAATGGCTTCCAATAAGAAGGGGGTCGAACCAATATGAATGATTTGAGCATAAAATGTAGCCACTGTTTGAAACAGGTATGTTTTCATATCCATTTATGTCTATTTTATAAAAAATCCCGAATATAAATTTAACAAATATTTTAGCAAATTGCAAAAAATCCATTTAGAAACCCTCCCAATCATCAGGAACGGGCTTGTTAAGATGAGCCATTATTGCCTTCAAAACTTGTTCTTTGTCAAGCTTGTCGGTATCTATCAAATATGCGTCCCGGGCCATTTTCAATGGACTTATTTGGCGCGTTGAATCCTTATGGTCTCGTTCAACAATTTCGCTTAATATTTTCTTTAGAGGGATGAAGATACCTTTTTCGAGCAATTGTTGGTGTCTTCTTTTAGCTCTGACTTCCGGCGAAGCTGTTAAGAAAAATTTGAATTCGGCGTCTGGAAAGACAACTGTGCCAATATCCCTGCCATCCATTACAACAGAATGTAAAGCTGCATATTCACGTTGAAGCTGCACAAGTTTTGAACGGATTTCTTTGATTTGGGATATTGCCGAAACATTTTCGTCAATAATTTCGCTCCTTATTTCAGTGGATACGTCTTTTCCGTCAAGAAACAATTTCGATTTTTTGAAATCAAGACTTGTGTTTTCGAGCATGGACTCAATTCCCTTTGTGTCTTCAAAAGGAATTCCCTCGGACATTATTTTCAATGTTATGGCGCGATACATCGCTCCAGTGTCTAAATATGTCCAATTAAGCAATTTCGCTATTTCTTTTGCAATTGTGCTTTTACCGGATCCCGCCGGTCCATCTATAGCAATGCATTTTGCATTCATGAATCGCTCCTATAAACTTTATTCATATTGCATTATACCGTATTTGAGGATTGTAAACAAGAAAATAACTACCCTGTTGGGTAGTTGAGTTTCTTGTTTATGTTTTGCTGTATATATTGAACTCGTCCCAAACACTTTCCAGTTTACGGAATGTTTCGGTCAAGAGCTCTTTTTCCTGCAGGCTTATTGATACAATCAATAAATTTATTAGACTCATGGGCGCCACAAGCGAGTCGACAAAAGATGTGACATTGTTTTTCGCGTACAGAGTCATTTCGGAAATTGACGCCAATGGTGAAAATTGACTGTCGGTGATTGAAATTATCTTGCAGCCCTGGCGTCTTAACAATTTTACCGATTCATAGGTTTTTCTGGAATACCTTGGAAAGCTTAAAGCTATTACTACATCTTCGCTGTTTATGTTTATGAGTTGTTCATAAACATCATTGTACTGGGCTTTTACAACATGGACGTCCTTCAAAATGAAATTGAGGTAAAAGCCTAAGTATTCCGCCAATACTGAGGAACTTCTGAGTCCAAGGATATATACCCTTTTTGCGTTAAGTATTTCATTTGCGACTTTTTCAAGAACATCCTTGTCCAGATCTTCCATTGTTTTACGTATGTTTTGTATATCAGAATCCATGACTTTCTTTACGGTATCCATTTCATTGCTGTATTTATTTGTAAGTTCGAATCGCTGCACTGTTGTCAGTTTTGTTTTTATGAGTTCCTGCAGAGCCTTCTGCAATTCGGGATACCCCTTGAAGTTCAAGGCGTCAGCAAATCTCACTATTGTGGATTCGCTTATTCCGACGTGTTCCCCGAGTTTTGAAGCGGTCATGAAAGCGGCTTTGTCATAATTTTCAATTATGTAATCCGCAATCAGTTTTTGGCTTTTGCTGAAATGCTCATATCTTCTATTGATGATTTTAAATATGTCCCGTTTTTCTTCGTTCATGACATCACTCTTTTACAAGATTGAACCCTTCAGACAATGCTTTGCGATTCAAGTCTTTGAATTTTGCGGGAACCCTGTTCAGAACAGCTTTTTCAAGAAAATCCTGATCTACAATATGAGTTGCTTCCTGAATGGCTCCCAAAGCTACTATGTTTGAAACAATTGATTTTCCGACTTTGTTTGATGCTGTTTCAATTATGGGGATTTTAATTATTTTTTCCACTTTCAACGTTTTGTCTATGTTGATTGAAGAGTCCACAATTACAGTAGCTGATTCTTTTGTGGACTTCTTGTACTTGTCGTAGGCAATTTGTGTAAGTGAAAGTAAAATATCGGCTTTGTTGACTTTAGGAAAATCTATATCCTCTTTGCTGATAATAACTTCTGACTTGCTGGCCCCGCCTCTTGCTTCCGGACCGTAAGATTGTGACTGAACGGCATTGTCTCCCTGAAGCAAAGCAGCTTCTGCCAGTATTATACCAGCTAATATTAGTCCTTGTCCACCAGAGCCGGTCAACCGGATTTCTTTTTGAGCCATCATTCGTCATCCTCTCCTTTAAGTCTTTCAATCAACTTATCATATTGTTCAACATATTCAGGAGCTTCAGTGTCTATGAATTCACCGACAGTAAATTTCCCATCCATTTCATCAGCAGACATTTTTGAAGCTTTTGTTGTCGTCACTGCAGAATCTCTGAGCCATTTTATCATATCAACCGCATCGCCTTTTTTGTTTCTTCGTCCAAAACTAGTAGGACACGTCGAAATGGCTTCAACCAAAGAGAACCCTTTTTTATTCAATGCTTTTTCGATATAATTTGTAAGTTGGGGAACGTGGAATACAGTGGATCGTGCAGTATATGTGGCACCGGCGGCCCCTGCAAGCTGTGCTATGTCAAAGCTTCTGTCAATGTTTCCGTAAGGAGCTGTAGTCCCAAAATAATTTGTGGGTGTTGTAGGGGAATATTGACCGCCTGTCATTCCGTATATGTTGTTGTTGAATACAATAGTAGTAATGTCGATGTTTCTTCTTGCAGCATGAATAAGATGATTTCCACCAATGGCCGACGAGTCTCCGTCGCCCGAAACTACAATTACATGAAGGTCGGGGTTGGCAAGCTTGATTCCTGTGGCAAAAGGCAAAGCCCTCCCGTGAGTTGTATGAAGCGTGTTGAAATCCATGTATCCAGGTGCTCTCGATGAGCATCCGATTCCTGAAACTACACACACTTTGTCCTTTTCAAATCCCAATCTGTCAATTGCTTCTATTATGGATCTCATAATAATTCCATGTCCGCACCCTGGACACCACATATGTGGAAATTTATCCGAACGCATATATTTTTCAATCAATGCACTTGCCATGATTAGAGGACCTCCTTTGCTTTTGCTGTTATTTCATCAGGCATAAGGACTTCTCCGTTGGCTTTTCCAACAAATCCAAGTTTGCAGTTGTTTTTGACCACTCTTTCAACTTCGAGCACATACTGGCCCAAATTCAATTCGGCAACGAGTATGGCCTTTGCCTTCTTGCTCAATTCTTTGACCCTTTTTTCAGGGAAAGGCCAAATTGTTTTGGGTCTGAACATTCCGGCTTTTATGCCTTGTCGCCTAAGGTCTTTCACAGAGTTCTTTACTGATCTTGCAGTACCGCCGTAACCAAGTATTATAATATCGGCATCTTCGGTCATATATTCCTCAAAATCAATGATGTCGCCCTTGTTTTCGCTGATTTTTGCCATCAGGCGGTCAAGCAATTTCCCGGCATTTTCAGTATTGTTGCTTGGGAAACCTGTTTCGTCATGCATCAATCCTGTTACATGAAATCTGTATCCCTTTCCAAATGATGCTATTTCAGGCACATAAGACCCTTCTTCAACAGCGTAGGGCAAATAGTTTTCCTGGTTTGAAGCCGGTTCTTTACGGTCAAGCACTTCTAGTTCGCCGACTTCCGGCATAACTATTTTCTCCCTCATGTGTCCGACTATTTCGTCTGCCAGGAGTATGACTGGAGTTCTGTATTTTTCAGCCAAATTGAAAGCTCTGACGGTGAGTTCAAACATTTCCCTTACAGAAGACGGGCTTAGGGCTATCACAGGATGGTCGCCGTGTGTTCCCCACATTGCCTGCATTACGTCTCCCTGAGCCGGCGAAGTCGGCAGTCCTGTGCTAGGGCCGCCCCTTTGTATGTTTACAACTACCAGCGGAACTTCCGTAATAGCCGCATATCCTATATTTTCCTGTTTTAATGAAAAACCGGGTCCGCTAGTTCCTGTCATAGATTTGAGACCTGTGAGCGAAGCGCCGATAGCTGCCGCTATTCCGCCTATTTCGTCTTCCATCTGTATGAATTTGCCGCCCATCAAAGGTAATCTCACAGCGGATTTTTCCATCAGCTCCGTTGAAGGCGTTATGGGATATCCTGAATAAAAACGCATTCCGGCGTAAAGGGCGCCTTCAATGCAAGCTTCATTTCCCTGCATAAGTTTGAAATTATTATTCATCAGTATCTTCTCCTTCCAAGTATATGGCAAAATCTGGACATCTTTGTTCGCAAAGTCCACATTTTATACATTCATCGTTAACAATCGCTATTTTGCCATTTTGGACTTCAAGTACATTCTTGGGACAAAATGCCGCACAAATGCCGCAACCTTTGCACCATTCTTTCTTGATTTTGAGTTTTAATTTCGTTTTATCTTTTTTCAAGTCGCTTAGCTCCTTTCGATTCATCTATATATAAAATATAACAAACATAAATGATGTATGCAATAAATATTTCATAAATGCGATTATATTACTTATAATGAATAAAATCTTGCAATTGTATGCAAATAATATTGGATAACAAATTACAAGTATACATGTAAGCAGTTATCCAAAGAAATTAACGCAAGCAATTTTTCAGAACCGGAATCATGTCGTAATCGGTCATGTCCGTGTTTATGGGCGTAACGGAAACAAATCCATTTTCTATAGCGTAAACGTCTGTTGCGATTTTGTTTTTTACTTCATTCGAAATTTCACCCGACAGCCAGTAGTAAGTGTTTCCCCTTGGATCTACCCTCTCATTGTATATATTGACATACTTGAGCATACCGAGTTCGGTTATCTTTATTTCGCTGAAATTGTCAGAATTGGGAAAGTTGATGTTGAAAAGACCTTTGCATTCTTTTTTAATTAAAGGTTCTAAAATGTAGTTGTTGAAAAACCCATTCATAAAAGCAAAATCTGCACTTTGATTTACAGGCGATGAAAGAGCTAAAGACGGAATGCCGTGAAGCCACCCTTCCATTGCCGCTGAAAGAGTGCCGGAATAAAATATATCGGAACCGAGGTTAAGACCCTTGTTGATTCCAGAAATTATCCAATCGGGTTTTTTTCCCATTATGACTTCCAATGCTATTTTTACGCAATCTGCAGGGGTTCCGTTTATTGAATAAGAGATGCACGAATTTTTTGAAAGCAATTTTTTGACTCTAATGGGGTCGTGCATTGTAATTGCATGGCTTACAGCGCTCATTTCAACTTCGGGAGCCACAAGGGTTACTTCGTGTCCGCGTTTCGACATGAAGTCGGCTAAACCCAGCATTGCCTTGGAATTGATTCCATCGTCGTTTGTAATTAGCAATTTCATTTGCTCACCTCTTTTGAATGAAATACAATACTGGAGGAGAATTGACTTGATTTATGAATTCGGATCTCAGTACAGACCATTTCCGTTGGTCCAATTCTTCAGAAAATAAACGTATTGCTTTTTCTTCACGGTATCCGCTTTCGTGTCCAGGATAAGAAACAATCAACAGGCCGCCTTTTATTTTTAGCAGGGACATGGCAGTTTTGATTGAAATAATCGTATTTTCAGCGGTTGTGGTTTTTGATTTGTCGCCCCCGGGAAGATACCCGAGATTGTAGACAAAAATGTCTACAGGTTCGTCTATATATTCACTTAATCTGGTATGGCAATCGCAAACGAATCTATAATTATTGTATTTTGCCTTGGACTTCAACAATGAATGGGAATTTGAAATTGCCGATTCCTGAATGTCAAAACTCAAAACTTTCCCATTTTTACCAACCGTATCGGAAAGCAAAAGCGAATCGTTTCCGTTTCCGGCTGTAGCATCCACCGCAAATCCGCCAGGGCCAAGCATGCTTTCTATAATAATGTTTTTAATTTTCACAACATTGTTGTGGTCTGTATTCAATTTCAAAGCACCCTTCTTTCAATCGATATTTTTGAGATATTCGACTTCGTCCTTTTTTAAATGTCGCCAATTCCCTTCCTTGAGAGCCCCTATCCCTATTTTGCCGATTGCAATTCTCTGAAGGGAAACTACATCACGGTCAAAATACGAGAACATTCTTCTGATTTGCCTGTTTTTTCCTTCATAAAGTGTTATTTCATAGCAAAGAGGGCTTTTTTGAATGATATTGCATTTTGCGGTTATATATCCTCCAATATCAATTCCGTTTTTAAAAAGAACAATTTCTTTAGATGACAGAGACTTGTTTATGCAAACCAGATATTTTTTTGGAACATGATGCTTGGGATGTGTAAGCGCATTGGTCAATTCACCGTCATTGGTCATGAGGACAAGTCCTTTGGAGTCGTAATCCAATCTTCCTACTGGAAATATGCGTACATTCGTGTCTATGAAATCAGTTACAATGGCGCGGTTGAAATTGTCGGACAAGGTTGTGACGACCCCCTCCGGCTTGTTGAGCAGTATGTACACCATTTGTTGCTTTAAATGGAGCATAGTGCCACTTACGGACACAGTGTCTTTATCAGGATTGATTTTCACGCCCATTTCTGTAACAGTCAATCCATTTACTTTTACACTTCCTTCTCTTATCAATGATTCAGCTTTTCTTCTGGATGCATATCCGGCTCTTGAAATATATTTTTGCAGTCGCATGGCTATTCCTTCAGGTTCATGAACAAATCGGCGTTTTGGAAAGAGTTAATATCAGGCAAATCCTCAAGTGAAGCAAATCCGAAGGCTTTTAAAAAGTTGTCGGTAGTTCCGTAGAGCAAAGGCCTCCCAATTTTATCCAATTGACCTGTTATCTTTATGAATCCTTTTTCAAGGAGGGTATTTACTACTCCGGAGGATTGCACTCCTCTTATCATTTCTATTCCGCCCTTTGTTATGGGTTGCTTGTATGCGACTATTGACAATACTTCCAGAGCTTGCTGCGATAACTTCTTGAGGTTGATATTTTTGCAGAAACGTTCAATATAGAAATAATTGCAGCTGTTTGTTGAGAATTGGTAACCGTCGTTTACGGAAACAAGTCTTATTCCTCTTTGTTCCGAGTATGAGTTTTTAAGCTCTTCAAGGCAATCGGAAATCTGATTCTTGCCAACTTCAAGCAGACGGCTGAACTGGTTGACTGTGACTGGTTCGGTTGAAATGAAAAGCACTGACTCCAAGATTGATTTGACTTCCTGGTTGTTCATATTAAAATTTCACCTGCCTCTGATTTTGTTATTTGTATGCTGTCGAAAATATGTTTCTGGAGAACCTTTATTTCTCCTGTTCTTATTAATTCGAGCAAGGCCAGGAAAGTTGCAATTATTTCTCCTCGTGTCGAATCCGGATGAAACAGCTTTTCGAATGCCATTGTTGTGTGGTCGACAAAGAGATTTCGGATATGCCCTATCTTGTCTTCTACAGTCCATGCATCCGGTTTTATTTGATCGAAATATTTTTTTCTGTTATGGTCTATTGAATCCAATTTGGACAACAATTCAGCTAAAGCGTTTATAAGAGCATTTTCTGAAAAATCGAAATCGATGTCTTGATGCAGTTTTGTAGTTAAGTTTAAGACATCGCTTGGCATATTTTTTCTGTAAATAACTTTTGAATAGGCATGTTCCCTTTTATCAAACATCAATGACAAATTCTTGAACTTGCTGTACTCAATAAGCTTTTGAACCAATTCATCCCTTGGGTCTTCTTTCGACTCCGGGTCTTTGTCGTATTTTTCGGGAAGAAGCATTTTGGATTTTATTTCAAGCAGAGTTGCGGCAAGTAGCATGAATTCGCTGAGATCGTCTAAATCAATAATTTCCATAAGATTCAATTGCTCAATGTATTGAGATGTTATTTCAGATATAGGCAAATCATGAAGGTTTATTTCATTCTTTTCGATTAAGTGAAAAAGCAAATCGAAAGGACCAGAAAATTGTTCGACTTCAATCAAATAATCCATTTCTCACACATTCCTTCCAAGTTTATTTTCTATGAATTCTATCTCAGCTTCGCGGTTGTCTGATATGATTCCGTCCATTCTGCATAGCAAAATTTCATCAAGAAGCATGCGTATTCTCTTGCCTGGATTGATTCCCATTGAAATCAAGTCTTTTCCTGTCAAATTGGTTTTCATATCTTTTAATGATTTCAAATAGTTATTTATTAAAATCCATAAGTCATTTCCCGGAAAGTTTGAAAAGGCAATTGCGGTCAATGATTCATCGGGTATAGACGATGCGATTTGATAAAGTTCACTGTTGGACTTTGATGAAAGTATGGCATTCTTCCAATAGATTGAATTGGCGATATGGTTTTCAAGACATTTTTTATAGTTGCCGGGTATATTGCATATCAAAAACAAAGGACTTTTAAGCAACAATAGTTTCAACAGGATCCGGTCTGATGAGATCCACACTTCATTTTTTTTGTTGTCTGTGCATTTTTCAAAGCGTTCAAGGTCGGATGTATCGAAATTGAATTCGTTGAATAGTCCGAAAGAATTAAAAGAGTTGAAAAAACGGTGAGAATTATCTTCGTTAAGGCATTTAACCATTTCATTATAAATTCTGTCCTTGCTTATGTGTTTCAAATAATCTTCTGAAACGGCTTTATTGAAAAGCGATTTTGTTTTGTTTTCGATTTCGAAACCAAGTCTTTCTCTATACCTTATTAATCTTATCAATCTCGATGGATCATCTTGAAAACTCTTTTCATGAAGAATCCGCATGCTTTTGTCTATTAAATCATTTATTCCGTTTGAATAATTCAAAATTTCTCCGAAACTGTCATTGTTAATTGACATAGCAATTGAATTTATGGAGAAATCGCGTCTTTGCATATCATAAAAAAGGGAATCCACCCATTTGATTTCAGGAAGATTTCCGGGATTGGCATAATTTTCTATTCTTGTATGGTTTATATCTATTGAAAAGCTTTCACCCATGTATTCGGCAACGAGTTTTACGGTGTTGAATTTATGCTCTTTTATTATTCTATCGACAAAGATTGTTTTTTTAAGGCATTCGGCATATTCGCATGGCTGTCCGGAAGTAATCAAAATGTCCAGATCGCGTATTTTATCATTTCCCAGAATTAAATCACGTACTGCTCCGCCGACAAGATAAATTCGACCGTCTTCGTTGATATGGCAATCTGAAAATATTCTTAGGAGGCCCAATAGATTTTTTCGCTTATTCAGTAGGGATGACAGATTCATACAGTGCCGCCTTCAATAATAATCGGTTGAATATTCAGAGACTCTTGCGAGAACCAGTTTTGTAGATGAATCGGGTTTGTCGGAATCGATTAAAAAAGAATCCAAAACCCTTGATTCAATCTCGGAATCGTATTCCAATGAATTCGAGAGGTGCAACTTTGCTAGAATTTGGTCTTTGGCCACAAAATCTCCGTTCTTTGCATTTAAAAGTATTCCTGAAGCATAATCCAGTTTGCTTGTCTTCTTTTCTCGTCCCGCCCCCAAACTCATCGCGCAATAGCCCAATTCGAGAGCGTTTATTCCTTTAATATAACCGGTTTTGGGAGAAACGACATCAATTGTCTTTTCAGATGACGGCAATTTTGATGGGTTCTTCAAATAATCGATATCTCCACCCTGGGCTTCGATGAAATCAAAAAATTTAGCCAATGCTTTTCCTGAATCAAGACTTTCCTCAGCCTTCTTTCTAGCTGAAACAGAATCGATTTTAAGTCCAAACGATATCATTTCAGAAGAGAGTCTCAAACAGAGCTCCTTCAAGTCGGAAGGGCCTTTTCCTCCAAGCACCTGAAGGGCTTCTTTGACTTCGAGCGCATTGCCTATCGCAAAACCGAGAGGCTGGTCCATATTTGTGACAAGGGCGACGACCTTGCGGTTCATTCCACCGCCGATCTCAACCATTGTTTTTGCCAATTCAACAGCTTCATCCAAGGTTTGCATGAATGCGCCATGGCCTATTTTAACGTCAAGTACTATGGCATCGCTTCCTGCCGCCAATTTCTTGCTCATTATGCTGCTCGCTATCAGGGAAATATTTTCAACAGTGGCTGTAACGTCCCTGAGTGCATATAATTTTTTGTCTGCTGGGGCCAGATTCCCCGTTTGACCTATAAGAGCCAGTTTATGTTGTTTGACTTGCTCGATGAAATCAGCAATTGAAAGCTCGACCTTGAATCCTGGGATGGATTCAAGTTTGTCTATTGTTCCGCCAGTGTGGCCAAGACCTCTTCCGGACATTTTGGCAACAGGCACTCCGCAAGATGCCACAAGGGGGGCAACTATCATTGAAGTGGTATCTCCCACTCCGCCTGTGCTGTGTTTGTCAACTTTTATTCCTTCTATTGCGGACAAATCGACAGTTTCACCGGAATAAAGCATTTCTTTGGTTAAAGAAAGAGTTTCCCTTTCATTCAGTCCGTTAAAATAAACGGCCATCAATAAAGCGGAAACCTGATAATCCGGTATTTCACCATTAGTGTATCCATTGACAAAGAAACGGATTTCATTATCTTCAAGTTCAATTCCGTTTCTTTTTTTCATAATTATATTTTGGAAATTCATCTAAACTCCTCCTTCTCTTTTTAAGCTCTCGGATGAGTTTTATCATAAACATCCTTGATTTTGTCGTCTTTGAGTTGAAGATAGATTTGTGTAGTGGATATGTCCGAATGTCCCAGCATCTTTTGTACCGACCGCAAATCAGCCCCGTTTTTAAGAAGATGGGCTGCAAATGAGTGCCTCAGCGTTTGAGGAGTAATGGCTTTTTGTATATTGGCCAATCTTTTGTATTTCTTGACTATCTTCCAAAAGCCTTGTCTTGTAAGCCTGTTGCCGGTGTAGTTTATGAAAAGTGCCTCTTTGCCTTTTGAAACCATTGGGTTTCTAAGTTCGTATATGTAATTGAGCAAAGAGATTTTAGCCAATGTACCTATTGGTATAATTCTGCTTTTTCTGGCATTCTTGCCGCTGCAATGTATGTAGCCGAGGTTTAGATTGACATTGCTTATGTCGAGGGCTATTATTTCGGATACCCGCATACCAGTTGCATAGAGCAATTCAAGCATGGCTTTGTCGCGGACAGACATGCGGCTTTTATTCAACGACGGCTGCTCCAGCAATTTGTCAATTTCTTCAATGGTCAATATTGAAGGTACATTCCTGTCCGTTTTTGGTATGTTCACTTTGTAAACAGGATTGTTGGTCAGGAGCCCCTCGTACATCAGAAAAGCATAGAATGATTTCAAGGATGAAAGATATCTTGAAACTGTTGACGCGGATTTTTTGTTCTCGCTTAAATTTTCAACATAGCCGACAACGTCTTTTCTGGTGACATCCATGAAATTTTTTTGAATATCCGATTTGCAAAACGAAAGAAATTTGAAAACATCAGAAATGTATGAACGAATTGAGTTCTCGGATAGTTCTTTTGAATTTAAATAGTTTTCGAAACCGTTGATGACTTTTTCCATTTTTGTCCCTCGTATTGATCTATTTGTATTGCATGGTGATTAGTTACTTATTCAACAACTTTATTGAAAGTCCTTCAAAAAAATAATCCTTTCTACAGAAGAAAGGATTATTGGAATCTTTTGAAAGGTGAAAAGACAGTCAATCCTTTATTTGATTGTTTGAAAGATAAAGCAAGCCTATGATTGTTTTTGCATCTATTATTTCACCGGTTTTTATCATGTGCAAAGCATTATCGAAGGGCATTTCAAAAGTTTCAATGTATTCATCCTCATCGGGGTTTGCTCCGACAAAAGAAATTTCTTCAGCAAGGAAAAGATGAATCAGTTCATTTGAAAAACCCGGTGAGCTGTAAAAACTGAAAAGAAATTTCATGTTTTTGGATTCATAACCGGTTTCTTCCGTAAATTCCCTATTGGCGCATTCTTCAGGGGTTTCGGTTGATTCGAGTTTTCCGGCAGGAAGTTCGTAAATTGATTCTTCTACTGCTTTTCTGTATTGCTTGACCAATAGTAATTTTTTATCTTTGATTGCGATGATTGCCACACCGCCTCCATGCTCGATTATTTCACGCTTTGAGTACTTTTGATTTGGCAATTCCACAGTGTCTATTCTCAAATTGATGATCTTGCCCCGATAAAGCTTGTCGGACTTGATTGTTTTTTCCACGTTCACTTTTACACCTCATTTCGAATATATCAACTTCAACCGTTCTGTTACTGAAGCTATAAACTTGCCGTTTGTAGGTTTTTTTGTGTCAAGATTATAATTCTTCAATGTATGTTTGAATGATCTCTTTGAAACGGAATTGTCTGTCCATGCCATATTTATGGCATTTCTTATTGACCTTTCAACGCGGCTCGGTGTCGCTTCTGGAAAGCTGTTGGCAACATCCGGATAGAGCCTCTTAGTCAAACCTTTCAAATATGTAGAATCGTGGAAAGACATTATTATCGCTTTTCTCACATAATCATATCCGTTTACATGCAAGGGGAAACCGAAATCCCTTAGTACATCGCTGACCTTGCTGTCTATGTCTATTGCGGGATTGCCCGAAACATATGAATTATCTCCCGGATTCTTCACTATCTGTCTGATTCGATTTATGAGGACTTCATAATCGAACGGTTTTACAAAATAATAATCAGCGCCCATTTCCATGGCCTGCTGAGTTATGTTGTCCTGACCCAGCGCTGAAAGCACTATTATTTTTGGTGAAGTACCACGTTTGAAACTCTTTGCATTTTCCAAGACACCGATGCCGTCCAACTTGGGCATTATAATGTCGAGTATTACAATGTCGACAACGTGCCTTTTCAAATACCTTAGCGCTTCAAGTCCATCGCACACTACATTTACAACCTTGAAATCTTCCTGGCTGTTTATGTACTCGGAAAGAATTTCTGTAAAATCTTCATTGTCATCGGCTAAAAGAACCTTCATCTTTTTCATATGCCATCCTCCCTGTCATCCTCGTCATATGAGGCAATTTTTGCCTTGCTTATGGATTCAATCAAATTCTTGGCGTGATCTTCAGAAATTACAGAATTCATATTTCCGTCAAGAAGACGTGAAATCTCAAGAACTTTTTCATCCGCTTTCAAGGATTTGACCATTGTCGTTGTAATGTTTCCTTTTGTGGATTTTTCTATAAGCATATGGTAATCTCCCATTACAGCAATTTGCGGAAGGTGGGTTATGCATATCACCTGAGTGTCTTTTGAAGTTTTAAACAATTTCTCTGCAACCTTTTTTGCAGTTATTCCGCTTACTCCAGTATCGATTTCGTCGAATATTATTGTATCTATGGTATCGATTTTTGACATTATGACTTTTATGGCAAGCATTATTCGTGAAATCTCGCCGCCGGAAGCAATTTTTGAAAGACTCTTGGCTCTTTGCCCTGGATTCATTGAAATCAGAAAGTCCACATCCTCGTAACCGGACTTGGATATTCTTGTATTGTCTGTGTTAAGTGAAATATCAAATGTGGCGTTTTCAAGATTCAACTCATTGAGTTCTGACAAAATGCTTTTGCTCAATGATTTGGATGCATCTTGTCTCTTTAAGCTTATTTCTCCAGCCAGGCGCCTGTATTGATCCAGCTTGAGCTTATGGGTGCTTTTCAAGTTTTCAAGTTGTTCGTCCGAATGCAAATGCTCATCAAGTTTTTTTGCCAGACTGTCACGGTAAAGCAATACTTCCTTAATTGAATTTCCATATTTCATTTTCATTTCATTTATAAGGTCGAGTCTGGATTCCACATAATTAAGCCTGCCGCGGTCGTAACTGAAATTATCTGAAAAATGCCGCAGATTCGTTGACGCATCTTCAATCATGCAACGAATTTCATTCAGCTTTGAATTAATGCTGCTTAAATCGTCTGAAAATGATTGTATCTGCGCAATCGATGAAATGGCTTTGTCAATTGCATCCATTGCATTGAATTCATCCTCAAAATTTGAAGAGACCAGGCTCAGTGCCTCAATGCAGTTTCGGTTGATTGCCTCTCCGTTTTTTATGTAATCATATTCCTTGGCAAGAAGGTCGTCTTCCCCGATTACCAAATCGGCATCTTCTATTTCTTTCAATTGATAGCGGCAGAAATCCAATTCCCGCTCATTCTTTTGTGATGCTTCAAGAAGTTTTTTGATTGAAAGCTCACACGAACGCATTTCAGCGCAGACCGATGAAAGAAGATGTGTTTTTTCATAGTGCTCCGATGAGATGTAACGATCCAACAATCCCAGATAGTTTTCCTTCTTAAGCAGGGATTGATGTTCATGCTGGCCATGTATGTCTATCAATCCGTTTGAAATTTCCTTTATTGTATCGATACTTGTTATGTTTCCATTTAACCGGCTTACCGTTCTCCCGCTCTCAAGAATTTCACGCTTAAAAACTATCACAGGTTCTTCTTTTAAATTCAAACCGTAAATGTTTTCAATTGTTTCTATTTCATGCGCATTGTTTAAATGGAAAGCGAGTTCAATCTCGGATTTTTCGGATTTCGGGCGCAACAAATCCTTTCCGGCTTTGCCGCCTAAAGCTATGTCTATGGCTTTAACAATTATTGATTTCCCGGCTCCCGTTTCTCCAGTAAGAACATTAAGCCCTTCTTTGAAATCTATGCGCAATTCGTCAATCAGCACAAAATCTTTTATATGCAATTCAACAAGCATGGAATCACCCACTATTTTAAGACATCATTTTTCTGAAAGATTCTATTACTTCATCCAAATCGGAATTTTCCCTTATAAGAAGGAAGATTGTATCATCGCCTGCGATTGATCCGACAATATCTGTCGAATTGATCGCGTCAATGGCCGAAGCGGCTGCATTTGCAGCCCCGGTAAGGGTTTTTAGAACAATCATGTTTCCTGAATGGTCGATTGAAACAACTGATTCCTTGAAAAGATTTATCAGGCGGTCGGAAAGCATGTGTTCCTGCTGTTGCATAGATGCGTACTTATAGCGTTTGTTTCGTGTTAGAACCTTGATCAGCCTCAATTCTTTTATGTCTCTTGAAACGGTTGCCTGTGTCACTTTGAAACCGCTTTTTTTAAGCAAGTCGGCGAGTTCCTCTTGGGTTTCAACCTCATATTCTTTTATTATTTCAAGAATTTTTATGTGTCTTGAGTATTTCATTCATCGGCCTCCCTAAAATTGATGTTTTTAAGCAATTTGTCGGTCGTCTCCGCATAATCGAAATGTTGCGCCACGACTGGCTTTGACTTTGTGCAGTATATAAGAAATTCAATATTCCCCTTTGCCCCTTTTATTGGCGAGTATGTTATTCCCTGCAAAAACAAAGGGTATGATTCCAAATGCTCAAGTATGGCAATTATCACTTCCTTGTGTACTGAAGCATCTCTGATAATACCATTCTTTCCAACTTTTTCGCGGCCGGCCTCAAATTGGGGCTTTAGAAGAAATACGATTTTTCCGTTTTCAGCGAGGAGTTTGTAGGCAACAGGAAGAACTAGCCTTAGAGATATGAAAGAAACGTCTATGGAAATAAAGTCCATAGGGTATTCAATTGCTTCAGGTTTCAAATATCTTATGTTGGTCCTCTCCATCACAATTACCCGGTCATCCTGTCTTAGCTTATAATCAAGTTGCCCGTATCCAACATCTACAGCGTATACTTTTGACGCACCGTTTTGAAGCATGCAGTCTGTGAATCCTCCGGTGGAAGATCCTATGTCCATTGCAGTCTTGCCATTAAAATCCAAATCGAAGCAATTCATTGCCTTCTCAAGCTTGAGTCCGCCCCTGCCGACATATTTTAGCCTTTTGCCCCTAACCTCAACCTTTGAATTGTCAAAGTCGACTCTTGTGCCGGCCTTATATGCCTTTTGGCCGTTGACATATACCATTCCAGCCATAATTGCGCGTTTTGCTTTTTCCCTGGAGTCAAAATAGCCTTCCTCGACCAAAAGAATATCCATTCGTTTTTTCATATTTTCACTCTTTCAAAAATTGTTCGATTTCATTTGCCAAAGACTCAGGATCCAATGAAATGCTTTTTATGAGATCGCTGGTTTCGCCGTGGGTTATAAAAGCGTCAGGATATCCTTTGTTGAGAATCCTGATTGAATCAGAATTTTTTAATATTGAATTTATTTGTGTCCCCATTCCTGTATTGACCGAGCCATTTTCTAAAGTGACAATAGCTCTATAGGCTCCAACTGCAGAGAAAATGTTGTTTTCATCTATAGGTTTTATCTGTCTCAAACTTAAAATACCGCAGTCAATATTTCTTTTGCCAAGTATATTTGAACATTCGATTGCCGATATTGTTGCATTTCCTTCAGATATTATAAGGCAGTCATTGCCTCTTTTGATGGTTTCGGGCAACTTAATTTCTGTCTCGTCGCAGTTGATTTCATTGCAGGATCCCCTTGGATACCTTATTGCAACAGGTCCCTCCAATTCAAGAGAGCGGCAAAGCATCCTTTTAAGTTCGTATCCATCCTTAGGGGACCATATTGTCAAATTTGGGATAGGCAGCAAGAATGACAAGTCGAATGAGCCGTGATGAGTTTCCCCGTCTGATCCCACCAATCCCGCACGGTCTATGCAGAATGCAACCGGAAGATTTTGAAGGCAAACATCGTGTATCAACTGGTCGTATGCTCTTTGAAGAAATGAAGAATACATTGCAACAAAAGGCCTTTTACCGCTTGAAGCCAAGCCTGCGGCAAAAGTGACTGCATGCTGTTCGGCTATGCCTACGTCAAAATAGCGGTCGGGATGGGCCAAGCCGAAAAGGGACAGGCCTGTACCGTCGGGCATTGCCGCTGTAATTGCAACGATCGATTTGTTGTTGTCAGCCAATTCCGCAAGGCTTGAAGAAAACACCTTGGAATAGGACAATCCTTTGGATGACGCTTTTGCCTTTCCTGTATTCATGTCGAAGGGCCCGATTCCGTGAAATTTTTCGGGATGGTTTTCAGAGAATGAATAGCCCTTTCCCTTCTTGGTTACCACATGCAACAAGACTGGTTTTTCAAAATCTTTAACTCTTTTTAGAACATCGATGAGCTCTTCAAGGTTGTGCCCGTTGACAGGTCCGATGTATTTAAGGCCCATTTCTTCAAAAATAGTGCCCGGTACAAGCATGTACTTGATTGTGCCCTTTGCCTTGTCCAGCTTTTGAGTCAGGAATTTGCCTATGAAAGGCATTTTGCTGGTGGTGTTCTTTATTCCGGCCTTGGTTTTGGTATACCGCTGTGCGGTTCTTATTTTATTCAAATGCTTGGACAATGCCCCGGTATTTTTTGAAATGGCCATGTTGTTGTCATTCAGAATGACAAGCATTTTCTTTTGTTCGTGCCCTATGTGGTTGAGCGCTTCATAAGCCATGCCGGCCGTTAGCGATCCGTCGCCGATGATTGAAATGACTTGGAAGTCGTACTTGTCCAAATCCCGTGCAGAGGCTAAACCCATAGCGACCGAAAGTGAGGTGCTGCTGTGACCGGTGTCGAAAGGATCGTGCAAGCTTTCGGCTCTTTTGGGAAATCCGCTCATTCCGCCCAACTGTCTTAGATTTTCAAATCCTTCCCTTCTTCCGGTTATAAGCTTGTGAACGTAGGACTGGTGTCCCACATCCCAAATGATTTTATCCCTGGGGCTTTCGAACACATAGTGAATAGCCAAAGTAAGCTCTACAATTCCAAGATTAGAAGCCAAATGGCCTCCTGTTCTGGAAATCGATTCAAGGAGGAATTCGCGTATCTCTATAGCCAATTTCGACAATTGCTCATTATTGAGTTCTTTTATAGCTTTCGGGCTATTTATATTGTCCAGTATTTTCATTTTAGTCACTTTCTTTTAAATGTCAATTTTTCATTGAAAAAGCATATTATGCGTCCCACCTTCAACACAATTTCGTTTGACTGGTATAGCGCAATTTCCTTGCCGAAGGCTTTGCCACCGACCGTTAATGAGGCTGTCGAGGAAATAAGCACTACGCTTAAAATAGATGTGTTCAAAAGCGTATTGACTGAGCCTATCTTAAGGATTAAAACAGCAATTGTCGATCCGCTGATTATCCCGGCTATGTCTCCGACCACATCATTGCAGAAATTTGATACTGGTCCGGCATGGTTTATAAGCTCCAAGGCCTCTTTGGCTCCCTTTATTTTTCTTGACGCCATTGAATTGAAGGGCTTCCTGCTTGCCGAAGCGACTGCTATGCCGATTATGTCGAATATGATTCCCGTAAAGACTATCATAAAGAGCAACAAAAATCCCAATGTCAGACCAATGTTGCCAAGAAGCGATTCTGAAACAGAATTAAGCAAAAAAGAAAAAACGAAAGTTATGATTGACACATGGAGTATCCATTTGTATCTTATGCGGTTTATGTTGATTTTCATTTTAATTTCCTTCTAAATAAAATAATTGTGGCAATACATCGAGTAAACTTTACGGCTTAGGTCCAGTAGGATTTCCCGTTTGGATGCTGAATCGTCACCGAATCAGCGGTTTCCCATTAAATCCATACTCATGATGTCGCCATGCATGAAACTGGATCGCCATTGAGACCGCACTTTAATCCCCGATGTATTTCCTTTACAGGAACAGCCTAGGAGTTTTCCTCTGCAACCTGATCATTCTTTAGCCTCTTTTGCAAAAAGGGTTTCGGCGGCAAGACGGAGCGTACCCGGATCCTGGGTTTTGCTTCGTTGAGCCCGACGTCCACCGTTTCCACTCAAGGCAGGCTACTCTGCAGTTGTTGGTTCGTGCAGGTTTATACCGGATATAATCCGATTCTCCATGAAGAGAGGGTAGAGCCCACATGCCATTGCGGATTGCCCCCTGCTTCTTATTCCCGACAAAAGCCCCCGACTGGGCGTCAGAAGCAATCATTAGGAACTTCATCGATGTGCCCTTCGACGGATTTTTAGCCCCGCCTTCAAAAATGAAAAAATTGACTAGGATACTGCGCCACATTATTTTTATATTAACAGATTGGCTATCAATATGCCAAGAATTGCTCCGGCAAAAACCTCTATTGGAGTATGCCCGACCAATTCCTTGAGCTGCTTATCCTCAATTTGTTTGTTTTGTTGCCTGTCTTTTATCATTTGGTTCAGAATCATCGCCTGTTTCCCAACAGCCCTTCTCACTCCGGAAGCGTCATACATTATTATGAGCGAAAAAATTATCGATACTGCGTATTCGAGAGAATCCCAGCCCATTTTCAGGCCTATGGCAGTGGAAAGACCCATTACCATTGCAGAATGCGAACTTGGCATTCCGCCGGAACCGACAAAGCGGTAGAAATCAAGCTTTTTTTCCTTTATGAGTGTAAGAATCACTTTCAATGCCTGCGCCGTGAACCATGAAAAAAAGGATGCATTGAAGTATGGGTTGGAGAACAGTGTTCTCATATATGACAAGGGTTCATCACCTTCCTAAATAAATCAAGAGTTTCTGGATAAAAGATAGCTTGCAAGTGTTTTTAAAAAGACGGTGTCTCCGTCTATTTTTTCAAGTTCGGAAACTGCAATTCGGGTGTGATCTTCAAGAGCGGCTTTTGAGGCCGGAATTCCAATTATTTTCGGGAAAGTGTTTTTTTTAACTGCAGTGTCACTGCCTACAGGTTTTCCGAGCAATGATTCATTTCCCTCAATGTCAAGAAGGTCGTCCTTAATCTGGAAAGCCATGCCCAAATGAAAGCCAAAACAGCTTAAAGCAGCTATTTCTTCTTTGCTTCCACCTGCTAGAGCCGCGCCCATTTTTAGAGCAGCCTCAATCAATCTTGAAGTCTTGTTGATATGGATATACTCGAGAATATCCTTTTCAATTGACAGACCTTCTGACAGCACATCAACCGATTGTCCCCCGACCATTCCTCTTGAGCCTGAAGATTCGGCCAGTATTCTTGCAGCGTCTATTCCCTGCCGGTCTTCAATTGACTCGAGCATTATCTCATAAGCCAGATTAAGGAGGGCATCCCCCGAAAGTATAGCCAAAGCTTCTCCGTAAACAGTGTGGTTTGTCGGCTTGCCCCTTCGCAAATCGTCATCGTCCATTGCCGGAAGGTCATCGTGAATGAGTGAATATGTGTGTATGAGCTCAAGTGCGCACGCAAAAGGCATTGCTCTTTCGTGACTGCCTCCTAAAATTTTGTTTGACTCAAGAAGCAAAATGGGACGAATACGCTTGCCTCCTGCATGAATGCTGTAGTTCATAGAATCGATCAATTTTTGCTGGAAGCTATTTGAATAGAAGTTTAAATAAACCATATTTTTAAGAGCTTCTTCTATTGCTGTTTTGTAATCGTGCATATTTTGTTCAAATGTCATTGTTTGAATCCCCTTCTTCGAAATCCTTGAAGGTTTCATTTTCAGTTGAGTCGACGAGTATTTGTACTTTCTTGCGGGCTTCAGACAAAGCCTTGTTGCAATTATTATAGGCTTCGATTCCTTTCTCATAGACTTTCAAGGCGTCTTCGAGAGACAAATCGTTGTTGTCTAATTTTTCAAGAGAGTCTTTAAGTTGATCCATATGTTCCTCGAAAGAAACCTTTTTCTTAGCCATATTGTCATATCTCCTTCTTCAGTGAAGTGACCCTGCTCTTTATTTTACCATTTTTAACAGCGATGGTGATGGATTCATTCAAATTAACGTCGTCAATGCCTGAAACAACCTTCTCAGCTTCATTATACACGATTGCATAACCCTTTCGCAGTATTGAATCGGGATTTGCCCTATTTAACGATTCTAAAGTGGAAGAAGCTTCTTCTTCGAGCTTGGACAAGGAATAATCAAGCGATGAGCTGAGAGATGCAAACAGATACTGGAGGTCTTTCTTTTCGCTTTCAATGCGCCAAAATAATTTTTTGTTTATTTTGGCGGGTGAATTTTCATCCAGTTTCTTTTGAAGCATTGTAAATCTGCCGGACAGATTTCTTTTCATGTGTTTTTCCAAGGATTCCATTGTTTCCAAAAGGCCGCTTGTTTCAGGAAGGCAAAGTTCTGCGGCGGCGGAAGGTGTGGGAGCCCTGAAATCCGAAGTGAAGTCTGAAATTGTAAAGTCGGTTTCGTGTCCTACTGCTGAAACAACCGGTATGCCCGACATGTGTATTGCATCGGCAAGCACTTCTTCGTTGAAGGCCCACAATTCCTCTATTGAACCTCCACCCCTTGCAAGAATAATTATGTCGTATTCATTTGAAGACGAGTTGACCAACCTTACTTTCTCGGCAATATTTCCAGCTGCATGGACGCCTTGGACCAAAGATGGATATATATAAAGGCTGGTAGTTTTGTTGCGCCTGTTTGCCACGTTGAGTATGTCTCTTAGGGCGGCGCCGCCTGCGGATGTTATAATCGCAATTTTTTCAGGAAAGGGAGGGACATTCTTTTTGGATTTTTCGTCAAAATATCCTTTTGCATGAAGATTTTTCTTTAGATCCTCGAATTTTCTGAACAAATCACCCGTTCCTGAAGGTTCCATGTTATTGACATATATCTGGTATACTCCGGATTTTTCATAAAGGGATATGCTTCCCCTTACGGTTACAGCCATTCCGTTTTCTGGTTTGAAAGTGAGATTCTTCATTCTGTTTGAAAAAATCACGCAACTGATTCTGCTTTCCGCATCCTTGAGGGTGAAAAAAGCGTATCCTGCGGGATTTGCCTTGTAATTTGAAATTTCACCCTTTACCGCAAGGTTGCCAAGCAAAGGGTCGGCTTGAAGAATGCGTTTCATGTACCTGTTTACTTCGGATACGCTGAATGTTTTCAATTTCACTTTTAATCAGCTCCTGACAATTTGATTCCCATGCGAGCTATTCCAACAGCATTGTCCGTACAAAGACAAGCCGGTCCGAAGTGAATTGAACCGCATTTGTCGGACAGTGCATTTTTCAGGAAGCGGCTTGCCGAAACGCCTCCAGTCATAAGAACAGGTTCCCCGGTTATTTTTAGATTGTCGAAAGATTTTGAAAGGGTCTCTGAAATGCACTTGAAAGTCTTATGGATTATTTCGGAAGCATCCATTCCGCTTGAAATGTCCTTTTCATACATATTTTCGACTCCGGAAAGATTAAAATAGCCGCCTTTTACAGAAATTCGGTATGAAGAGTCTGATTTGCCTTCATATGCTATTTCATCCAATGCCTTGCCTGATGGGAAACTGTGTCCCAATCTGACTCCAAGCCTGTCTAACAATTGTCCTGCCGTTATGTCCAGGGATCCCCCGACAATCTCTGTCGAAATTCTGCCATTTTGGATATATACTCTCATTATTTCAGCGGTCCCGCCTGAAAGGTGCACTGCATAAAAAGGAAATTTTTCATCTATTCCCGATTCCGGCAAAACTGAATATATATGTCCATCCTGATGCGAAAAAAGATTTAAAGGCAATGAAAGCATGCTTGAAACCGTCTTTGCGAAGGCAGTGCCGGCGGTAAATACCGGCATGTAGGACTCGGGTAGATTCCTGGGCTTCCCACTTGCCGAAAGGCTAGTTATGGAATCAGAATATATGGATGCCTTTTCAAAAAGCTTGGGAAGATTCAATACATGCTGATAAAAAGCTTCAGATTGCCTAAGTCCTCTCTGCCCCTGCTTAACATATAGAGGAATTCTTTCATCCAAAACAATCTTGCCTGAATTATCCACAATTGCTAGGGAGGTTGTATAACAGCTGGTGTCTATTCCGAGGCTAAAGTTCTTCATCATTTAAATTGCCCAAAAGACCGTTGATGAATTTGGCGGACTTTTCGTCGCTGAATTTTTTTGCCATTTCCACAGCCTCGTTTATCGACACCGAAAGAGGTATTTCTTCGTGGTAGAGTATTTCTGCCAAAGCAATCCTGAGGATGGCCCTGTCGACTGCAGGCAGCCTTTCGATGGACCAGTCCTTGAGATGGCCGCTTATGATGGAATCGATTCTATTTTTGTTCTCTTCTATGTCTTTGAAAAGACTTTCAATGAAAGGATTATTCTTGAACTGCCCTATTGCGTTTGAGTCCGAATTCAAGTCTTTTTCAAAGAGAATCTTGAGCAATTCTTCCCTTTCCTGCTTTCTGTTCATATTTCCTCCCTGCTTTAATGAATAAGAACTAACCAAGGTTAGTTCTTAGACGAATGATATTCATGAGTTTCAATGGATCCAATCATTTAATCCCTTGAATGTTAATATTTATCGCACATACTTCCATCTCTGTCATTGTCTCAATGGATTTCTTTACATTTTCCTGTATCTTTGAACAGATTTCTGGAATTACAATCCCGTAGTCAATAATAAGATTTAGGTTTACAGTAATCATATTATCGGAATCTATCTCGACTTTCACGCCTTTGTTGTAGTTTTTCTTGCCGAAAATTTCCGATATTTCAACACCAAGGCTGCTGTTCATTTCGGCTACTCCGCTTACTTCTTTTGCGGCAAGGCCGGCAATGATTCCTATTACCTCGTTTGAAATGTTTACTTCTCCGTATTCCAAATTGTCAAGTTGACGCTTATCTTCCATGTATATGCCTCCAAACGGTTTAAACCTCAGTTTCCTCTGTTTCATCTTCTTCAATTTCAGCGAAATAGTCCATTTCATCGTTTATGACAATCATTTCGCCGCAATTGGGGCAAGCGACTTTGATAAGACCCTCGTCGTCGAAGACAAGGTCGGATTCGTCCAAATAGAAAATATCGTCGCATGAAGGACATTCCACTTCATAGAATTCATCTTCGTCTTCTTCATCCTCAAGTTCGTAAAAGTCGTCTTCCAAATCCGTCAAATCGTCATCCATGGCGTCCAGGTACTCTTCCATGTCGTCGAGGTCTTCGTTGATGTAGTCGACTTCACGCGATAATTCCTCAAGCGTCTCAACTATTTTTGCGAACAATTTGCCTTCGTTTGCGTTTGTGTCAATATTCATGCCTTCCATGAGGCCCATCAGATAAGAAACTTTTTCATTAAGATTATTCATGTCGCCCTCCTTTTGGATTGGTCGCCGGATTTATACCCGGGAAAGATAATCGCCTGTTCTTGTATCTATTTTCACTGAATCGCCTTCGTTTATGAAAAGCGGTACCAGTATTTCAGCACCGGTTTCAACTACTGCACGCTTTGTGACATTGGATGCAGTGTCACCTTTTATTCCTGGTTCTGTTTCTGTTATTTCAAGCTCTACGAAATTCGGCGCATCCACTTGGAAACAACTGCCTTTGTAAAATCTAAGTGTTGCATTGTCGTTTTCCTTGAGATATTTTATGGCGTTTTCAACAAGTTTCTCCTCAAGGGGAATTTGTTCGTATGTCTCGTTGTCCATGAAATAGTAAAGGTCTCCGTCGCTGTAAAGATACTGCATTTCTTTTGTTTCTATGTGAGCCTTGGGGAATTTCTCGCTTGGGTTGAAAGCCTGTTCCCTCGTTGCTCCCGATTTTAGGCTTTTGTACTTTGTTCTTACGAAAGCCGCACCTTTTCCCGGTTTTACGTGCTGAAAATCCACTACGACGTAAGGTTCACCGTTTATCTCAAAAGTAACGCCTTTTCTAAAATCACCTGCTGAAATCATCAATATACCTCCATCTTGTATTTGCTAGAATCATTATACTATAAATTGCCTTGATTTCATATTTCAATTAATTCTTTAGGCGAATTTGAAAGAAGATCAAAGCCGTCTTTCCTGACAACAAGCAAATCCTCGATTCTAACCCCGAATTTACCGGGCAAATAGATTCCGGGTTCGTCAGTTACGAGCATTCCGCTTAAGAGAACATCGTCGCTTCCGGCTGAAAGCCTGGGCCGCTCGTGTACCTCCAGACCCACTCCGTGGCCAAGTCCGTGACCGAAAAAATCACCGTATCCATTCTCAATTATAATGTCTCTGGCAATCTTGTCAACAGATTGAGCCAAGGCCCCGTCCCTTATGGCTTCAAGCGCCTTATTTTGCGCCTCAAGGACTATGTTGTAGACGGCTTTTTCCTCTTTGTTCGCTGCTCCCAAATGCAGGGTTCTAGTCATGTCCGAGCAATAGCCTTCGTAAACGCATCCGAAATCCATTGTTATGAATTCGCCCTTTTTGACAATTTTGTCAGTGGCTGTACCGTGGGGCATTGAAGACCGTGCACCGCTTGCAACGATGGTTTCGAATGAAAGTCCCGATGCTCCATGCCTTCGCATGAAGAACTCGAGCTCTAGAGATATTTCATTTTCAGATAGTCCCGGCCGTATGAATTCGATAATATGCGAGAATGCCATGTCGGCAATCTTTGCGGCGTATGCTATCTTTTCGATTTCAATATTGTCTTTGACAATCCTCTGGCTGGCAATGATGTCGTCAAGACCGACGAGAATGGCATTTTTGAGGCTTTTTTCGAGTTTTGCCTGGAATGCCATAGTTACATGACTTTCTTCGACAAAAAGCCTATTTGGCTGCCTTTCGGCAAGAAAGTCGAATACGGTATGGTCATTCGATGTCTCAATTACTTCAAATCCCTTGCACTGCTTCTTTGCCTGCTCGACATATCTTGAATCGGTGAGAAAATAGTCATTATTGGAATCGGAATATATGAATCCCGAAGTTCCCGTGAATGAGGCGTAGTATCTTCTGTTTACGGGCTTGAAAATTAGTAGTCCATCAAGCTTGGAAAGATCAAGATTTCCTTTAAGTTTCGTTA
>Ga0102925_1000004_pt1 | contig 107904 bp, 93 predicted proteins | sample SalPonR1_A_D1_MG_FD_78216 | JGI IMG/M metagenome (GOLD analysis project Ga0102925, IMG submission 78216) | Salt pond soil microbial communities from South San Francisco under conditions of wetland restoration - Salt Pond MetaG R1_A_D1_MG | ecosystem: Environmental > Aquatic > Marine >...
ATTGAAAATCCCCGTGTCGGCAGTTCGATTCTGTCTCCGGGCACCACCTTCACCAGCATGATTCACCAGCACGCCTTGCAACAATGGCTTTGGCTGCAGACACGGTTTCGGCCCCGGGACGCCGGCCGGTTCGATTCTGTCTCCGGGCACCACCTTCACCAGCATGATTCACCAGCACGCCTTGCAACAATGGCTTTGGCTGCAGACACGGTTTCGGCCCCGGGACGCCGGCCGGTTCGATTTTGTCTCCGGGCACTATACAAATCAATCAATTACGTCCATCCAAGTTTTAATCCCCGTATCACTCGCTACATACCGGAACACCCGAACCAGTTTTCGCCGTGGCGACCAGACCTTCCTGGATGTCCAGACCGTGATATCGATTCCTGAGGTTGCGGATTATCAGGTCCGGATACGAGAGAAGAAGCAGAAGGAGCGGGAGTCGCGACAGGGTTCACGCGACTTCATGAAATACGATGTGGAAATTGCTGGCGAACATTTCCCGGCACAGAACAAACGCTGGATGATGTTTCGCCTCGTCGGCGGGGCGCTCGCCAATAGCGTCACACCGCAGCAGCTAATGCAAGCGATCCCCTGGCGGAAAAAGGGGCTGTTCGAAGTTCTGGAGGGCAAACTAACCGCCGAGCAGGCCTAAATCGACTTCATGCCCGCTTGCTGGCGTGTAACCTGGATACTATATTTCGTGCATGAGCAGCGCGAGCAGGATCAAAGCGATCAGCCAAATCAAAGAGTTTGAGGAAGATGGTTAAGCTACGACCTTTTGATGCCTTTAGCTATCTCGATACCGAGGAGCGGGGGCCTGATCGGACCAACGAACGACCGCGGAACGAGCTGGCAACTTACTGAGCAGTGGGCCCGCGGCACGGCCACGGTATACGGTAAGCGATCGACAAACCCCGGCTCAACCCCAGGATCGAGTTCAATTTACCAAGGGGTGGATGACCCCCGATGGCCACCTGAGCGGTAGCGCTGCAGGATAAGTGGCTGGCGCGCCTATAACATTCATGAAAAAATAGAAGAAACGGACACAGACGTATGACACTTCACTTGAGCTCGCCCCCTTGATCAGCCTCGCTGCCGGTATTGGCATACTGGTGTTGCCAAAGCTGCTGAACTACATCGTGGCAGGCTATTTGATAATTGTGGGCGTTCTGGGCTTGCTGGGACATTCCCTGTGAACTGAACGCCCCCTTACCTACGGCGCTGCAGAAAAGCTGGCTGACGCATGACATGAACCGCACCGATACAAGTCTCGTGGCCCTGCGGCGCATCCTGCGCGCGACGGAGCTCTACAGCATCGAACTCGCGCGAGCGGCCGGGCTTACCGCTGTACAGCTCCGCGTGCTGCAGCTGGTGGCAGAAACACAAAGCTGTACATCCAAGGCAATCTCCCAGCGCCTCCTAGTGTCCCAGGCCACCGTGACCGCGCTTGTGGACAAACTCGTGCGCTACAACCTTGTGTGTCGGGAGCAGTCCACCAAGGACCGTCGGCACACGATCATTGTGTTGACGGAGTCCGGTCGCGACACGATCGAGCGTGCACCGGACGCTTTGCAGAAACACTACGCAAACCGGTTCGAGGCGCTCGAGGACTGGGAGCAGTCCATGCTGATTGCGGCGTTGGAACGTGTCGCGTCCATGTTGGGCGCGGAGGACGATGAAGCGGCACCGGTACTCGGCGGTGGCGCCGCCTGAGATCCTCAGAAGAATATTACTGAAATATTTCATTTCTCAAAGCATTACGACTCAAAGGTTACCCCTTACCCCCTTGTATTCCTGTAATAAAGTTCTAAACTTAACTTTGTTACGAGGCTACGCCGCTAAAAAACGTTAGCTTAAACTAAATAATTTAACGAAATTGTGCGCTATCCATCAATGTCGGGCATCCTGCCCGGCACAGCGGTACCTGCAGGTATTCAGGCGAGCCAGATATGTCGGAGGCCGTGGGCGGCGACCGACCACTGATCACCTAGGACAGAGGGAGCGACACGCGCCATGAACAGTCAACAGCAAGGCAATGCAGAGCTACGTTCGACAGAGCAGGAGTACGGCGACAACCCGCTCGATGTGCGTGAGACCGACCACTATCGCAAGGAATACATCACGAGTTTTGTCGACAAGTGGGACGAACTGATCGACTGGCGGCGCCGCGCAGAAACCGAAGGCCAGTTCTTCATCGACATCCTGCGCGCCCGGGGCAAACAAAAAGTGCTGGATGCCGCCTGCGGTACGGGTTTTCACTCCGTACGCCTCGCCGAGTCGGGATTTGACGTCACCGCCGCAGACGGCTCCGCGGCTATGGTCGCGAAAGCTTTTGCCAACGGCCGTGACCGCGGCCTGATCCTCAAGACCGTGCAGGCGGACTGGCGCTGGCTGAACCGCGACATCGACGGCAAGTACGACGCCATTATCTGCCTTGGCAATTCATTCACCCACCTGCACCAGGAATCTGACCGTCGCCGTGCGCTGGCCGAGTTCTACGCCGCGCTCAAGCACGATGGCATCCTCATACTGGATCAGCGCAACTACGACGCCATGTTCGACCGGGGCTTCTCCACCAAGCACAAATATTATTACTGCGGCGACCAGGTAACCGCGGAGCCCAGCCACCTTGATGATGGCCTGATCCGCATGGTCTACAGCTTTCCCGACGGTCAGGAATACACGCTCAACATGTGCCCCATCCGCAAGAACTACGTGCGGCGGCTGTTTCACGAGGCCGGCTTCGAGCGCGTGCGTACCTACGGCGATTTTCAGGAGACCTACGCCGAGGACGATCCGGACTTCTTCATCCACGTGGTCGAGAAGTCCGCCGTGCAACTGATGCGCTGGGGCGGCACCAACGGCAGCGCGAAGGAGGACATCCGCGACATCACCGAGAATTACTACGACAGCACAGATGCAGACACCTTCTACTCGACCATCTGGGGAGGCGAGGACCTGCATGTCGGGCTATACGATGACACCCGCGATATCCGCAGCGCCAGCGACCGCACCATCAAGGCCATGATCGAGCGGCTGCCGCCACTTGACGCCGACAGCCGGGTGCTGGACATGGGCGCCGGTTATGGCGGCGCCATGCGCACGCTGGTTCGCAGAACGGGCTGCCGCGCTGTCTGCCTGAATATCTCCGAGATCCAGAACGAGTACAACCTAAAGAAAATCCAGCAGGCTGGTCTTCGTGACCGGATCGACGTACGCCACGGCGTGTTCGAGGCGGTGCCGGAAGACAACGACAGCTTCGACGTGGTCTGGAGCCAGGACGCATTCCTGCACTCGGATCAGCGGGACAAGGTCATGGCCGAGGCCTTCCGGGTTCTGAAGCCGGGCGGCCACCTCATTTTTACCGACCCCATGCAGGCCGACGACGTGCCGCAGGATGCGCTGGGGCCGGTCTACGCCCGGCTGCAGCTGAACAGCCTTGGCTCTCTGCGTTTTTACCGTGAGGCTGCCGAGTCGATGGGCTTGGAAACGATTGCACAGGACGCGATGACCGAGCAACTGCGCACGCATTACTCCCGTGTTCGCGAAGAGATGCTGGCCAACCATGACCGCCTGCTCGAAAACGGCAGTTCCGCAGACTATCTGGAGCGCATGGCCGTCGGCCTCGAGCACTGGGTGAATGCCGCTGACGCGGGCCACCTCGCCTGGGGCATACAGCTGTTTCGCAAGCCAGCCTGAGGGCTGCGCACCTGGCTGCGGAGGGGCTCGCTCTCCGTCGCATCCCCTCGAACCCTTTTCATGCAACCAATGCCTGAGATCAATGACCGCCATGACATCAGTAACGCGACAGCAAGCCGCATCCGTGTCCTTTGAGCTGTTCCCGCCGAAGACCGCAAAAGGCGTCGAGGCACTCGAACGCACCGTTGATCGCCTGGCCGAAGCCCGGCCGGGTTATTTCTCTGTCACCTACGGCGCCGGCGGGTCTACGCGGGAGCGCACCCGTCACGTCGTCGACGCGGTCGCGGTGCGCTCCCGCCTGCCGATAGCGCACCATCTGACCTGCGTCGGTGCCAGTCGCAGCGATATAGATAGGCAGGCGGAACAGCTCTGGGATGCCGGAATCAGGCGCATCGTCGCCCTGCGCGGCGACCTGCCCGAGGGCGCATCGCTACAGGAAAACGGCTACCGGGATGCAGCGGAACTGGTCGCCGGCCTGCGCCGGGTCGGGGATTTCGATATTGCCGTCGCCGCCTATCCGGAGGTACACCCGGAAGCGGCCAGCGCCGAGGCGGATCTCGAACACCTCAAGCGTAAGCTCGACGCCGGCGCCAATGCGGCCATCACGCAGTTTGTCTTCGACACGGACACGATCGTGCGCTTTATCGACCGCGCACGCAGCGCGGGCCTCACCGCACCGATCGTGCCGGGCATCATGCCGGTCGCCAACTTCGCCGGCCTCAAGCGCTTCGCCAGCAAATGCGGCGCGACTATCCCGCCCTGGATGGAAGCGATGTTTGCTGGCCTTGACGACGACCCGGAGCTGCGCGCCATGGTCGCCACCTCCCTCGCCGTGGAGCAGTGCCGGCGGCTGGTCGCCGCGGGCATTTCCGAGTTCCACATCTACACCCTCAACAAGCCCGAGGTGAGCCTCGCGATCTGCCGCGCGCTGGGTATCCCAGTGGCTGAAGGACAACAGGAAGCAGCCTGACATGACAGATACACGCGACATAGCAGCGCATGCCGGGGAGCGGATTCTCGTGCTCGACGGCGCGATGGGCACGATGATCCAGGAGCAGGCGCCGGACGAGGCCACCTATCGCGGCGAGCGATTTGTCGACCACGCATCGGACGTCGGCGGCAACAACGAATTGCTGAGCCTCACCCAGCCGGACATGATCCGCGGTATCCACGAGGCATTTCTCGAGGCCGGCGCCGACATTCTCTGCACCAACACCTTCGGCGCCAACGCCATCAGCCAGGCTGACTACGCGATGGTAGACCTGGTGCCGGAGATGAACCGCGAGTCCGTACGTCTGGCCCGCGAGGCGGCGGACGCGGTGGCCACGCCGGAGCGTCCGCGCTGGGTGGCCGGCGGTATCGGTCCCACGAACCAGACCGCCAGCATCAGTCCCGATGTCAACGATCCCGGTTACCGCGCCGTCACCTTTGACCGCCTGGCCACAGCCTATGGCGAGGCGGCGCGCGCCCTGATCGAGGCGGGCTGCGACCTGCTTCTCCTGGAGACGATCTTCGATACGCTGAATGCCAAGGCCGCTATCTTCGCCATAGAAACGCTGCGCAATGAAGGCGTAAGGGTGCCGCCACTGATGATTTCCGGCACGATTACCGACCGCTCCGGGCGCACCCTCACCGGTCAGACCCCCGAGGCGTTCTGGGTCTCCATGAGTCATGCGCGCCCCTTCACCATCGGCCTCAACTGCGCACTCGGTGCGTCGGAGTTACGCCGCCACGTAAAAACCCTGGCGGAAGTGGCGGATACACGGATCAGCGCCTACCCGAATGCCGGCCTGCCCAACGAGATGGGCGGCTACGACGAGCAGCCCGAAGAGACGGCCGGGCACATCGGCGAATGGGCCGATGCCGGCCTGGTCAATATCGTTGGCGGCTGCTGTGGTACGACGCCGGCGCACATCCGGACCATCGCTGCCGCGGTGGCGGGAAAAGCGCCCCGGCCCCTGCCCGAGCAGGTGCAGCACATGCGCCTTTCCGGCCTGGAAATGTTTGAAGCGGGGACCACGGCATGAGCAACGCAATCGCGAATTTCATCAATATCGGTGAGCGAACCAACGTCACCGGGTCCGCGCGCTTCAAGCGGCTGATCATGGAAGGCGACTACGATAGCGCCCTGCACGTGGCCCGGCAGCAGGTGGAGAACGGGGCCCAGATCATCGATGTCAATATGGACGAGGGCCTGCTGGACAGCGCCGAGGCCATGACAACCTTCCTCAACCTGATTGCCTCGGAGCCGGACATCAGCCGCGTGCCGATCATGATCGACAGCTCGAAGTTCGAGGTCATCGAGGCGGGACTGAAGTGCGTGCAGGGCCGCGCCGTAGTGAACTCGATCTCGCTCAAGGAGGGCGAGGCTGCGTTCCTCGCGCAAGCGCGCACGGTGCGCCGCTATGGCGCGGCAGTCGTGGTCATGGCCTTCGACGAGAACGGCCAGGCGGAAACAGCGGAGCACAAGTTCGCTATCTGCCAGCGCTGCTACGATCTGCTGGTCAACGACGCCGGCTTCGACCCCTGGGACATCATTTTCGACCCCAACGTTTTCGCCGTTGCCACGGGTATCGAGGAGCACAACGACTATGCCAACGCCTTCTTCGAGGCCACCCGCCTGATCAAGGAGGCGATGCCCCTGGTCCACGTTTCCGGCGGCCTGTCCAACGTCTCGTTCAGCTTCCGCGGCAACAACGCCGTGCGCGAGGCCATGCACTCGGCCTTCCTGTACCGCGCCATTCCTCTGGGCATGGACATGGCCATTGTCAATGCGGGCCAGATCACCGTCTACGACGATATCCCCGACGAACTGCGTGAACATGTCGAGGACGTGCTTTTCAATCGTCGCGATGATGCCACGGACCGGCTGCTGGCCATCGCCGACAACTACCGCGACGCCGGCGAGGCGGCGAAAAAGGAAGACCCTGCCTGGCGCGAGCAGGCGGTGGAGAAACGCCTGGAACACGCGCTGGTGCACGGGATCACGGATTACGTGGTGGACGACACCGAGGAGTGCCGCCAGCGCGCCGAGCGTCCCCTCGATGTCATTGAAGGTCCTTTGATGGATGGCATGAACGTCGTCGGCGACCTGTTTGGCGCCGGCAAGATGTTCCTGCCCCAGGTGGTCAAATCGGCGCGGGTCATGAAAACTGCGGTCGCTCACCTCCTGCCCTACATGGAAGAGGAAAAGCGTCGCCAGGGCGACACCTCGGCCAAGGGCAAGGTGCTCATGGCGACGGTCAAGGGCGACGTGCACGACATCGGCAAGAACATCGTCGGCGTCGTACTGCAGTGCAACAACTACGATGTCGTCGACATGGGTGTGATGGTGCCCGCGGAGGACATACTCGCCCGCGCCCGTGAGGAAAAAGCGGACATCATCGGCCTGTCCGGGCTCATCACGCCATCCCTGGATCGCATGGTCGACGTCGCCAGCGAAATGCAGTCGCAGGGCTTCGATATCCCGCTGCTTATCGGCGGCGCCACGACCTCGAAGAAACACACGGCACTGAAGATCGCGCCGCAATACGAGCATGGTGTGCTGCACGTTGATGACGCGTCCCGCGCAGTGGGCGTGGTTTCCCGTCTGCTGTCGAAAACGGCGAGAACGGGCATTCTCGATGAAGCCCGCGAGGAGCAGTCCCGCCAGCGGGATCGCAGCGGTTCACAGCGCGCCAAGCCGGTTACGCCCATCGAGCAGGCGCGCGGACAGGCCCTCGATGGTGGCTGGGATGAGCACCTTCCCGAAGCGCCGGCACGTCCAGGTCTTATCACAGTAAACGATGTCAGCGTCGCGACCCTGCGCGATTACATCGACTGGCGCCCGTTCTTCGCCACCTGGGAAATGCAGGGACGCTTCCCGCAGATCCTCGACGATCCGGAAAAGGGCCCGACTGCGCGGCAGCTGTACGACGACGCGCTGGCCATGCTGTCACGCATCGAGACGGAATCCTGGTTCACGCCGCGCGGCGTGGTCGGCCTGTGGCCGGCAAACAGCGACGGTGATGATATCGTTATCTGGGCCGACGACGCCCGCAGGGATGAGCGCGCACGGCTGTACCAGCTGCGCCAGCAACGGCAGAAATCCGCCAGCGGCAGCTGCCTGTCCCTGGCGGACTTCGTCGCGCCTGCGGGGGTGCCGGACTGGATCGGCGGCTTCGCGGTGACCGCCGGTGCCGAGGTGCACCGCATTGCCGAGGGCTTCAAGGCCGATGGCAACGACTACGATGCGATCATGGTACAGGCCCTAGGCGACCGCCTGGCGGAGGCCTTCGCCGAGGCTCTGCACGCCCGGGTACGTCGTGACTGGTGGGGCTACGCGGCCGACGAGGCGCTCGATAAGTCAGCGCTGATTGCCGAGGAATACCGCGGCATCCGCCCCGCGGCCGGTTACCCGGCCTGCCCGGATCATACGGAAAAACGCACCCTGTTCGAGCTGCTGGAAGCGCCGCAGCGTACCGGCATTGAGCTCACCGAGTCCTGCGCCATGTGGCCGGCATCCGCCGTGTCCGGGCTCTACTTCGCGCACCCGCACGCGCACTACTTCAGCATCAACCATATCGGCGCTGACCAGGTGGCGGATTACGCGCAGCGCAAGTCAATGGACCTTGCGGAAGTGGAACAGTGGCTGGCCCCAGTGCTCGGCTACACGCCACAGGAGCGGAACATCGACATCAGGCAGTCAGCCTGAACACGCCCAACCTACTCGACGACCAAAGCGGAGGCATCCCATGAGCAAAAAGACCTGGCTATTCACCAGTGAATCCGTGTCCGAAGGTCACCCCGACAAGCTGTGCGATCGGGTCTCGGACGCGATCCTCGACGCCTACCTGGCCGCGGATCCGCAGGCGCGGGTCGCCTGTGAAGCCCTGGCGACTACGGACCACCTGACCATCGCCGGCGAGGTACGCGGCCCCGGCGAGGTGCTGCGAAAGGTGGAGGAGATCGCCCGCGACGCCATCCGCGACATCGGCTACGATCAACCGGGCTTTTCCTGGCAGACCGCCGAGATCATTTGCCGCCTGCACGCGCAGTCAGGCGATATCGCTATGGGCGTGGATGAGGGCGACAAGGGCGAGGAAGGCGCCGGCGACCAGGGGATCATGTTCGGCTACGCCACCAATGAGACCGATGAACTGATGCCCGCGTCGATCCAGTTCGCGCACCGGATACTCCGACACATGGCGGAAGACCGCAAGAGCGGCCGCCAGCCCCACTTCGGACCGGACGCCAAAAGCCAGGTCACGCTCAAATACATCGACGGCAGACCGGTCGGCGTCGACACGGTGGTCGTCTCGACCCAGCACGGCGAGGACGTCACGCAGGCTGAGGTCCGCGAACTCGTCGAGCCCTATGTCCGGGGCGCCTTTCCCGAAGGCTGGTCCCTGCCCGCTGACCGGCTCATCGTCAATCCCACCGGCCGCTTCATCATTGGCGGACCGGACGGCGACGCGGGGCTGACCGGCCGCAAGATCATCGTCGATACCTACGGCGGCGCCGCACCCCACGGCGGTGGCGCGTTCTCGGGCAAGGACCCGAGCAAGGTCGATCGCTCCGCCGCCTACGTCGCCCGCTACCTGGCGAAGAACGTCGTGGCGGCGGGCCTGGCGGACCGTTGCCAGATCCAGCTCGCCTACGCCATTGGTGTAGCGGAACCCGTTGCGCTGTATATCGACACCCTCGGCAGCGGCCGCATCGATGAAGACAAACTGGCCGGCACGCTGCGCGAGCTGGTGCGCCTGACGCCGCGCGGCATACGCGAGCATCTGCAGCTCAACCGGCCCATATATGCCCGCACCGCCGCGTACGGACATTTCGGCCGCGAGTCGACAGACGATGGTGGCTTCTCCTGGGAGCGCACGGACCTCGCCGACGAACTGGCACGAACCTTCGGTGCCACACGCGCCGCCTGAGCCCACCGCTTATCCGGATACTGCAAAGGAGTGACACGATGAACGATACAACACCGCACGTCGTCGGGGTCGGCAACGCGCTGGTTGACGTGGTGGCATCCGTTGACGACGCAGTGATCGGCCGGCATGGCTTGACCGTGGGTGGCATGCACCTGGTTGGCGCGGACGCGGCACAGGCCCTGTTTGCCGAGGTCGGTCCGGGTGTGCGCCAGTCCGGGGGCTCCGTGGCCAACAGCATCGCGCACCTGGCTGAGCTGGATGTCCGCGGCACCTACCTGGGCAAGGTGGCAGAGGATGACCTGGGGCGTACGTTCCGCGAAGAGATGGCCGCTCTCGGCATCAGTGCGCCCGTACCGACCGCCACAGCGGGCGGCCCCGGCAGCGGTCGCTGCGTCATTCTCGTGACGCCCGACGGCGAGCGCACCATGAGCACCTATCTCGGCGCCGCGGTCACGCTGGCGCCGGAAGATATCGCAGAGGCGATGCCGGACCGCTTCGATATTATCTTTATTGAAGGCTACCTGTGGGACGCGCCGCAGGGCGCCGAAGTCGTGGCCGCCGCCGCTGCCGCTGCCAGGACCATCGGCGCACGCGTCGCCCTGACACCCTCCGACGTCGGCTGCGTCGAACGCAATCGGGATGGCATGCTCCGCTTTATTGTCGACCACACCGACATCCTCGTCGGCAACCACCTGGAGATCGGCGCCCTGGCCGGGCTCACAGAGGCCGGGGCAGCGCTGGACTGGGCACTGGACAGGGTCGCCGTGGCGGCGGTCACGGAACACGACAAAGGCGCCATCGTGGCCGATGCCGACAATCGGCATGCAATCGACGCGGAGGCAGTGCCCCGGGTTGTCGACAGCACCGGCGCGGGCGATGCGTGGGCGAGCGGTTTCCTGGGCGGCCTGGCGCGGGGCATGGATCTGTCAAAGGCAGGCAGGCTCGGCGCCCGACAGGCCGCTGCCGTGCTCGGGCACTACGGCGCCCGCGACGGCGCCGCGGCCCGGGCGATAGAACTGCCGGCTGCCTAACGCCCGAGACGCCGTCCGGGCGGGCCGAGCCGCCCCGTTAATTCTGTCTCCGGGCACTATCTTAGGGTCGAGCCGCCCCGAATGGGCTCAGGCAATGAATCTGGAGACCGGAAGCACACCACACGAGGGGCACAGCCAGAGATTGCTCAAACTCCCTCAGCTTGGTTACAGCCTGCGGAAGCTGTTGCTTCTGGAGGGATGCCAGAAATTCTTCCGTGGTGAACGGCGGATTCTTCAGGGCAGTACGCTGCTGACGTAGTGCCTCACAGCACACCGCCGGCGCCATATCGATCTGATAGTAGATAAAGTCATCGGGATGGAGAACATCGATGCTGAATGCCGCAAGCAACTTCAGGGGAAAGTCCTTCTGATTGGAGGTCACAATGGCGTCCGCGTTACATCGAATAGCGGCGGCAGGCACGTGTCGGTCACCGGAATCTGGCAGGGTGAGTGTTTCTATCAATGGCTCATATCCGGTTACCAGTGCGTCCCGAACATGGCCGTCCATCAGCCTGCGCACTCGCTCTAGTCGATCCCGGGAGTATTTTCCTGCATGAAGCAGCGCGGTGATCCACTCCTCATGAGTCTGGTCCGTCCAATGGGCCTTGAAGAGGTCCGTTACCGCCAATCGCAGCAGTACATCTCTCAGCGGGGCCGGATAACGTGACTCGCCAGACTCAACGGCCACTTTTGATCATGCCCCCGCCATCACTGTTCGCCTTCATCTGGGCTGGCGGCAGAAGTTGTTATCCTGTCTACCATAGTAAAGGTGAATTAACCCTGATTCGGGGCATGAATTTAACGGATAGCTATTGGATGTCAGACGCAGGGGGCGGGATTTGTCAGGAAACTACTGCAGATCTTGACGCCGGTAGACTGGTGTTGCCGACCGGGCGCTGCGCAGAACCGGACCCAACGTTTGCGTATAGGTAGAAAGGTCATCATGTGGAACGAGCGATACGATACCAAAGACTATATTTACGGCGAGGAGCCGAATGCTTTCCTGGCGGCAAATTTTCAGAAAATCCCCAAAGGAAAAGTCTTATGCATCGCTGAGGGCGAAGGCCGCAATGCGGTATTCCTCGCTCGGCAGGGCTACCAGGTCACCGCTGTGGACCAGTCCGATGTCGGCCTTGAAAAGGCGAAAAAATTGGCCGCCAAACACGGCGTGAACATTCACTGCATCCACGCCGACCTGGAACGTTTTGACCTTGGCACTAACCAATGGGATGGAATAGTTTCCATTTTTTGCCATGTACCGCAGCAGCTTCGTGAAAGCCTGCACCGCAAATTAACGCAGGCACTGAAGCGCGGGGGCATTTTTCTGCTTGAGTCCTACACCCCCAGGCAACTTGACTACGGCACCGGCGGTCCGCCTGTCGCGGAACTGATGATGAGTAAGGCCGCCCTGGAACAGGAGCTAGCCGGGCTGCAGATTGATTATCTTGAAGAACTTGAACGCGATGTTATCGAGGGTAGCCACCACACGGGACGTGGTGCAGTGGTTCAGGCGATCGCAGCGAACCCCCTCCGACACTACCAGGTATCAAGCAACCGCGGCTCGGCCACTCACAAGCTTCGTTATGTGGAGTCGGGTGGCGGAGAAAGCGACCCGGACTGCACGCTCTGCAAACCCGCGATTCCACCACGGGAGGAATAACGCGTGGATAGAGAACGCAAGCGTCACACACAACGGTAAAGTCGGACGCCGCCGATCAGTGGCCCATGTCTTCCTGCCGGGAAAGCGCCGTAAGCTCGTCCAGCGCAGCGATTGAAACCCCCCCGGGTCGGCCCCGGGGGGCCGCGCGGACCGCATTATGAGTACGCCGTTCCGGCCAGAAAAATTGGGTAACAATCGCGCAGGATCTATTTTGACCTGCTTTACTGCCCCGAGGTCGCTGCCAAAATGCTAGCCTTGGTTTTTGCAAACTCACTCACTAGCACCCGACACAGCATTGAGAGGGTACTTTATGCAGAAAATCCTTTTGCGCAACTGGGTCCCGACGGCCCCTGAGGGCAAGAGAAAGTTAACATGGTACGGTCCGGGACTGCTGTGGATGCTGTCAGCGGTTGGCACAGGTTCCATTCTGTTTACTCCCCGCGTTGCCTCCCTATACCAGTATGAGCTTCTCTGGCTCATGCTGCTGGTGGTTTTCTTCATGTGGGTCATGATTCGGGAGATGGCCAGGTTTTCCGTGGTGACCGGCCAGACCATGCTTGAGGGCATGCACACCCTTGCAGGGCCAAAGGATTGGGCGGTCTGGATTATCTATGTGCCCCAGCTATTAGCGGCGGCAGTGGGGATTGCCGGTTTATGCGCTGTTGTTGGCAGCACATTGGCGGCTTTCCTGCCCGGCAGTAATCTGGTTCACGGGCTTCTTGTGTTACTGACCTGCACCTTGCTGACGACGACTGGCCGCTACGCGCTCATTGAACGGCTCAGCCGCAATCTGGCTATCGTCCTGCTATTGATGGTGGTGATATCGGCCGCGGTGGTTTTTCCTGGCATCAGCGAGGTTACCAGTGGTTTTCAGATCAGCTGGCCCTCCGATCCTGACATGTATGTAATTCTTCCCTGGGTGGGCACCATACTGGCGGGCTCAATGGGGATTGTCTGGTTTGGATACTGGACAGCCACCCGTGGCTATGGCGGCGGGCTTGCTGGTCGGGAACGCGACGAGGAGATCGTTGATCGGGAAAACAAAAGCAAACCGGAGTCCCAGGCGCGCCAGACCAGAATTCGAAGGGTGAGAGACTGGCTACCCGTAGCCTCGGGAACGGCTGCGCTGGGCTGTATTGCCGGATTGGTGGTGCTGATATCGTTCATGATTCTGGGCGCCGAGCTTCTTGCTCCCAAAAATCTGTTGCCGCAGGGTTCCGATGTGGCGATTGACCTGGCTGTAATGCTGTCTGATATCTGGGGGCCAGTGGGGAAATGGTTGATGCTGGCCATCGTAGTGATTGCCCTGGCCGGTAGTGTACTGGCAAACCAGGATGGCTGGGGTCGCAGTTTCGCCGATATGACGCTGATCCTGCTGCGTTCAGGGCGCCATTCGGCATCGCCGGGCGTTGTCATTCGCAGCATTCGGGCACTTGAACACAAATATGGTTGTCGACTGTTTACCCGGCTGGCACTGAAGCGCTTTTACATCGCCCTGGTGACCGGGATAATTTCCGCCCTTATTCTGATCATATTCAAGGATCCGGTGAAGGTGATGTCTGCGTCCGGCATCATTGCGGCGGCACATACACCATTTATCGTGTTTGTCGCACTGTATGTGAACTGGACCCGTTTGCCGAAACCGCTTCGGCCGAATGGTTTTTACATGGCTTCCATGCTGTTCGCGGGCGTCTTTTACCTGGGGTTTGCAATACTTTATCTGATCCCTTGACCATGCTTTGCGGCGGCTTTTATGAAAGCCGGGTCATTGTTTAACGCTGTTCCTCGCGCTGTTATTGAAGACGTGGAAGTAAAGCAAAGGAATCAGCACCAGGGTAAGCAGGGTGGAAACAAGCACACCGCTTGCCAGGGTCAGGCCCAGTGGTTCGAGTGAGGGTTCAAATATAAGAACCCCGCTTCCGAACATAACGGTGGCGGCGGTGAGGATGATAGGCCTGGTGCGCTGCGCTCCAGCCTGAACCACGGCTTCTTTCAAATTCATTCCGTCGTCCAGCCTTTTCTCAATGAAGTCGACAAGCAGAATGGCATTACGGGTGACAATGCCGCCCAAGGCGATGACGCCGAGCACACCCGTGCCGGCGATATTGATCCCCCAGGCCCAGTGAGCCGGAATCACGCCGATGAAGATCAACGGAATTGGCAGCATGATCAACAAAGGCAAGCGGTATGAGCGGAACCAACCCGCCAGCAACACGTAGATCAGAATCATAACGATAAGCGCTGCGATTCCCAGATCCTGATAAACATCCCGTGTCATTTCCCATTCGCCCGACCAGTAGAGCAGTGAATTGTCGACTTCATCCGGTGGTGCAAGCCAGCGTACTTCGGTATCGCCAATCTGGACCGGCGATTCCATCTGTACCGTCACGGGTTGGGCCTGGGAACGGTCCAGGTCGGCAAACACCGTTGTTACCGGCAACAGCCCGCGTCGGAACAGGGGGGCTTCGCCATCTGTGTAGTTGAAATCCACGACAGACTCCAGGGACACCGGCTGGCCGTCGGCATTCGTAACATACAGGCTTTTAATGGCCCGTTCTGTTTCCCGGTCCGGTTTTGCAAACCTCAGTATGATCGGAATGGGCTCGCGGGCGTTCTTTCTGCCGGACCAGTTAGCAAGCGTTTCTCCCTGAATGGCAAGATAAAGGCTGCGGGTTACTTCCCCGGGGATGACGCCGAAGGTAGCTGCCCGCTCGGGATCAACATCAAGATTCAGAATTGGAAGCGGTTGTGAGGGGCTTTGATCGGTGGAGATTACGCCCTTCTGTTTACTGAGCCAGTGTTCAATCTGCTGAGCGACCGCGCGGCGGGTTTGTGGGTCCGGTCCGTAAATCTCTGCCGTAATGGCTCTGTCACTGCTGGGCCCGGACGGGATCCGGCTTACATGCCCTTTGCCGTCAAAGGGTCCCAGCCAGTCACCGAGCTTGTGTGCAATGTCCCGGCTGACTTCATAACTTTGCCGGTCCCGCTGGTGTTCCGGAACCAGAATCACATGGAGTGTCAGATCGCTGGGCGCGCTTTGTTCGGGAGAAGGCATCGTTTCGGGTGGATAAATCAGGGGGGCGGAGAGGCCGGAATACACCGTGACTGCCCTGACCTCAGGAATTGCCCGCAGGTGGCGGTTGATCTGCGAGGCAGCGGTGAGAGACTCGGTCAGGGTTGATGCTGGCGGCAGCTCGATATTGACGGCAAACAGATTGCGATCCAGCAGAGGGGTCAGCCCTATCTGGACATTCCGGAAAGCGACCAGTGACAGGCTGGCCAGAAGCAGGATCACAAGGCCCAGATAGAACGCCCAACGCAGCCAGGTTACACCCAGGAACGGCGCAAGAATTCGGCGATAACGGGCAACGAAAGGGCTGTCCTCAGTTGCCTGATTCCCGGCACGGCCGTTTTCCCTGGTGCTATCCGATGCATCGGCATCTACCGCCAGAAGACGAAAGCCGAAATAGGGCGTAATGGTGAGGGCAATCAGGAGTGAAAACAGAACGGCGGCCGAGGCACCAATCGGAATGGCCCGAACATACTGCCCCATTTCCCCGGTAATGTATGCGGTAGGCAACAGCGTAGCCACCACCAGCAGGTCGGCCAGAATTGTCGGATTGCCCACCTCGTTCACCGCTTTGACCGTCAACTCGCGGGTTTTTTCTCCGGCCCTCTGAAAATGGCGGGACACATTTTCCAGCATGACCACCGCATCGTCCGAGAGTATGCCAATGGCCAGTATCATGGCGGCGATGGATACCGGGTTTAGGGTGAAATCGAGATGGTGATACAGATAGGGAACAACTGACAGCGAGGCCGGCATCATGATGGCGATAATCAGGGCAGCCCGCCAGCCAAGCCCGAGCCAGATAATACCTACAACGACAAGGGTACCCGACAGCAGCTGGAACAATACGTTGTAAACACGGTCTGTCGCATCGATGCCGGCATCGTGGGTGATATCCAGCTGCACGTCCGCTGGCAGGGTTGTCTGCGCAAATTTTGCCAGGCGCTCCTGCACCTGGCGGGTAATGTCACTGACGTTCATGCCTTCAAGCGTGGTTACCGCCAGGGTGACGGCGGGAAAGGGAACTGACGCCCCTTCTTGCCAGTGCAGAACGGCCTGGTTTTTCTCGATCCGGCCTAACCGGATGTCCGCCACTTCGTCCAGATACACGGGGCCGCCGCCGTCACTACCCACCGGTATGCGGCCAAGCTGCGCTGTGCTGGTAAAAGCCATCCCCGCCTGAAGGTTTGTCACCGGCCTACCTTCCAGCCGGCCTGCCGGCACCTGGCGGGCTGCCGCGGCAACGGACTCGGCAAGCTGATTCAGGGGAATTGTCCTTGCGGCCAGGTCCGTTGGCCTGGGCAAGATCTCGATAGCAGACCTGTCGCCGCCAAAGCGCGCAACATCCCGCACACCGGGAATGGTGAGAATGTCTGCCGAGAGTTCGCCGGCCAGGTCTTCAAGGCGTCCGGGGTCGAGGATCTTGCTGCTGATGGTGGCCAGAAGCGCCACCAGCCTGGCCTCGCCAAAGGTCTGGATTTTTACCGGGCCAGCCATTTGCGGCAATTCGCTGGCGCGGCTGTCGAATATTTCATTGAGCTGGGAGAATGCCGTGGCTTTACTGGTGCCCGCCTCAAACTCAACGGAGAGGAGCGCCGCATGATCGGAACTGCTGCTTCGCACCTCGCTGACCGAAGCAATTTCACGGGTCCAGCTGGACGCCCGACGTGCGAGCTGCTCATCAACCCGCTCCACGCCAGCGCCCGGCCAGGGAATGGACACCAAGGCTAAGGGTACGTCAATGTCGGGTCGATCCTCACGGGGAGTAATCAAAAGCGCGTAAGCGCCCAGCAGCAGGCAAGCGATAACAAAAAGGGGTACGACGGGAGAATCAAGTAAGCGGTTGGCAATATGCCCCGCCAGACCCAGTCGTGGCTTATCCTCGCCCATTAGCTGCACCAGCGTTATCAATAACCACCGGCTGGCCATCCTGCAGATCGGCAGAAGGATTCAGAACCACTCGATCACCTGCCTCAAGCCCCTGACTAACGGGGATCAGGCCGCTCGTGTTCACGGGCGTGATCGCTGTTTTGATCCATTTTAAATTAACGACAGTTGCTTCGTCGGAACCCCCTTCACCCGGGCTTTTCACCACCAGCACGCCGGTCAGCTGGCCTCGGCGGATGAGAGCTGCCCGCGGCAGGCCCACCCATTCGGTATTCTGCTGTTGCCGCTCTGCGACGGTAACCGGCACGACGACAGAAACAACCTGGCCCGGCGCCATGACCGATGTAGCCGCACTCACGTCAAGCCGCAGTCGCTGGCCAGTGCCCGTGTCGTTCAACGCCGGTATCACACCGACCAGTCGTGCCTCGAGCACTTCCCGGTCCGGACCGACAATGACCGAAAGCGCTTGCCCCGGCGTCATTGCGGCGGCCTGATTACTGGAGACGGGTACGTCGACCCTCATTGTCTGACGCTCCTCCAGGATCAGCAGTGGCTGTCCGGGGCCGACAAAGCTACCAGCGTCTACAAGCTTTTCAGAAACCAGCCCGTCAAACGGCGCTTTCAATCGGGTATCGCTGAGATTGACCTGCTGCGCTTTAAGTTCGGATTGCGCCGCCTGGTGCTGTGCCTCCAGCTCGCCGAGCCTGACGCTGGCCCGCTCTGTACGCACGCGCGCGATCAGATCTTCCTCATACAGTTTCTGCAGTCGCTCATTGTCCAGCCGGGCCTGCTGAAGCGCAGCCTCGGTTGCTGTGACCTTTTCCCGGGCGGCGGTAATGGCCGCCTTGATGTCTCTGGCGTCAACGGTTGCCAGCAATTCGCCGGCGATTACCCGTTGCCCGGGCTCTTTGGTAACGGATATCAGTGTGCCGGCAATCCGAGTACTTAGAATGGCGCGGGCCCCGGGCCTTACAATGCCCGGTAACTGACGGCTTGACGGGTAATCCCATTCACTGACTTCAGCTACTGTTACCCTCTGGGTTTCGAGCGTTTTCTCTGCTGTGGGTGGCGTCTGGTCAGAACAGCCTGCCATTACACACGACAGGACGGTGAGCAGGATCAGCGGCCGTATGACGGTGTTCATCGCAGTTGCTCCTGAACAGCCGAAATCGGATCGTAACCATTCTGGAGATAATAATTCATGCTCGCCATTACGCTTTGATACCGTGCATCGATAAGCGCCATGCGTTGCCGGTCTAGCCGTGCCTGCGACGCAAGAAGATCTGTCATCGAGCCGATGCCCTCTTCATAGCGCCGCACCGCGAGCTGTTCCGCCCGACTGCCGGCCTCAACTGCCTTTTGCGCCGCACGCAAACCGGCCCAGCTGGCTTGCCAGCGGCTCATGGCGATGGCCTGCTCCCGCTGAATGCGACGCTCAATCCCATCAAGCTCAGTTCGGGACGTCTGTTCCTTCGCTCTGGATTCGGCAATTCTGCCGCGGCGGCCAAATCCGTCAAAAATGGTCCATTGCAGGTTAATGGCCACCAGCCAGCCGTTTAAGCTTTCTTCCAGAGGCTCATTGCCTTCAACCCACTGCTGTCTGGCCAGAAGATTTACCCTAGGGATCCACTCGGCCTTCGATGCCTCGGTATCGGCATGGGCTGCCGCCACAGCTTTTTCCTGTGCCTGCAGGTCTTTCCGTGCCTGGGCAGCCTCAAGGCTGACGGGCGGCGACGGCCTTGGCAGGGGAGTTGAGAGTGTCAGCTCCTGATCAGGCGTCATGCCCAACAGGCTTTTCAGCTCAAGCCGAGCTTGCCGTCTGTTTGCACGTGCATGCTCCAGGCGCGCCGTAATTGAAGCAAGTTCGGCAGCTGCCTGTTCGGTATCCAGTCGTGACGATAGCCCCTCCTGGTAACTGGTCTGTGCAAGTGTGGCAGCCTCTGTGGCGGCATCACGGGCTGTCCGGGTTGCTTCCACCTGTTGCCGCGATCGAAGAACGTTGAAATAAAGGCGCGATACCTCCAGACGAATGGCCTGCTGCCCCCACCCTTCCGCATGGCGACGAGCATCGACTTTCAATGATGCCGCTCGTCGTAACTGGATGGCATCCGCATTAAACAGAGGCTGCACCACTTGAACACCGCTGACGGTGCCTTCCACCGGGCCGAAATCCCTGCGCTCAATGGTGGGGGGGATGCCTGGCGTGGGAAGCGGAACCCCGGTAATCAGCGAGGAATCCGCGCGCAGCCAGGCGGCGTCAGCACTGATAGAGGGGAACCAGGCCTGTGCGGACTGCTGATGAACAGCCTCCGCCTGCCGGGTTTCAGACGACAGCGCCCTAAGCGCGATAGCTTCTTTCCCCGCCATCTCCAGCGCCTGGGTTAATGACATAGCGCTGATAGTCGCCGGGATCAGAAGACTCGCCAGTGTAAACGCCCATTTAGCAAGCAACGTAGCTCCCCTTCGCCGTTTTACATTGGATATAGGTTGCTTTCCTGGCAATTACTGCCTGTCGCGTTGACCAATCGTGCCCGTTAAGGGTAGCAACTTAAAGGCACGATGGCTTTGCGGCGGCGTGAGAATTCCTGATATTTTGTCGGAACAGGGATCCAGAAATTCCCCTGGCGGCCACAAAAAACGGCAAGGTCATCGCGCTGCTTTAATGCTGCCGGGTAGCCGTAGTCGATCAGGAAAACAGGAGGGCCAAAGGGCAGAATCAACATGATAGTAGCGCTAGTTCTGGCCCTGGTGGTCACTGGGTGGGTGCATTACCGCCTGGCTTTCCAGATCCCGAATAAGCTCCCGCTCTGGGCCGGACGCCTCATGCTTCTGTTGGTTGGGACAGGCTTTGGTTGGGCGATGAGCCAGGTTTATACAGACAGCCGTGGGATCGCTGCCGTATGGGTTTTCCTGACCTCTTTTGGCGCAGCTCATCTGCCCGCGGCAATCCTCCTCTGGATTAAAAAGCAGCGCAACACGCGGGGGATCTGATAAGTCGGCTTGATCGCGCGAGCCTCTGCCGGAAACCGGCCGAGGCTCGCGTTCAGACTTCAGTGCTGATACGCAGTCCAGCCACCTTATTCTGACGCGTGATGGTTTCTCAGGTATTGATCAAGCGTCAGAACGCCCCATCCCGAGTAGCCCTTGGGCGTGGTTGGCGTGTCTTTCTCATAGTAATCAACGCCGGCAATATCAAAGTGCGCCCAGACCTGGTTCTCGTCCACGAACGTTCCGATAAACGCGGCGCCAACGCTGGCGCCAGGGCTACCCACCCCACTGTTGATGACATCGGCATAGGCGGACTTGATCTGCTCGAAGTGCGACTCATCCAGCGGCAGACGCCAGACGTTCTCGCCGGCGGCGCGTGATGCAGCGGTGAGGTCCTCGATAATGTCGTCATGGCGGCCGAAAATACCCGCGTACTCGTCACCCAGAGCGCCGCCAACCGAGCCCGTCAGCGTTGCGACGTCGATGAGAACACTCGGCTTGTATTCCTGCGCACCGTAGTAGACCGCATCTGCCAGAACCAGACGCCCTTCTGCATCAGTCGAGCGAATCTCGATGGTCGTGCCGGACATTGCCGTCACGACATCGCCTGGCCGGTTTGCGCCTCCCGACGGCATGTTCTCCGCCAGGGCAGCCAGCGCCACAAGATTGATTTTTTCACCGCGCTTCGCTGCCGCAAGCACGGTCCCGGTGACAACCCCGGCGCCGCCGAGGTCACCCTTCATCATCCACATGTTGCTACCGGTCTTCAGTGAGAGGCCGCCGGAATCGAAGGTAATGCCCTTTCCGGCCAGGACGACCGGCGCTGCATCGCCGCCCGCCATGTATTCAATGATCAACAGGCGAGGTGGCCGCTCGGATCCCTTGCCAACACCGTAGTGCGAACCCATGCCAAGGCGCTGCAGTTCGTTCTCATCCAGCACGCGAATCGTCACGTTGTCCAGGCCCTCGAAAGCCGCCTGTGCACGCTCGACGAATGCCTCCGGATACATCAGGTTGGCCGGCTCGGAGCTGAAGTCGCGCGCCATGTAAATGCCTTCCGCGAGATATTTCAGATCGTCGTTAAAATGCTCAGCGGCGGACGTGTCGTCACTCAACACACGAACGACAGGCAGCTCGTCGCGATCAACCCTCGCGGCCTGATAGCGATCAAAGCGATAGCTGCGCAGCTGATAGCCGAGCGCGACATGTGCAGCTGAGACCCCGTCACGCTTATCGATTTCGCCCCACAGAACGTTGACCGGCGCACCGCTCGTTCCATCGTTCAGTGAAGCCGCCAGGCCGCCAAAGTTCTGGGCGGTCACCCGGTCAACGGGCTCGCTGCCGATACCGACCAGATCAATGCGAGAGAAGGGCTGGACGCCATACAGCGTCAGGGTAGTTTGCAAAGCGCCGGTAAAGGAGGCCTCTTTCACCGCAGCCGACAACGCGCCCTCGGTCAGGGTGTCAATGCGTGATGCCAGGCCCGTCAGGCTCTCCGCTTCCTCAACCGGAATAACGATGCTCCCCTTTTCGGGAATATCGAACGCAGCAAATTCAAATGCGCGCTGCGCAGATGCACCTGCTGCTGCAACGATAAAAACACTAAAAAGCAAAAAACGTTTCACGGCAATCTCCCTGTCGGCTTGCGTCTTCGTACACTGGCGGCGCCGCGGCTGGCGGCGCGCCGGGGTGAGGTGGCCAGAATAATAGGGCTGCTCCAGATTATTGGAACGGCCAACGTAATCCCAAGTATGCCATCATCGAGGAAAATCAGATAGCGACCACTACCATGTCGTTTATACTTCAGGTGTCTTCACCACACGACCGTATGTGCTCATGCCTGCGCAGCCATCACCTGACAAGCCCGTCGACATCATCCTGTTCGGTGCCACCAGCTTCGTTGGCAGGATTCTCTGCAACTACCTGGTCAACGAGCACAGCGAACCCGACCTCACCTGGGCCATGGCCGCCCGATCTCAATCCAGGCTCGCCGAGCTGAAAGCCTCGCTGGGCGATGCGGCAAGATCAATCCCCACCCTGATGGCTGACGCCAGCAGCGAGGCGGATATGCTCAAGCTGTGCGACCGGGCCTCGCTGATTATCTCCACGGTCGGGCCCTATGCCCTGTATGGCGAATTGCTGGTGAAGGCCTGTACCGAGACAGGCACCGACTATTGTGACCTGACCGGAGAGCCGCACTGGATCCGGCGCATGCTCGACAAATACGAGGCGGCGGCCCAGGCCAGTGGGGCGCGGATCGTGAATTGCTGTGGCTTTGACTCCATTCCATCAGACCTGGGTGTGAAGTTCCTGCAGGATCAGGCGATGGCGCGCTTCGGACAGTATTGCCGACAGGTGAAGATGCGGGTAAAGGCCAGCAGGGGTGGGGCCTCCGGGGGCACGATTGCCAGCGGCGCCAATCTGTATAAGGAAGCAGCGCACGACGCAAAACTGCGACAGGAGCTGCGTGATCCGTATTCGCTCTGCCCCGAGGGCCAGCGTTTAAAGGTGCGGCAGCACAGTGTCGGGGTGGAGTACGACGCACATTTTCAGGCCTGGGCGGGGCCCTTCATCATGGCGGCGATCAATACCCGCGTGGTGCTGCGCAGCAATGCTCTGCACGAGCCGCCCTATCACCCCGCGTTTCTCTACGATGAGGGGATGCTGACCGGGGATGGTCACAAGGGTAAGCAGCGGGCGCGGCTGCTGGCCCTGGGGACGACGGCAGGTACGGTTGTGATGGCTGTGGCGCCGCTGCGCTGGGCGGCAATGAAGCTTCTGCCCAGTCCGGGCGAGGGGCCCAGCCCCAGACAGCAGCGGGAGGGCTTCTATGACCTGCGCTTTTATGGCGAAACCGAGGCCGGCGAGTCGCTGACCGTGAAAGTCTGTGGCGATGGCGATCCTGGCTATGGATCCACCAGCAGGATGCTGGCCCAGGCGGGCATCAGCCTATGCAAGGAAGTGAGCCGGGCGCAGCGCGGCGGCGGCTTCTGGACGCCGGCCACGGCTTTTGATGAGCGGCTGTTCCGGCGCCTGGCATCCTATGCCGGGCTGCAATTTGAGGTGCTGGACTAGACCCGTGATGCCTCCGGAACGACTCAGATGTGCGTGCTGCTCTCGTCAATCCAGCCGCGGATGTCCCGCGCCGTCGTGCGGCAGATATCCGCAAACAGCGGCACAAACAGCTCGTTCGCGTGGAATGTGCCCATGACCTGCCGACACTGCGCTCTCACGCCGGCTGCCAGCAGGTGGCGATAGAAAGCGATGCCCTCGTCCCGCAAGGGGTCGCATTCGTTGACGCTGATCATGGTTGGCGGAAAGCCGCTGAGGTCCGCCGCTGACGCAAACAGCGGCCACGCCAGGGGATCCTGCTGCTCGAACGCGGCCTGTCCATAGGCGTGTGCGGCATGATTGTGGTGCACGCTGATAAGAATACCCTCGTTCTCGCGCGACGAGGGCAGCACGTCCTGCGGCCACTGCCCCGCAATGAAGGGACAGAGCGCATACAGCCCCAGCTGCCTGTCGGCGTTGCCGGAGCGGATCAGTGACATCGTGGTCGCAATCGCCAGGTTGCCGCCGCCGCTCTCACCGGCAATCAGTAGCCGGGAGGAATCGACGCCGAGGGAGTCAGCATTGTCATAAACCCAGTGGAAGCCAGACACGCAGTCGTTGAGCCCGGCAGGATAGGGCGCCACTTCCGGCACGGAAGACGGGGCCAGGCAGTTGCGGAAATCGACCATCACCACGCACACGCCGGTGTGGGCGATCAGCTTCCCCCAGGCCCGGTAATTGCCCCAGAAGCAGGAACCCTCCATCATGCCGCCACCGTGGATATAGTATACGCAGGGCAGTATTTCCTCCGTATCCGGTCGCATGATCTGCAGATTGATGCTGTTGCCATCGGGCTGCGAGAGAATCTCCCGGGTGTCGATCCTCAGGCCCTCAGAGGGCGTGACGGCCTCGACGTCCATCAGTTCCAGCAGCTCCGCTGTAGTCTCACGCTGTGCAACGGCCTCGGGGCGATTGCCGATCGCCAGCGCCTCCTCGCGGGAGCTGACGTTCGCTGACTGCTTGAACAGCGGTGCGTCGAACTGGCTGAGAAACTCGCGGCTTCGGGGGTCGAGGCGCAGGTCCTCTTCAGAGCGATAGGGCATGGTCATTTTTCCTTTTTATTGCTTGTAGCGTCCCCACTCCGCCCAGGAACCGTCATACACCGGTGCATCTCTCCCCGTGGCCTGTGCCATCGCCAGAGACAACACACAGGCAGAGACACCGCTGCCACAGGTGGTGATCACGGGCTTCTGCAGGTTTACTCCGGCGGCAACGAAACGCGCTTTCAGCTGTTCGGGTAGAAGCAGGCGTTTCGTGTCGGGATCGAGCACCTGCGCATAGGGCAGGTTGAGCGCGCCGGGCATGTGTCCCGAACGCAGTCCAGCCCGCGGTTCCGCTACGTCGCCGCGAAAGCGCGGCGCCGAGCGCGCGTCCAGAATCTGTTCCGTGCCGCTGCCGATGGCCTCGCGAATCTGCTGCAGCGAACGCAGCAGCGCGGGATCCGGGGCACTGGCGGTGAAGTCGCCGGAGGGCCGGCCCGCATTATTCTCGTCGGCAGCGCTCGCCAGCCGGCCATCCGCGACGCGCCATGCGGGCAGGCCACCGTCCAGCACAGAGACGTGATGATGCCCGAACACCCGCAGCATCCACCAGGCCCGCGGCGCCGAAAACAGGCCGGCACTGTCGTACACTACGATGCGATCGTCGCCATTCAGGCCGAGTTTGCGCATGGCCGCAGTGAATTCATCAGGCGGCGGCAGCATGTGGGGAAGGTCGCTATTGCTGTCAACCAGCGTGTCGATATCGAAGAACAGCGCACCCGGGATGTGCGCGCTGTTGAACTCTGCGCGGCAATCGCGATCATCACCGGGCAGGTACCAGGAGGCGTCCAGAATCACCAGGCCCGGCGAGGCAATGTGCTCCCGCAGCCAGCTGGCGCTGACAACGGGCACTGTATCGACCACCATCCGTCGCGCCTACCGCTTCTTCGACTCGGCACCCGAGGGCTGCGTGTACTGATCATTCAAGGCCTGGACCATGCGGTCGGTTTCTCCGATGAGCTTTTCCAGCTTTTTCTGCACGCGGGAGGACCAGCCCGCCAGCTTGCCCGGCAACAGCGGCGAGAACACCGCGCCCAGCTGCTTCTCGAAGGCGCGAACCAGATACACCTTGTCGGACCCCAGGCTGTCGTCGCGCTGCAGCCGCCGCAGCACGCTCTTCCCGGCAAGACGGCGCAGGCGCGAGTAAATAAACAGCACCAGGACGGCCATACCGAGCCCCACGAGCAAGCGCATGGTTGTGTCGAGTCCCGCCAGCGGCAGGAAGGTGAAGCCATCCCAGGCATCGCCGGTAATCGTCACGTACAGGAACAGACCGATCGCCAGGCCGAAGACAATGACATTGGTCCACAGGTTGCGCGTCATCCACACATCCCGCGCCTCAATCAATCGCGGGATCATCACATCACGCATGTGCTTACAGCTGTGCTCCAGCATGCCGGTGACGCGGTAGGCCCGCTCAATGTTGAGCTGCTCGATGCGCCGCCGGATTTCTCCCAGATCCTCGTCGCGCTTGGCCTGCATGCGCATACGCTTCTGTTCGTCTTCTATGGGCACCACGGCACTTTCGGAGTAGGTGCGGTAAAAGCGTCCCGCGGTCAGGCCGGACTGGGCCAGCGCCCGCTGCCAGGCGGCAACCACTTCCTCGGGATTGTCTTCGCGTGCCGTGTTGTCGATCTGATTGAGGATGTAGAGAAACTTATCGCTATCGCTGCGATCGATGGTTTCCACTACCAGGTGCTTGAGCGTGTCCATCATGGCGCCGGGCTCTGGATGACGGGCGTCAAAGAACACCAGCACCAGGTCGGACAGACCAATAATGTGATCGGTGATGAGCAGAGTGGAACTGCGCTGTTCGTCTGCATCGAAGCCGGGAGAGTCGATCATTATCTTGCCACGCAGCGACTCGGACCGACAGGTCTTCAGCTGCAGGAAGGAGTCAACGCGCTTGCCCTCGCCCTTCGATGCCGCCTCTACCTGCTCACTGATCTGGTAGAACGGAAACCGCGGGTCGGCATCCAGGGCGAGGCCCGGCAGCTGGCGCGGCTGCTCGTTTTCGCCGTAGCAGATCACGGTGAACTTGTCGTCAATCGCCTGATTGCCGGTACGCTGAAGATCGACACCCAGGTACTCGTTCAGGAAGGTGGATTTACCGGCGGAAAAAGTCCCCAGCACCGCCACCACGGGCCACCATGAGATCTGCGTGGCGTAGGAGTCGTCATGGCCGATAAAGCCGATGCGGCGGGCGATAGCGTCCAGCTCCTGGAAGTATTGCACCGCCTGGGACAGCGCGGGATTCTCCTGCTGCAGGTGGTGTTTGAGGCGCTTGATACGCTCTTCGGTTGCTGTCGTTGCCAAGGGGACGTCCTCACGTGACTTAAAGTTGTGAGGATGTCACCAGTGTGGCGCTTGTGTCTACCTGTTGCCTGACGTTGTAAAGAGAAACATTGCCGCAGAGACTGCCGCTTACCGCGTTTTCTCGATGCGGTCAAAAATTGCTATCCTGTCCCGGATGCACGCCCTAAACATCGACAGGCGCTTCTCGAGATGATCAAGACCTTTTTCCTGCTCAGCTCCGTTATTGCGCTGGTTGTCATCATTCACTACGAATTTCTTTATCGCTTTACGGTGGTCATGCCCCTGCTTAAGGTCAAGCACCGCTTCCGCATCGTCCTTGGCGTGCTCGCCGCGCTCGCCGCGCATTCTATCGAGGTGTGGGTCTTTGGGCTCATTCTCTACATCATGCATCACGCGGAGGGCTGGGGCACGCTCGGCGGCAACTTCGATGGCTCACTGGCAGCCTGCGTTTACTTCTCTTTCGCGTCATACACCACGCTGGGCCTCGGGGACATCGAGCCCTTCGGGGAAATCCGTTTCGTGACCGGTCTTGAATCCCTCACCGGCCTGGTTCTTATCACCTGGACAGCGTCTTTCCTCTATCTGGAAATGACCAAGTACTGGAACCGTAATTAATGAAACCCGACACCGATATTAATATCCGCCCCGCGACCGAAGGGGATATCGACACCATTTTGCGTTTTATCCGTGAACTGGCCGACTATGAGCGCGCGCTCGATGCCGTCGAGGCGACGCCGGAACGCCTGCGCGCCACGCTGTTCTGCAACCGGCCCAGGGTGCACTGCAGCATTGCCGAGCTGGCGGGCGAGCCCGCGGGCTTTGCGGTGTGGTTTTTCAATTATTCCACCTGGCTGGGCCTGCACGGCTTGTTTCTCGAGGACCTCTACGTCACGGATGCCATGCGCGGCCGGGGACTCGGCAAAGCCCTGCTGCAGTATCTGGCGAAGCTCGCAGTGGCCAGCGGCTGCGGCCGCTTTGAATGGAACGTGCTGGACTGGAATCAGCCGGCGATCGACTTTTACGAATCTTTCGGTGCACTGCCCCAGAGCGAATGGGTGGGATATCGGCTCAGTGGTGAGGCATTGCGCGCGTTTGCGGCGTCCGCAACGGCATCAGGCATCGAGGGTACCTGACGCCACACGAATCACCTGCTCGCGATCACCAGTCATCAGGCGCCGGCCCGACCGCTGGCTCATCTGGTAGTCATACATCGGGTCATAATAGTCGCGCAGAAGCAGGGTGATCCACGCGCGATGGCCATCGAGCGTCCCACTGTCATCCTGGGCGTCAAACGCGGCTTGCATGAGGGAGCTCACCGTCTGATAGCGGGAGCCTCCCAGTCTTTTCTGCGTCCTCGCCAGGTCCGATTGCAGGCGCTCGCGATGCTGCTGCGGGCCGGCATCGCCGAATGCCTCGCGATACCGCTGACCCAGATCGACAACATAGTCCTCAAGGACTACCGTCACCCGCTCCTCCAGAGGAATGTCCAGCTCAAGCCTGGGAGCATCTTGCATCCGCTCACGCAGAGACTGCGGCAGGGAGAGACGCCCGATCAGCCTGCCTTCATCTTCCAGAATGACCAGATCATCCTCCCCGGTCAGGCGCTTCATCAGGGCAATGGCCAGCCGGTTCTCGAAGTCAATCTGGCTGGGCTGCGGCGACAGCAGTGCACCGAATGTCGAACCACGATGGTTCGCCAGGCCCTCCAGGTCAATTGCTCTGGACAGCGCCTGAATGACCCGGGTCTTGCCGCTGCCGGTCCTGCCGGATACCAGAACAACGCGCGCAGCGGCAATGCAGCGCTCCAGCTCCGCGAGCAGGTATTGCCGCATGGCCTTGTAGCCACCGCGTATGCGGGGATAGTGAACGCCCACTTCGGCCAGCCATTGCTGGACAATCTGCGAGCGCAGACCGCCGCGAAAGCAGTATAGATAACCCTCGGGGTTGGCCTGTGCAAATCTGACCCACGCCGCCAGCCGCTGCGCCTTCACGCTGCCCTGCACCAGCGAGTGACCGAGGGCAATCGCGGCGTCCTGACCCTCCTTCTTGTAACAGGTGCCAACCCGGGCGCGCTCATCGTCTGTCATCAGCGGCTGGCTGACCGCGGCGGGGAAAGCACCCCGGGCAAATTCACCAGGGGCACGGGTGTCCATCAATGGCAGATCATTGAGAAACAGTTGCCGATAATTGTCGGTATCCGGGCGCATCGATATCAGCCCTGCTTCATCCTTCGGCAACGCCGCCAAAGACGCGCATGACCTCGCTATACAGCTCACCGACGGCCTCGGACATCAGCACAAAGTCTGCATCCAGTCGCGCAAGCGCATCATCCTCCGGCAGGTCGTCGTTTTCCTTGATCAACTCATCGGCAAAACGCAGCCGGCGCAGACAAAGATCCTCCGCCAGCACAAAGGACACGCGCTCATCCCAGTCCAACGCAATCTTGACCACCTGACGACCCGCCTGCAGATGGCTCTCCACCTCCTCACTGAAAAGATCGACGCCGCGCACGCGAACCACGCCGCCGTCGTCACCGGGCTCGCGCAGTTCGCATTCGCCCGCGGCAGTGAAGGCATCCGGCAGATTATTGTGCACCAGCCAGTGCGTCATTGTCGCGAGCGGGGCATCATTTACCTGCGGCAGCAACACCGGGAAGGTGCCGATAGACTCGCGCAACAGATTAAGCAGTTCCTCGGCGCGAGCGGCGCTGGACGCGTCCACCATTACCCAGCCGGTGGCGGGATCGATATAGGCATGCAGGTGGGTGGTGCGCGAGAACGCCCGCGGCAGGCAGTCCTGGATGACCTCATCCTTCAGCGTCAGGCGCTCCTTGCGGTAAACCTTGCGACCCTGCGTCGCTTCGATAGCCTCGATGCGCTCCTCGAGATGCTCACGCACCACAGTCGACGGCAGCAGTTTTTCCTCCCGACGCAGGCGAATAAGCAGGCGCCCGCTGGCGCTATGCACTAGCGGTGCGCCCTCGTCACCGAGGGGCGCGGCCCAGCCAATGGACAGGCCCTGCGAGGGCGCACAGGGCGCAAACGCGTGGGCAGCCAGCTGCTCATCGAGTCCATCTGCGGTGAGGGTAAAAGGTTGCGTCAGACGGTAAGCACGAAGGTTCTTGAACCACATGAAAAACGACTCCTGGAAAATCCCGGCATTGTACCGGACGGGGTGTGCCGCTACGATGCGATTTGCTTATCCGGCCGTGACTTCCACTGCGGCCCAGCCAGGGATGGTGACAACGACACATGGACAACGCCGACTGTAGCGCGCGCGTCGAGGCTTTCATGACGGGCATCAGCCATCGTATTGGCAGCCCGGCGGCAGAGCGAGAGCGCGCGGCCATTACCCAGCTTGCCTACAACATGCTCGACCCCGCCCCTCCGGTGGCAGAGCCTGCATCCCGGCTGATCACGCTACTGATTGTCGATCTTCGCGGATTCTCTGTCCTTGCAGACAGCTGTGAACCAGATGTCCTGGTGGCAGTGCTCAGGCCTTTTTTTGAGCGCATGACAGAGCTGGTGCACCAGCACGGCGGCTTTGTCGACAAGTTTCTGGGAGACGGCGTGATGGCGCTGTTTGGCGCGCCCGAGCCTCAGGAGAATCACCTGCCCAGAGCGCTGGCCTGTGCCGCGCGCATGCAGCAGGCCATGCTCAACCTAAACGCTGCCAATAGCGCGAATGGGATCCCGGAAATTCATGCCGGGATTGGCATCAACACCGGCGACGTCATGGTCGGAAGCTTCGGCCCACAGCAGCATAGCGAGTACACCGCCATCGGCGACGAGGTGAATTTCGCCGCGAGGGTGGAGTCTGTCAGCTTGCGCGGCCAGGTCCTGCTCAGTGAGAGCAGCTATCGTGCAGCGCGAGACTGCATCGAGACCGGGGCCATCAGGGAGTTGCGCGTGAAAGGGCGGAATGGCCCGGTCAATCTGTATGAAATGACAGCCGTCACCGCCCCCCGGAGGATCACTGTGCCGCAAGTTGAGATGCGGGCCTCACCCAGGGTGCCTGTGCAGCTGCCGCTGCGCTTCTACCGCGTGCACGAAAAGCAGGTGATCAACGAGCCCTACCGGGGCAGCATCATGAACCTTGGCTACGATGGCATGCTGACACGACTGCCACTGGATCTTCCTTCCCTGAGCGAGATCAGCTTCACCGTCAACCCCGACCTCGCCTCCGACGGCGCCAGCGACCTGTATGCACGGTCGGTGCATTCACGCCGTGATGACGATGGCTACCAGACCGCCTTTGCTTTCACCAGTGCCGGCACGCCCGGGCACGAGGCCGTCCGCAGCTATGTCGACCGACTGCTCTGGGGCGCAACAGGCTGAACCGACGCCGGATTATCACCCACCACTGAACGCTGCCAGATCAGCGGCAGCAGCAGCACCCGATCGATTCGAGCGTCTTCGGGCCTGTCCAGATAGTCCAGGCCGATCGTTTTTGCAGCCTGCTCCGCGTCGGGCAGCCGCCTTGCTGTGCCCAACAGATAGTCGAACCACGGCACCACCGTGCCATAGTTGCTGTTGGTGTACTGCTGATCGCTGAGGTGGTGCACATGATGGAACTTCGGCGTTGCGATAAACACGCCCAGCAGGCGATCTACACCCGCCGGCAGGTAGAGGCTGCTGTGATTGAACAGCACCACGAAAATCCGGAACAGTGACAGCAATACCAGAACAATAGCCGGCGCGCCAAGGAACAGGAACAGCGGCAGCAGCACCAGCGTGTTCAACACCACTTCCAGCGTGTGATGCCGGTGCGAGGTGGTGACGTCGAGCTCACGATCCATGTGATGTACCGCGTGCATCCGCCACAGCAGCGGCACGCTGTGGTAGAGGCGGTGCAGGGCGTAAGCGATGCCTTCAACCACGAACAGCAGCACCAGCAATGCCACCAGCGGAGGCATGAGATCAAACAGTCCGGTCTCTGGCTGCAGTGACTTTGCCCAGGGCATGCTGCCAAGCTGCAGCATCAGCCACAGGACTGCGAAATAATTGAGCGCCGCCAGGCTCCAGTTGGTCAACCAGTGCGCTATGGGCAGTGGCGCATCCTCAGCGCCGGGCCGCGGGCGCTCGAACATCATGAACAGGAGCATGCCCCCGAACGTCGCCAGCAGCAGTACGAGGCTCTGCTGCTGTACCAGCAGGTCAAGCCAGGAATCAGTCAATGACACAGACCAGCTCGCAGGAACCGCCATCCTCGATAACGGTGCCCAGTTCGCAGCCGTCGGCCCTTGCGTCACAGCGGGCCACTTCACGCTCCACTACACTCATCGGCACGCCGGCGGCATTCTCATAGATATTGGTCATGTTAAAGACATCCAGCGTCTGCCGTGAGGGACTGTTGATGACCTGACCGCCGTTGGCCTGCACATCATTCATCAGCAGCACGCCGCTGGCGGCGGCCGCGAGTGCCAGCCCGGACGCCCCCACCGCCAGCAGGGGAAGCCGGCTGCCGGCACCCTGCCGCGCCTGGCGTATGGCAATGAAGGCCAGGAAAATACCGAGCAGTACCAGCGCGGCACCGCCAAGCGTCGGCACGGCTGTCGCATCGGCAGGCGCAAAGGTGATAGTGCCGCCGACCAAAGGACTGCCAGCATGAGCAAAGACCGAAGGCAGCGTCAGTAACGGCAGGACGAGCCAACGTCTGGCTTGTATGAAAGTAGCAGAGTTGCGCATGTTCGGTCGCCTGGTTGATTGTTTTAATTGCCTCACAGGTTAGTTCACTGACACCGCCTGTCAAACCGCGTCTGTTTGCCCTACTTGCTTCCCTCGCAGGCGAGGCCTACCGTTATCCCTACACCTTAGCAGAGGAAGTCACATGAAATACCTGCACACCATGGTCCGCGCCAGTAATCTCGAGGACAGCATGGACTTCTACTGCAACAAGCTGGGCCTGGTTGAAGTCAATCGCCACGACAGTGAGAAAGGTCGCTTCACTCTGGTCTATCTGGCGGCACCGGGAGACGTCGAGCAGGCGCGCGCGGGAAGCAGCCCGCTGCTGGAAATCACCTGGAACTGGGACCCCGAGGAGTACGACGGGGGGCGCAACTTCGGCCATCTGGCCTACCGCGTCGACGACATCTATGCCCTTTGCCAGTCGCTCATGGACGCCGGCGTGACTCTCAACCGCCCACCGCGAGACGGCCACATGGCGTTTGTACGTTCACCCGACGGTATTTCCATCGAGCTGCTGCAGGCGGGCGATCACCTCGAGCCCCGCGAGCCCTGGGCAAGCATGCCCAACAACGGCACATGGTAGCAGACAGACGGGAGTTGGCAGACATGCCCAGAGAATCGAAGCAGGCGCCATTGCCGGTGCCGGTTAAGGAAGAGACGGCCTATTCCGCCGCCTACTCGGAAGAGCGGCTGCGCGACAAGCTGTCGCGACATGCGCTGAGCGCCGGCCGCGACGCGGTAGAGAGGGCTTTGCTGCTGTATTACGCGCTGCAGCGCGAGGAAACGCCGGCCTGGGCCAAGGCGACCATCATTGGCGCGCTGGGCTATTTCATCACCCCCGTCGATGCGATTCTCGATATCACCCCCGGCATTGGCTATGTCGACGACCTCGGCGTACTGGCGTTCGCCCTGGCTACGGTAAGCGCCAGCGTTGACGACGCCGTGCGACAGCGCGCTGCCGCGCGACTGCGGGCCTGGTTCGGTGACGCAAAGCGGCCGCCGCAGCCTGAGACTATCCCCGAACGCCGCCCCGAGAAAGACCACGCGTGAAGGCGCAACCCGCGCGCATCGCCATCGTCGGGGCAAACTTTGCGGGCATTGCTGCCGCACGACACTTGTCCCGACACCACGCTGTCACTCTGCTCGACCCGAAGCCAGCCTTTGAATTCCTGCCGAATATCCACGAGCTGGTTTCTGGCGTGAAGAGACCGGCGCATCTGCAGCTGTCGCGGGAAACACTGAGCCGCCGCACCGGCCATCACCTGCGGCAGGCCAGCGTGACGCGGCTGCACACTGCCATCGGACAGCTGGAGCTCGCCGGTGGCGACAGACTCGCCTATGACGCCTGCGTGGTTGCCTGCGGCGGCGTCAATACCGACTTCGGCATACCCGGCGTGCAAAAGCATACGCTGCCTTTCAAGAGCGTCGACGAGTGCGCCGAGATCGGCGATCAACTGGCGCTGCTCGCGGCGCGCGGGCGACCTGCCAGGGTTGTGATCATCGGCGGCAGCTTCGAGGGCATTGAATGTCTTGGTGAAATCCTGCGCCGCTACCGGGACGTCGAATCGCTCAGGATTCATCTTGTGGAGGCCGCCAGCCGGCTCATGCCCCAGTCCCCCGCGAGCATCAATGCCGCGGTGCGCGAACACTGCGCGAAGCTCCCGGTCAGCCTGCACTGTGGCGTGCCGGTCTCCCGCGTCAGCAGGACCCGGGTCACGCTGGCCGATGGCACCAGCCTGCGCAGCGACCTGACGCTGTGGACAGCCGGCGCGGCACCCGCCCCCCTGCTGTTCGACTCGCAGCTGGCGCCGGACAGACGCTCGTGGGCACCGGTAAATGACTGTCTGCAGAGCATTGCGGCAGCGAACGTTTTTATTGCCGGCGATGCCGCCGCAACACCCCGGGCCCTGTGGAAGCAGGCCTACAACGCCTCGGCCATGGGCAGCTGTGCAGCGGACAACGTTGAGCGCTGGCTCGCGGACCGCCCCCTGCGACCCCTGCGCCCCATGCCCGCAGTCAGGCTGACGGCCTTCGGCGACATCGACACTTTTCTGGAGGTGGGGGAGCGGGTGTTCGCAGGCCCGACCCTTGCGGCACTGAAAGAAACCATCTTTCAACTGCAGATGGCCTATCAGGACAACCCGCTGCACAGCGCCGGCTTCCTGCGCGGACAGCGGCGCTATCTCGATGCGCTGGGCCATCTGGGCGTCCCGGCACTGCTGCAGTCGGGATATCTCCTGCGGCGTGGCGTGCGCCGCCTGGGGGACTGAGCTCAGGCAGTGGACCGGCTCTGTTTATGCAGGAAAGCCAGCAACCAGCGGCCGATACGCTCTGTCTCCGGCTGCTCTTCAAGAGAGTCCATTCCCGCCTGGTAGGTCTCCTCGCCAATGGTTTCACGACGCAGCCGCATGATGCCTCGGGCATAATCGGGCTCGAACTCAGGATGCCCCTGGAAGGTGAGGATGTGGTCGCCGATCTGGCACACCGCGTTCTCACAGAAATCGCTGCTCGCGAGCACCTCCGTTCCGGGCGCCACGCGCTCCACCTGATCCTGGTGGCTGACCAGAATGCGGAACTGCGCATCGCCATCGTCAAACCAGTCCGGACGACCGTGCATACGATGACGATGCAGGCCCACGCCCCAGCCGCGAGGCGACTTGCGCGTCTCACCGCCAAGCGCATGGGCAATCATCTGGTGACCAAAGCAGATGCCGATCATCGTCTTGCGCCTTGCATGCAACTGCCGCACAAAGTCCGCAAGACGCTGAATCCAGGGCTCGTCATCGTAGACACTGAACTTGCTGCCGGTAATAAGGTAGGCATCCACCTCGTCGATGTCGTCGGGATACTCCTCGCGCTCCACGTCGTACACCCGGAACGCCAGCGAGGGATCCAGCCCACCCAGTAACCGCATGAACATGTCCGGATATTCGCCGAAGCGCGCGGACCACTCCGGCCGTACGGTATCGGTGCGCAAAATGCCAAGCTTCATGACGATCCTCTGTGGTGGCGATGTGTCGGTCTACAGGGTAAACCGTCGTTGCTTGCTGTCCATAGCGCCCGCGGGGGATGATGGCAGGCGAACACCTAGTCCTGGGGATATCCCTGACCACACCATCACATCTGCTGACCGCTCTGCTGGTCGCACTGACGCTGCCCGTCGCTGCTCCGATCAAGGCGACGGACGCGGCGCCGGCGGACGCGTTTGTCGGCAGTGCGCGCTGCGCGGAATGCCATGTCGATGCCTATGAGCAGTGGCAGGGATCGCACCATCAGCTGGCGATGCAGGTGGTCTCCGAGACAAGCGTGCTCGGCGACTTCAGCGACGTGAGCTTTACCCACCAGGGCGTAACCACGCAATTCTACCGTGACGGCGGGCAATTCATGGTGCGCACCGACGGTGCCGACGGCACGCTGCGCGACTTCCCCGTGCAGCATGTCTTTGGCGTCTATCCGCTGCAGCAGTACCTGCTGCCGCTGGATGATGGTCGACTGCAGGCGCTGGGCATCGCCTGGGATGCCCGCCCCGCCGCAGACGGTGGCCAGCGCTGGTACCCCCTCTACCCGGATGAAGTGATCGACCACACTGACCCGCTGCACTGGACAGGCCCCTATCAGAACTGGAATTCGCGCTGTGCCGCGTGCCACAGCACGCAGGTGGAGAAAGGCTACGACCCTCGCGAGCGCCGCTACGCCACCACCTATCGCGAGATCGGCGTCGGCTGCGAGGCCTGCCACGGCCCGGGCGCCAAGCACCTAACGCAGATGCAGAGCGGGGTGCCATCACCCGCACGCAATTCGGCGACCGGGCTCGACGTGCATCTCGGCCAGCGCGGTCACTGGCAGTTCGCCGGGAACGCTGCAATAGCCACCCGCAACGAGCCACTGCAGACGGATACCCAGATCAATGCCTGTGCGCGCTGCCACTCCCGGCGCGCGTCGCTCGGCGACTACCACTACGGCGCCGATCTCCTCGAAGCCCACCGCCTGGCGCTGCCTAAGCCGCCCCTTTATCACCCGGACGGACAGATCGACGATGAAGTGTTTGTGCATGGCTCCTTCCTGCAAAGCCGGATGCAGCGCGCGGGCGTCGTATGCAGCAATTGCCATGAACCGCACAGCAACCAACTGCGTGCCGAAGGCAACGCGCTGTGTGCCCAATGCCACAGCCCCACCGCCTACGACGGGGAACAGCACCACCGGCACCCCGCTGGCAGCGGCGCGCAGTGCGTGAACTGCCACATGCCGGCAAAGCGCTACATGGGCGTTGACGACCGGCGCGATCACAGCATACGGATTCCGCGGCCCGACCTGACCCTCGCGCTGGGGACGCCGAACGCCTGCACGCAGTGCCACAGCGAACGCGACAGCGAGTGGGCGCTGGAATCTCTGCGTGCCTGGGATATGGCACCGGACACCGACGACGCGCACCCGGCGCTTGCCCTGCAGCAGCTGCGCGAGGGTGATGCCCGCGCCCGCGGCGAGGTGATGGCCCAGATCGGCGATCCCGCGCTGTCACGCATTTGGCGTGCGACGGCACTGGAAACCCTGGCCGGCCTGGACGCCGCTGCCGTCGCGACGCCGATGCTGCAGTCTGCCGACCCGCTGCTGAGAAGCAGCGCCGTGCGCAGCCTCGCTGGCGCCGATCCGCGTCAGCGACTGGAGCTGCTGTATCCGCTGCAGGACGATCCGTCCGCCGCAGTGCGCATGGCCCTGGCCGAGAACCTTGCGGACATTCCGCTGGGCCGTGTCAGCCCGGCGCAGCGCGAGCGCCTTCTGCAGCTGTTCGACGAGTACCTCGCGGTGCAGGCTCGCCATGCCGACATGCCGGAAACGCAGCTGCAGCTGGGCGTGTTCCACCGCGCGCGCAACGACCTGCCGCGGGCGGAGTCGGCCTATCGGGAGGCACTGTTGCTCGACCCGTCACTGGCGACTGCGCGCCTCAACCTCGCCGACCTGCAGCGACAGCGCGGCGATGAAGACGCCGCTCGACGGGAGCTGGAGACATTGCTGGATCAGTGGCCGGACCACGGCAATGCCCTGCATGCGCTGGGGCTGCTGGAGATTCGCACGGGTAAGCGCCATCGGGGGACCGAGCTGCTGCGAGCGGCGGCAGAGCGCGAAACCACAGGCTGGCGACACCGCTACGCCTACGCTGTGGCACTCTACAGCAGCGGGCTACAGGAGCAGGGACGAGAGGCTCTGCGAACGCTGGATCGTGCGCGCCCGGGCAACCCGCCGGTTATCATGGCGCTGAGCGAGTATGCCGCTGCCGCGAATGACCTGGACAGGGCGATCGCTCATGCCGAGTCGCTGGTAACGATAGCCCCCACGCATAGTGCCTATCGGCGCTGGCTTAAGAGTCTGCTGCGCCGCGCCGCAGGCGGCACTCAGCCCGGATCGAATACCAGGTAGGCAGAAACCGGAACCGACGTGCTGATAGATGCCAAACCGGCAACCTCCTTCAGGGCTGTGACACCTGCCCCCAGCTCAAAGTCGCCGGCATCCACGACAATTGGCTCGCGGGTCGCCACGTGCAGACTGCCGTCTCCGGCGACACTGACCAGCACCGCGGCGTCATAGCTGGCGCTGCTCCCGTGCAGTTCCACCGTCAGCGGTACACTCACTTCGGTGGGACCTTTTCTCGCCTGTTCAATGAGCTCGGGGGCGACGCTGGTCGTGATACTGGCAGAGGGGAAGTTACCCGTTTCGAACAGCATTTCCCGCATGCGCTTGTTGCGAATGGGAATAGCGGTCTCCACGCTGTCGAGGTCGATCGCAACCTGTGCACCGCCATCATCGCCGACAGTGCCCTTGAGTGTCTTGAATGTGTGCACCTCGCCAACCGATGCATTCTTTACGGAAATAAAACTCAGTCGGGAGCGATCGCTATCGAGTTCCCACTGTGCACTGGCCGCGCCGGTAAAAAATGCCAGCGCAACGCCCAGACACGCCGTCAACCACCTGTCGTATGCCGTCGATTTCATGGTCTGCTTCTCCTGTTGTGGTTGTCCTGCCCTGGCAATCGGGCTCAGGCAAGAACCTCGGCAAGATCGCCCTTGGATTCCAGCCAGGTCTTGCGGTCACCCGAGCGTTTCTTCGCCAGCAGCATATCCAGCATCTTACTGGTCCCGTCGCCGGCGTCCAACACGAGGCGCACCAGTCGACGCGTGTCTGGCGCCATGGTGGTCTCGCGCAGCTGCAGGGGGTTCATCTCGCCCAGGCCCTTGAATCGCTGCACGTTGACTTTGCCGCGCTTCTTTTCCGCCTCGATACGCGCCAGCACGCCCTGCTTTTCACTCTCATCCAGGGCGTAGAATACCTCCTTGCCGACATCTATCCGGTACAGTGGCGGCATGGCGACGAACACATGACCTGCATTCACCAGCGGCCGGAAATGGCGCACGAACAGGGCGCAGACCAGCGTTGCGATGTGCAGACCATCGGAATCGGCATCCGCCAGAATACAGACCTTGCCATAGCGCAGGCCGCTGAGGTCGTCACTGCCGGGGTCGATGCCCAGTGCGATGGAAATATTGTGCACTTCCTGCGAGGCGAGCACCTCCTGCGAATCGACTTCCCAGGTATTGAGAATCTTGCCACGCAGCGGAAGAATCGCCTGGAACTCCCGGTCCCGCGCCTGCTTGACCGAGCCGCCAGCCGAATCGCCCTCTACCAGGAACAGCTCGGAACGCGCGGGATCCTCCCCCGAACAGTCCGCCAGCTTGCCGGGGAGAGCGGGTCCCGCGCTGACCTTCTTTCGCGCAACCTTTTTCGATGAGCGCAGGCGCCGCTGGGCGGTATTGATGCACAGCTCAGCGAGGCGCTCGGCATCACCCGTGTGCTGGTTGAGCCAGAGACTGAATGCGTCCTTGGCGATGCCGGCGATGAAGCCCGCCGCCTCGCGCGACGACAGTCGCTCCTTGGTCTGCCCCGAAAATTGGGGGTCGCTCAGTTTGGCGGACAGCACGTAGCTGCAGCGCTCCCAGATATCCTCAGGCGTCAGCTTCACTCCCCGGGGCAGCAGATTACGTAACTCGCAGAATTCGCGCATCGCCTCCAGCAATCCGCTGCGCAACCCATTGACATGGGTGCCGCCCTGGGCTGTGGGAATCAGGTTGACGTAGGATTCGGTCACCAGCTCGCCGCCCTCCGGCAGCCACTGCACGGCCCAGTCCACGGCGGCATCGGCGCCGCTGAAAGATCCCGTGAAAGGCGCCTCAGGAACACAGGGAAAGCCCCGGGTGGCCTCGGCGAGATAGTCAGTCAGGCCGTCCTCAAAGTACCACTCCTCGCTCTCGCCTTTCTTTTCATCGGTGAAGCGCACCCGCAGCCCGGGGCACAATACGGCCTTGGCGCGAAGCACGTGCACCAGGCGCGGCACGGAAAAATTGATGGAGTCGAAGTACTGTGGGTCTGGCAGAAAACGCAGACTGGTGCCGGTATTGCGCCGGCCACAGGTATCGATTGCCTCGAGATCACCCACCTTGTGGCCGCCGGCAAACTGCATGCGATAGACATTGCCGTCGCGGCGCACCGTCACTGTCAGCTCCTGAGACAGTGCATTGACCACGGAAACGCCCACGCCGTGCAGCCCCCCGCTGAAGGCGTAGCTCTTGGACGAAAACTTGCCGCCCGCATGCAGCGTGGAGAGAATGACTTCGACACCCGGCCGGCCCTCCCCCGCATGCAGGTCGACCGGCATGCCGCGACCGTTATCGGTCACCGTGACGCTGCCGTCGCGGTGCAGGACCAGGTCGATCTCGCTGGCGTGGCCGGCCAGCGCCTCGTCCACGCTGTTGTCGATGACCTCCTGCGCCAGGTGATTGGGACGGCTGGTGTCGGTATACATCCCGGGGCGCTTGCGCACCGGGTCCAGCCCTGTCAGGACTTCAATATCTTGCGCGGTATAGTCGCTCATAATCGGGTCATTTATGGAGAATTACAGGTAGCCATTGGAGCCGAGATCGACGGCAAAGGTAACGTCGCGGACCCGCGACACACCGCTCAGTACGCGTCCATCCGCGTGCAGCTCCAGCCAGCGATAGCCGGGGGCGCAGTCGTCCAGGGAAAAATTGCGCTGCCCGGGGCGGAACTGTATGCACGTGGACGGGGTGCTCATTAGCTGCACGGCGCCACGCTGGCGCTCATATTGCTGGTGGACGTGTCCCCATATAACGGCTTTCACCCCCGGGTTGGCATCGATAATCCGAAAAAACGCCGCCGCGTCGTCCACCTTCTGCTGGTCGAGCCAGGTACAGCCGATCGGCACCGGCTGATGGTGCAGGCAGATGAGGCTGTGAAGCCCCTCTGCACGACCCGCGGCGAGGACACTTTCCAGCCGGGCAAGCTCATCCTTGCCGAGGTGGCCGCCCACCTGACCCGGCAGCTGTGAATCGAGAAGCACTATTTGCCAGCCGTCCAGTCGGACTTCGCCGACCAGCCGCTTTTCGCCGGCCACCTCCAGCATGACGCCGCGGTCATCGTGGTTGCCCGGAAGCCATACGTGCTCGCTGCCGAGTCCGGCAAAATACTCGAGCAGGCGCTCGTAGGCACCCCGCTCGCCGTGGTTGGACAGATCACCAGTGCCCAGCACCAGGTCGATGACCGGCTGCTCGCTCTGCACCAGGTCGAGCACCGCCTGCAGGGAGCGGTCCGTGTCCATGCCGAGCAACTTGCCATTGGCCTCGCCCTGCAGGTGGGTATCTGTTATCTGCACCAGTCGCACGATGCCGCTGCTGTGCTCGAGCTCTCGCTTCCGTCCGGACATGGAGGTCATCTGCGTTACACCTGAGGTGTGCGACGCAGGCTGTCGGGCAGGCTCGCGAGACCGTTGGCGAGGCAGTGCTCCAGCCAGTCGGCCAGGAAGCGGTTCTGCTGGTTTTTCTCATCCTGCTGGTGCATGGCCGGATTCGGGTAGGCATAGCGTGCCTGAACAGTGCCACTTGCCTGGAAGGAGCCGACCTCAAGCATTGCGGCATCGTGATAGGCGCGAACTTCCATCTGCAGCGGCGCGAGCCAGTCGCGGGCCAACGGGCGCGAAGCAATACGGAATATGGTGGTGTAGCGGCTGCGCTCGATCACATCGATCGACACTCGCTCGTCGAGCAACGCGAATTCGGTCCGGTTGCTGACTTCGTACGCCGGGAACAGGCGCATCATGCGGGCGTAATTCGCCTCGCAGACCGCATGCAATCCGGTCAGGTCCACAGTGTAGCGCTGTCTATGCATAATACGAGCAGATACAAGCTCTCTCCCGATTCAGGCCGCGGAAGTGTAACACCTGTCATCGGCAGCGCCAGCGACACCCCCCTCTTTTGTTAATTGCGCCACATGCGCAGAATTGCGGTCCCTGCTACACTCAGCTTCCGGATTTTCTTCAGAACTCACAGGATGCACTACCGATGCTTATCCGCGCGGCGATTTTCCTTTTTCTGGGGCTGGCGAGCCTTACCCTGACAGCTCGCGCAGACTCACTGCGGGACATCTACGAGACAGCTCTGGAGAACGACGCCCAGCTCCGCGCCGAGCAGGCACAGTACCGGGCCACTCTGGAAACCGAGAAATCGGCGTTGTCTGCCCTGCTTCCGCAGATCTCGGGCACATACGAGCTCACCAACAACGAACGGATTTCCCAGCAGGAGAACTTCTCCGTCAACCAGGAGACCGGGGAAGTCGGCGTGATCGACACCTCAACCACGGTCGACACCGACGTCACCGGCTATACTTTTTCACTGCAGCAGGCCATTTTCGATCTGCCTGCCTGGTTCATTTTCCAGTCCGGCAAGGAAATCACGCGACAGGCTGAAGCCACGTTCGCTGCCAATCAGCAGAACCTGATCCTGCGGGTCGTTGAAGCCTATCTTGCGGTTCTGCGCGCCCAGGACAATCTGGAAGCCACGAAAGCACAGGAGCGCGCCTTCGAGCGCCAGCTGGAACAGACCCAGCAGCGCTTCGAGGTCGGCCTGATCGCCATTACCGACGTGCACGAGGCCGAGGCCGCCTATGATCTGGCCCAGGTGAACCGGATCGTTGACGAGAACAACGTCGACGTGGCACTGGAACGACTCTCCGTCCTCACCGGACGAGAACACAACAACCTCGACGTACTCGATGAGGATTTCGAGATCAAGAAACCCGAGCCGCTGGATCGCTCGGCGTGGGTGGAGTTCGCCCTCGCCAACAACTTTAACCTGAAGGCCGCGAAATACGCCGAGGAAGCGGCGCGGCAGAACGCACGGGCCAGTCAGATGGCGCACGCACCCACTCTGCGCGGCCGCGCCAATTACTCCGACCTGGAGACCACCGGTTCGCTGACTCGGGTGCCGTCGACACCTTTCGACGCCTCGCCGGACAGCCAGGTAGAGACCACCACGTTCGGCCTGGTGCTGGAAGTGCCGCTGTTCTCCGGCGGCGCCGTCAGTGCCGAAAGACGTCGCGCCGCACAGGAATTCATCGGCGCGCGCGAGGAGCGCATCAATCTGTCACGCAATACGGTGACCAACGCGCGCTCCCTGCATATGACGGTGCTGAGTGATGTGGCGCGGGTTGCCGCCCGGCGACAGAGCATTGTCTCCTCCCAGAGTGCTCTCGATGCCACCCAGGCTGGCTATGAAGTGGGCACACGAAACATCGTTGACGTTCTCAACGCGCAGAACACCCTGTTCGCGGCGCAGCGGGACTACGCCAATTCCCGCTATGACTACGTACTCAATATGCTGCGCCTGAAGGAACAGGCGGGCCTGCTGAGTCCGGAAGACATCTACGCGCTCGACAGCGAACTGGAAAATCCCCCGCCGCCCACCGCCTCCTCGGGAAACTAGCAGGGCGACAGCAGGCGCCGCACCTGGGCTTCAATCTGCGCCCGGGCGCCGCGATTGCCTGCCACCGCGCGGGAGCCGGCGCTGCCCATCGCCCTTCTGCGTGCCGGGTCGCTGGCCAGCTCGCATAAAACCTTTCCCAGATCTGCCGCGTCTTCCACCAGCACGAGCGCCCCACTGGCCAACAGCAGGTCGCGCACCGCGCTGAAGTTGAACAGCGAATCCCCGGACAGCACGGGCACGCCCAGCGCGGCGGGTTCCAGAAGATTGTGTCCACCGCGCGATACCAGGCTACCACCGACAAAAGCGACATCCGCGACACCGAGCAGCAGCAGCAGCTCACCCACCGTATCACCCAGAAGCACGGCAGTATCCGCGCCCGGCGATTCGCCCAGACTGCGACGACGGGTCTGCCAGCCGGCTGCGGTGCACAGGCCGTGAACCGCCTTGAACCGCTCAGGGTGCCTGGGTACCAGCAGCAGCAGGGCGTCCGGCACCTGCCGGCGCAGAATGGCAAAGGCGGCGAGTACGGCTTCATCCTCCCCGGCATGCGTGCTCGCCGCAGCAAAAACGAAACGTCCGATGCAGTGCCACTCGGAACGCAGTGCCTGAATCCGTCCCGGAAGAATGCCGCCGACATCCAGGTCGAACTTGATATTGCCACATACGCTGAGGCGATCGGCTGGTACGCCCAGGGCAGCGAAACGGGTTGCATCGTCCTGCGTCTGACAGGCCACATGGCTGACCCACGACAGCAGTGTGCGGCCGAACTGCCCCAGTCGGGCATAGCCACGAAAGGAGCGCTCGGACAGACGGGCATTGGCCAGCAGCACCGGGCAATGCCGCTGGCGACAGCCATGCAGCAGATTGGGCCACAGCTCGGTCTCTATCAGCAGCAGAAGCCGGGGCCGATATCGGGCCAGAAATCGACCGACGGCGCCGGGCGTATCAAGGGGCGCATACACATGCAGCACGCGCTCGCCAAATAGCGTCGCCACCTGCCGCGAGCCGGTGGGCGTGGTCGTAGTCACCATGACCGGGGTATCGGGAAATTCCGTGAGCAGAAACTCCACCAGCGGACGGGCAGCGAGTGTCTCGCCAAGCGACACAGCGTGCAGCCACAGCACAGGGCCAGGGTCAGAGCGCGCCGCGCGGCTCTCGCCACCGGGCGCCAGGCCAAGACGCTCGCGCCAGCGCCGCCGATACGCCGGGGCGGCACGTGAGCGCCACAAAAGACGCATAAACACCAGCGGCAGAAGCAGACGGAAGACCGTGCTGTACACATGGCGCATGAGGAGAACCGGAAAGCAGATGGGCTGACAGCATAGCGACGCGCCGTCGCGCTTGCCAGCCTTGCCGAAAGGCGCTAGCGTGCGCCGCTTTACGCACTGTCAGTGGACTGCAAGATGCCCGTAGAGCTCCCCATACCTGTTGAAAGCGTCAAGGGCTTCCTGTCCACCGACGAGGGGGAGGCCCTGTATCAGCACGGCAAAATCGCCTGTGCGCAGGGACCACTGCTGGAAATCGGCAGCTATTGCGGTCGCTCAACCCTGTATCTGGCCCTCGCCTGCCGCGATGCGGGCGGCCACGTTTTTGCCGTGGATCATCATCGCGGATCAGAAGAACATCAGCCCGGTGAGCTGTTTCACGACCGTGACCTGCTCGACCCGCGCACCGGCAGCCTGGATACCTTCCATGAATTTCGCCACAACCTGCAGCGTGCAGGGCTTGAGGACGTGGTCATCCCCGTGGTGGCCCCTGCCGGACGTTTCGCCGCCTGTTTCTCGGGATCGCTGGGGCTGGTTTTCATCGACGGCGGCCACAGCCTGGATGCCGCCCTGGCGGACTATCGGGCATGGTCGACCCGGCTCAGCGCTGGCGGGCTTCTGGCCATTCACGACGTCTATTCCGATGCCGCAGAGGGTGGCCAGGCGCCGATCACCGTCTACCGGCTGGCGCTGGCCTCGGGACTGTTTGAGTCGATTGACCGCTGCGGCAGTCTGCGCGTCCTGCGGCGTCGCTGAGGCCTGTCAGCTGATTGGCTTGGCGCGATGCATGCCAGCGCCCGACGCCGCCATATCCACCCCGGTAAACAGGCCCGAAGCCGCCGTGTGCCCGGTCAGCGCGTCTGCAGCCAGCAGGATTGCACCGGCAGTCCACGTCGGCTTCTCTTCCGGCCAGAGCAGATCCTCGACGAACTGATAGCCTGTCCAGTAAGCGCCGTCGCTGCTGCGCCAGCGGTGCAGCCAGCTGTAGAGCTCCACCGCGCGGGCGTGATCGCCCGCCGCCAGGAGTGCCATGACCAGTTCGCAGGATTCGGCAACCGTGACCCAGGGCTCTTCCACCACACAGCGACAGCCGAGACCGTGCTCGACAAAGGCGTCCCAGCGCGCCGCAAGGCGCGCGCGGGCGGCAGCTCCCTGAACAGCCCCGGTAAGAATCGGGTAGAACCAGTCCATTGAGTAGCGCGCTTTGGATGGCCAGGTGCGGTCGAAGCGTTCGGGCTTTTCCCGTAGCGCCGCTCCGAGACGAGCGCGCGCCAATACCCATCGGGGTCGGGGACTGCGGACGGTTGCGGCAATGTTGATGGCGCACTCAAGGCTTTTGTAGACCGAACTGCAGCCGGTCACCAGGGCATCTTCCAGCGGCTGCCCCGAGGCGTCCACAGCCCAGTTGATCTCACCGTGCTCAGTCTGCTGCGCCAGCACGAAGCCGATAGCCCGCTGCACCATCGGCCAGCAACGCAGCAGGAACTCGTGATCCCCGCTGATCCGGTAATGGTGCCAGACGCCGGTTGCGACATAGGCGACGAAATTGGTTTCGCGCCGTTCCCGGTTTTCGGCGAGCTCACCGCGATACGCCGCCCACCAGCTGCCATCATCCAGCTGTCGCGCCCGCAGCCAGGCGTAGGCCCGCTCTGCCGCGATCAGCTCACCGCCGATGGACAGTCCCATCGCCGCCTCCACATGATCCCAGGGGTCGGTGTGGCCGCCGTCGAACCAGGGAATTTCTCCGCTGCCGCGCTGGCTTTGTAACAAAAACTCCACCGTGGGACGCAAGAAGCGTTCGGGGTAAAGGCCGGGCCCCAGGTACAGTCCGCTCACGCGCTGCTGCTCTTGTGGAAATACATGACGACGCTCTTGCCCATCCATGGATTCAGCAGACGCTCAAGGCTTGTTGTTATCCAGGGCTTCTCGAACATGTCCCAGACCAGCAGGCGATGATACTGGCGTATCAGCGCATTCGTCTCACGCGTGCGCCAGAACAGGCACTGCAGCCACCAGTAGGGGGCATGCAGCGCATGGGCACCGTGCCGGTGATAACATGCAAAGCCCAGATCCGCGACCTCTGCCTGCAGCCGGCGCCTGCTGAAAATCCGCAGGTGGCCGCCGGGGACCTGGTGATAGGCGGGACGAAGCCACCAGCAGATGCGCTCTGGCCAGGCACGGGGAACGCTGATGCATAAAAGGCCGCCCGGACGCAGCACCCGGCGTATCTCCCCCAGCACAGCGCGGTAATCGTCTATGTGCTCGAGAACCTCACTGCAGATGACGGCGTCGAGACTCTGGTCCGCCAGAGGCAGCGCCAGTGCGCTCGCATTGGTCAGCGCAAACAGCGCTGCGTCGCTGTCACGCCGGAATTCCTCGTGCTTGCCACGCGCCGTGAGCAGATCGGCAAAGCACAGATCAATACCCAGAACATCAGCGCCATCGTGCAGATGCAGGGCCACGGCGTGGCGTCCCTCGCCGCAGCCCAGGTCGAGCACGCGCTGCCCGGCGCGCAGGGGAAAGTGGCCGCGATCAACGGTCTGCACGGGACAGCACCTGACGGTAATAGGCGATCATGTCGCGGGCACACACATCCCAGCTAAAGGTGTCGACAACGCGCCGGCGCGCTGCGTCACCGAGTGCAGCGCGCCGCGAAGGATCGCGCAGCAGCGCATCGATGGCCTGCGCGAGCGCGCTGGCACTTGCCGCGGGCACCAGCAGGCCGGCATCGCCGACAATCTCGGGCAGGGCACCGGCATCCGTGGAAACCACAGGAACCCCGCAGGCCATGGCCTCCCCCGCAGGCAGGCCGAAGCCCTCGTAGAGAGAGGGCACCACAGCAAGCGTTGCGCGGGCATAGTGCGTGACCAGTGCTTCCGTGCTGATTCCGCTGACAAAGGTGATGGCTGGACGCAGCCCCAGTTCGTCGATGAGCTTTTCTGTCTTTCCCCCCGGCTTCGGTTTGCTGACCAGAAGCAGTTCGAGGCCGGCATGCTGTCGCCGCAGTTCAGCAAAAGCCAGCAGCAGATAGCGCAGGCCCTTGAGCGGTGCGTCGGCGGAGGCTGTCGCCATGATGCGCAGCGGCTCGCGCTTCACCCCCGCGAGCGGCCGGAACGTTGCGGTATCAATGCCGTTATAAACCACATCAACCTGCTCCACCGGTCGGCCAAAATCACGCGCGATATCGCGCCGCGAGCACTCCGAGACCGTGATGACGTGCTGCAGCCGCCGCGCGACACGGCTCTGCATGGTGAGAAAACGGTGCCAGCGCCGCACCAGCAGGCGCTCCGTGACGCTGGAGGCCGCATCGAGCGCTATGCGCAGATCATTGGTAATGGGGTGATGGACAGTGGTCACCAGCGGCAGGCCTGCTGCCTGCAGCGCCAGCATGCCGTAACTCAGGCTCTGGTTGTCGTGAATCAGATCATACTCGTGGCCATGCCGACGCAGGTATTTCACGGCGCGTCGACCAAAGGTATAGGGCTCGGCAAATCCGCCGGTGAGCTTGCTCAACCACTCCAGCGTGTCGGTGTAGGAGAGCAGGTGTCGCGGGCGCAGCGACTGCAGACCATTCTCGAACAGATCCAGGCTCGGCAGCGGGATCAGCCGCACACGGGGATCCAGATGTGGGTAGGGTGGGCCTGAAATAACATCGACGCGGTGACCGGCCTCCACCAGCGCTTTGCTGAGATACTTCAGGTAAATGCCCTGTCCGCCGCCGTAGGGCTGAGACCGGTAACCCAGCAGGGCGATGGACAGCGTAGCGCTGCCAGCGACCATGGCGGCGTCAGCGCCGGACGCCGTCGAACGCGGAACCGGCGCAGACGTATCTCGCCGCAGAACAGCTGCAGAAACCTCGTCCACCGGCAGGCCTGCGTCCTGAATGGGTTCAATCTGTGTAATGACGAGGTCTCCAACAGGCCCGGCGAACGGTGTTTTCACAAAGCGGACGATATTATCAATCGCCGTGACGGAATTCACGCACAATGCATCAGCACTCATCGCAGCGTGGACAGCCAGACGATATACTCGGCGGAAAACCAGGCAGATTGACAACGCGATGGCGATGACGATGGCACGGGAAACGGCGTACAGAGGCATGATTCTCGCGGGTGGTTCCGGCACCCGGCTGCACCCCCTCACCAGTACCGTAAGCAAGCAGCTCATGCCGGTCTACGACAAGCCCATGATCTATTACCCCCTGGCTACATTAATGCTGGCAGGCATACGCGACATACTGATCATTACCACCCCCCGGGACCAGCGCGCCTTTGCGGATCTTCTCGGGGATGGCTCCCAGTGGGGGCTCTCACTGCAATACACGGTGCAGCCGAGTCCCGACGGTCTCGCCCAGGCATTCATTCTGGGCGCGGACTTCATCGACAAGGCCCCCTGCGCGCTGGTTCTTGGGGACAACATCTTTTACGGAAGCGGCTTCACGCAGTGCCTGAAAAACGCCGCAGCGCGCGATAGTGGGGCTTCGGTATTCGCCTATTACGTGCAGGATCCCGAGCGCTATGGCGTGGTGGAATTCAGCAGCGACGGGACCGCCATGGACATCGAGGAAAAGCCGGCACAGCCGCGCTCCAACTACGCCGTTACCGGGCTGTATTTCTACGACAACGACGTCCTGGATATTGCCGCAGGTATCACACCCTCGCGCCGGGGAGAGCTGGAAATTACGGACGTGAACAAGGCCTATCTTGCCCGCGGTGACCTGCAGGTCGAGGTAATGAGTCGCGGCACGGCGTGGCTGGATACCGGAACCCACAACTCGCTGCTGGATGCCGCCAACTTCATCCGTGTGGTCGAAGAGCGACAGGGGCTGAAAATTGCCTGCCCAGAGGAAATCGCCTTCCGCATGGGCTACATCGACGCGGCACAGCTGGAAAGGCTGGCCGCTCCCCTCGAAAAAAGCGGTTATGGCCTCTATTTACAGAGCCTGCTGCGCGACGACGGTGTGATGCTGAATGAATTTTGAAGCTACAAGCCTGCCCGGCGTCTATCTGCTGAAGCCCCGGGTGTTCGGCGACGCGCGGGGGTTCTTTCTCGAAAGCTGGAACGCTGACACCTTCCGCAACGCGGGTTTCGACCTGTCATTCGTACAGGACAACCACAGTCGCTCCGAGGCCGGCACGCTTCGCGGCCTGCACTACCAACTCCAACATACCCAGGGAAAACTGGTCCGCGTCACTGCGGGCACTGTCTTTGACGTGGCCGTGGACGTTCGCCGCGACTCACCGACATTCGGCCAATGGTTCGGCACCGTTCTCAACGATGTGGAACATCACCTGCTGTGGATACCTCCGGGGTTCGCGCACGGCTTCTACGTGATGTCAGACAGCGCCGACTTTCAGTACAAGTGCACCGACCGCTACCATCCCGATAGCGAGATCGCCCTGGCCTGGGACGATCCGACGATCGCGATCGACTGGCCATTGATAAACGGCCGGACTCCGACGCTATCGGACAAGGACCGCAATGGGCTGGCTCTGGCCGAGGCGCCGCTCCTTGGCTGATCGGCCGGCAGCTGGCGGCAGATGCGGGCACAGGTCACACCGGGAAACAGACCGCTATTCAGCGCAGCCCGGCCACGATGCGAACCGCGGGGGACGGGAACATTGCCAGAGGCAACATGCATGATACGGCGCGGCCGTCTGGCCGCTCTGCTGCTTTTACTGCTGCTGTCGGGATGCGCCGAAGAACCACTCAAGGTCGGTGTCCGCAGCTGGGTGGGGTACGACGTCATTTCCATGGCAAGCCAGTGGGGGTGGATTGGGCCGGAGGTGGAACTGATTCCCCAGGAATCCGCTGCCGGCTCCCTGTCGGGGCTCGCCAGTGGCGAACTGCAGGCGGCCTGCCTGACCTTAGGCGAGGTCATACGCGGCCTCGACCAGGGCCTCCCACTCACCATCATAGCGGTCATGAATGTCTCCTCCAGCCGGGACACCCCAGAGCTCATTTTTGATGTAGTCGCGGTTCGCAGCGATGCCGTGAAACGACGAAAAAAAGCACTTGGTAAATTCGTCAGCGCTATTCTGCGGGCGCAGTCACACGTTCATGACAACCCTGTCGATACTGTCTACCGCCTGGCGAGCCTGCGGGGGAATCCGGTGTGGGTCACAGAGGAAGCACTGCGCCGTGTAGTGATTCCCACCCTCGACATTCAGCATGGCTATTTCAGCCGTGACTCCTCTCTGTCTGCCGCCGTGGATCGCATCAATGAGCTGTTCGTCAACGCGGGGGTGATAAGTGCGCCACGAGGCAACGCTGGCCTGCTGGATCCGTCGTATCTGCCGGAGCTGGCAAAGTGATGCGGATGCGTCGCATCCTCGCCATACTGCTCCTTGTAACGACGCAGTTTCCGTGTGCTCTCGCACAGGAGGCACCCGAGAGGCACGTTCGCCTTGGCATCAGCATGGAACGCTCGTCCTCTGCGTTCGAAGCACAGATTGCCGCTATGCGCGGATTCTTTCAGGCCATGGGGATTGACTGGATCAGCCTGCATCCACTTCCGCCCGATCAGTTAATGCAGGCAATCCGCAACCGTCAGCTGGACGCGGCCATGCTGAACCCTTATCAGACAGCCCGGGCGCAGCACATTGATCAGCGGACACGTCCACTCGTGGCTTTCCGGGGCAAGGTTCCGGGCGGCCGGGTCGGGGGCGTTGGCGGCGTCATACTGGCCCGTGCCGACGCACCGGAAATCCGCGGACTCGCCGACCTGCGCGGGCGGCAGGTGGGTATTGCCAGTCGCTACTCCTTCGGCGGCTATGCCGCACCGCTCTACGAGCTGCACCTGCATGACCCACAGCTGCCGGGTTCACTGCAGATCACGGAGACCGGCTCGCACCGCAGCGCAATCGGGTCACTGCTCGCGGGGGAGGTGGATGCTGCCTTCGTTGAGACCGTGATTCTGGAGCAACTAATCGCCGAAGAGGTCTTTGACGCAGACACCCTGCGCGTGATCAATGCGCAGAACCTGTCTGCCTATCCCGTGGCAACGTCCACACAGCTGTACCCCGGCTGGGCACTCGTCGGTCTGCCCAGCCTTACGGCCAGCCAGACCGATGCTCTTCTGCAGATACTGCTGGACGTGCGCCGGCGCCGCATCACCGATTTAGACGGCGATTTTTCTCTCGCGCCGAATTACGCCCCGGTGCATCGCGTTCTCACCGAGCTGGGTCTGCCACCCTACCATCGCGCAACCGGCATATCCTGGCTCGATATCTGGAGAAACGAACCCCTGACGATGCTGCTGTGGATCGGCATCACCATTGCGGCGCTCCTGTCTGCGGGCGTCCTCCTGGTCTATACGCGACGCATACGCGCGCTTTTTCAGCAGGAAAAACTCAACGCGCGGCGCGAGCGCGCCTTGCGCGACATGCCCACGGATATTGATGCGGTGAACATGCGCAACTTCGTGCGCGCTCAGCTCAGGGTGATCCGCCAGCTGACCGGCAGTGGCTTCGCCGGCATTTATACAATAAATCGTGACAGTCAGCAGATCGAGGCCTATGCGCTGGACGCCGATACGCTCGATGCCAGCGCGTCAGTCTCTCTGCAGAGTGAACCGCTGCAGGCCGGCGGCGGATGGGCAGAGAGCAGCCATTGCGCTAAGTCACTTATACTCAACGACTATGAGCGCACCGGGCACAGGCAAGTGCTCCCCGGTGCGGATATGACACTAGACCGGCTGCTGCTGTCACCGGTGGAACCCGGGTCCGGCGACATCATCATGGGCGTGGGCAACAAACGCACGGCCTACTCCGCGCAGGACCTGAAGACAGTCGAGCTCCTGTCGGCGCAGCTCTGGCGCACGGTACGGCGCAGCGAAGCCGAAGCGCTGCTCGAGGCCAAGGACCGTGAGGCACGCGCCAGCGCCGAGCTGCTGCAGGGGATATTCGACAGCTTTGCCGGCGGCATCATCGTCTACGGCGGTGCCGGCGGCATACAGCTTATGAACCCCATGGCCTCGGCGTTCTTCGGTGTCAGCGCCAGGGACATCACCGGGCGCGAGCTCCGGGACTTCGGCTGGACATTCTGCGACAAGGATGGCGCGCCGGTAATTGCGGCGTCCGATCCGGTTTCGCAGGTTCTGGAACAACGCAGCGCTGTCAGTAACCTGACGCTCGGCGTGGCTCGTGAGGGAACCCGTCCCACCGCCTGGGTACTGATGAACATCCGCCCGCTGCTGGACAGTGCGGGCCGTATTTCCCGGATCGTGGTCTCTTTTACCGATGTCAGCAGCATGAAGAATGCGGAAAACGAGCTGAGGCTGGCGGCGGAGGTCTTTGAGACGGCGGCCGAGGGCATCATCATTGCCGATGCCGAGTGGCGCATCATCAACGTCAACCGGGCCTTCAGCGAAATCACCGGCTATACCCTCGACGAGGTAAAGGGAAAGACGCCGGCCACGCTGCGCCCCAGTGCGCACGATCATGATTTCTATGAGCGGGTGCTGGATGAGCTGCGCAGCACCGGCAAATGGCGCGGCGAGCGCACCAGTCGGCGCAAGGACGGCGCGCACTTCCACGAGATGCTCTCGGTGAATGCCATCACCGACGCCAGCGGCGAAGTGGCGCGCTACATTGCGGTATTTTCCGACATCAGCCTCCTCAAGCAACAGCAGGCAAAGCTGGAGCATCAGGCCTACTACGATGCCCTGACCGGTGTTCCGAACCGCGCACTGGGCGTGGAGTCGCTGAAGCTGGCAATGCAGCAGTGTCAGCGGCGCGGTCGGCTGGTGGCCGTTGCCTATATCGATCTCGACAACTTCAAGGAGGTCAACGATAGCCACGGCCACGACGTGGGCGACAAGCTGCTGAAAATGCTTGCGGCGCGTATGCAGGTCGCGCTGCGGGAGGGAGACACGCTGGCGAGAATCGGCGGTGACGAATTTGTTGCCATTCTCAGTGATCTGCAGCGGGAAACCGACTGCCTGCCCATTGTTGAACGTCTGCTGGCGCTGTCGACAGAGCCAGTCACTATCGGTGGCCAAGTGCTCAGCCCCACGGCGAGCATTGGTATCAGTTTCTATCCCATGGATGAAAGCGAGCTGGATGCCGAGCAGCTGTTGCGTCAGGCAGACCACGCCATGTACCAGGCCAAGACCGAGGGCCGCAATTGCTTCCGCCTGTTTGACCAGGCCAGTAATCGTTTGCTGGAAGACAAGCACCAGCTGGTAAATGATGTGCGCCGGGGGATCGCCGCCAACGAATTCCGGCTTCATTACCAACCCAAGGTCGACCTCAACAGCGGGAAGATCCAGGGTGCCGAGGCCCTCATACGCTGGCAGCATCCCGACCGCGGGTTTTTGCCGCCCAACCGCTTCCTGATACCCCTGGAAAACCACAGCGTACTCATTGAGCTTGGCGACTGGGTCATAAACCAGGCCCTGAACGACCTAAGCCTGCTTGCAGAGTCGGGCAACGAGCTCACGGTCAGCGTCAACATTTCACCGCCGCAGCTGCTGGTGGAAGGCTTTGCCGACAGCATTCGCCACCGCCTCCTGGCGCACCCGACACTGGAGGGACGCCAGCTGGAGCTGGAGATACTCGAAACCAGTGCGCTGGAGAATACCCGCGATGTCGCCGAGGTCATCAGCGCCTGCGCCGAGTTCGGCGTACATTTTGCGCTGGACGACTTCGGCTCCGGTTACTCGTCGCTGGTCTACCTGCAGGCACTGCCCATCGATACACTGAAGATAGACCAGACCTTCGTGCGCAACATGACCAGCGAAAGTGCGGACATTGCCATTCTGCGCGCCATCGTGTCACTGGCGAGGGCGCTGGACATCAAGATCGTCGCGGAAGGCGCCGAAACCGAGGAGCACTGCCGCCTGCTGCGCGCGCTCGGCTGTGAGGTCGCCCAGGGCTACGCCTTTGCCAGGCCAATGCCGCTGGAAGACCTGGTCAACTGGTTAAAGGAGTGGCAACCGTCACGGGCCTTCCCGGCGGATGCGGCTTCCGGCCGGGATACGGCAATCGGCGCAGACTGAGCGTCACGCCTGCAACAGTGGCTGCCACCATGCCGCGTTGTCGAGGTACCAGTCGATCGTCCTGGCGATGCCGCTCTCGAAGGTTTCCCGCGGCGAGAAATCCAGCTCACTGGCCGCTTTGCCGGCATCTATCGCATAGCGCCAGTCGTGACCGGCACGATCGGGCACAAAAGTGATCAGATCATGGGCGGTGCCGCCGCGCGCTGCGGGTGCATCGGGAAAGCGCTGTGCCAGCTGCGCGTCCGCGCGAAAGCGCGCGTCCAGCGCGTCACACAACAGTCGCACGATATCCAGATTGTTCCACTCGTTGTTGCCGCCGATGTTGTACACCTCACCGATACGGCCGCTGTCCAGCACGCTATCGATGCCGCGGCAGTGATCCTCGACATACAGCCAGTCACGGATATTGCTGCCATCACCGTAGACCGGCAGCGCGCGTCCGCGCAGGATATTGGTCAGGCACAGCGGAATCAGTTTCTCGGGAAAGTGATAGGGACCGTAATTGTTCGAACAGTTGCTGGTGGTCACCTGCAGACCGTAAGTGTGGTAGCTGGCGCGCACCAGATGATCAGACGCCGCCTTGCTCGCCGAATAAGGCGAATTGGGTGCGTAGCGATGGCTCTCCCGGAAGGCAGAATCGCCCGCCGCAAGAGAGCCATAGACCTCATCAGTAGATACGTGGTGAAAACGGTGTGGCCTGCCATCGCCCGTCAGCCAGACCTGTCTTGCCGCTTCCAGCAGCGTATGGGTTCCAAGAATATTGGTGCGGATGAAATCGTCCGGACCGCTAATCGAGCGATCGACGTGGCTCTCCGCCGCGAAGTGCACGATCGTGTCCACCGCGTGGGTTTTCAGGCAACCCACAACCCGCTCCCGATCGCAGATATCCGCGTGAAGGAAATGAAAGTTATGAGCCGACTCCAGCGCAGCCAGGCTCGCACGATTACCCGCATAGGTCAGGGCATCATAGACGATGAGCGTGTCCTGCGGGTGGGTCGTCATCCAGTAGTGGGCAAAGTTCGCGCCGATGAAGCCGGCCCCCCCCGTAACCATCAGTGTTCTAGCAGTGGTCATGGGGACTGTCCTTACGGTTCTTGAGATCCTGCAGCATCATGCGCAGCTGCACGCGCCAGTGCACTGGCTGCAGCGACAGATCGCGCCAGGTGTCGCGCTTGTCCAGAACGCTGCAGGCCGGGCGACGTGCCGCGGTCGGATAATCCGTCGTCGCGATGGGCCGTATGTCCGGCGCCCGCTGCAGCAGTCCCAGCGCACAGGCCTCTTCTGCGATGGCAACGGCAAAATCGTACCAGCTGCAGACGCCGGCATCGCTCCAGTGGTAGGTGCCCGAGAGAGCCGGATTTTCCGCAAAAGCCCACAGCGTCAGGGCCAGGCCGCGCGCCCAGGTCGGCGTCCCCACCTGGTCTGACACCACGCCCAGCTCGCTTTTTTCAGCCATCAGGCGAAGCATGGTCAGCACGAAATTGCCGCCGTGGCGGGAGTACACCCAGCCGGTGCGAAGCACCAGCCCGGCACTATCATCGCTACGCAGGCGTGACTCGCCGGCCAGCTTGCTGGCGCCGTAGACGCCGAGGGGGCCGGTCGCGTCTGCGGGACGATAGGGGCGCCCTGAGCTACCGTCAAACACAAAATCCGTGGACACATGCAGCATCCGGATATCGCGCTCGCGGCAAGCGGCAGCCAACAGGCCCACGGCGACATCGTTGACTGCATGGGCAGCTTCGTGATCCGTTTCCGCGCGATCGACCGCTGTGTAGGCAGCCGCATTGATCAGCGCGTTTGGGCGTACCTGCGACAGCGCATCGGCAATGCTCGCGGCATCAGTGATATCCAGTGCGTCGCGCTCGAAGGCGACACACTCGACGCCCTGCGGCACGCTGAAAGTCAGTTCGCGACCGAGCTGGCCATGGGCTCCGGTAACGAGAACACGCAGCATCTCAGCCGTCGACGCCGTGCGCGCGCAGCCAGGCGTACAGGTCATCGAGGACGGTCAGACGCTCCGGCTCATTGAATATCTCGTGATAGAGACCCGGGTAGATTGTCAGGGTGACATCGCTGCTGCCCACACCGTGGGCAAAATGCCGCGAACCATCCACGGCGGTCATGACGTCGGCATCGCCATGCATGACCAGCAGCGGCAGGCGGATGGTGGCCCGTCCGCGCACGACATCCTGCATGGCGCCGAACAGCTCGGTCACCAGACGCGCACTGAACTTGCCGCTGTGCACCAGCGGGTCGGCACGATAATCCGCAACTACCTGCGTGTCGCGGCTGACGCCGGACGCATCCAGCTGCATCACGCCGAGAGTCGGCCAGACGAGAGATATGACCTGATTCACCCAGATCGCGATCCGCGAAGGCGCATCAGGCACCTCCAGCGCCGGCGCGGACAGCACCGCACCGGCGAAATTGGCCTGGCGCGAGAGCAGATAACGGGCCGCAATCAACCCGCCCATGCTGTGACCGATCAGAAATACCGGCAGCGCCGGATACTGTCGCCGAATCTGCTCGAAGAGAACGTCCAGCGGTGCAAAAAACTCGCTGAAGCGTCGGATGTGCGCTCTCGGGCCCGGCGACTCGCCGTGACCGCGGTGATCCGGCGCCACAACGGCGATGTTGCGCGCGCAGAAATAGTCGGCAAAGTCCCGGTAACGACCACTGTGCTCGCCGGCTCCGTGGGCCAGCAGAATAACGGCCACGGGTGACGGCGGCGACCAGTGGCGATAGAAAATACCGTCCTGCAGCCGGTTTTCCACCAGCGTCGTCGCTATGTCATCTGCCGACGGGATTTCGCCGCCCGTGACCGGGGAATCGCCAGCCATCACTTGACCGGCGTCAGCCATTCGCTGTTCTGCCGCCGGTTGCCTCGCACGGCGTCAAAATACATCGACTGCAGCTTTTCCGTCAGCGGTCCCCGCGAGCCACTGCCCACTACCCGGCCATCGAGCTCACGGATAGGAACGACCTCTGCCGCCGTGCCAGTGAAGAACGCCTCATCCGCGATATACAGCTCGTCGCGGGTGATGCGTCGTTCCTCGATGGTATACCCCAGCTCTGCGGCCAGCGTGAAGATCGTGTCACGGGTGATGCCATCCAGGCAGGAGGTCAGGTCCGGCGTGAAAATCCGCCCCTTGCGCACCACAAAGACGTTCTCCCCGCTGCCCTCGGCGACGTAGCCTTCGTTGTCGAGCAGCAGCGCCTCCTCGGCACCGGAATCCAGAGCCTCGCGCAGGGCCAGCATGGAGTTGATGTAATTGCCGTTGGCCTTTGCCTTGCACATGGTAATGTTGACGTGGTGCCGTGTGTAGGAAGAGGTGCGTACTTTGATGCCGTGGTCACGGGCCTCCGGGTCCATGTACGAGGGCCACTCCCAGGCCGCGACCATGACATGGGTTTTCAGGCCGTCAGCGCGCAAGCCCATGCCTTCCGAGCCATAAAAGGCCATGGGGCGCAGATACGCTTCATCAAGATTATTCTCCCGCACCACCGCGCGCTGTGCCTCGAGCAGCGTTGTCTTGTCAAACGGCATGGGCATGCGCAGGATTTTTGCCGAGTTGAACAGGCGATCGGTATGCTCGCGCAGGCGGAATATGCAGGCACCCCGGTCCGCTGTGGCGTAAGCGCGAACGCCCTCGAACACACCGAGTCCGTAGTGCAGCGTGTGCGTGAGCACATGCACTTTCGCCTCTCGCCAGGGGACCATCTCCCCGTCCAGCCAGATTGTTCCGTCGCGATCCGCGAAACTCATGCCCGCACTCCTACTTGTTCTTGTCGCTGGATGATAACGCGCTTACACCGGCAAAAATCGTCTGCCACTGGGTCTGAACGGTATCGATGTGCTGCCGGTAATCCGCTGCCGCTACGATTCCCTTCGCCTGCTGCAGCGCAAGCTGATGAGACGCAGAGCGAAACGCAATATAGGCCCTGATCAGCGCGTCGCAGACGGCCTGCGAGAACAGGCCCTGCTCACCGAGGCTCTCTAGAATCCGGATGTTGTCTGACCAGCGGGTAAGACCCGGCACCTGATGCGACCACGCGAGCACGGCGTATTGCACCATAAATTCGATATCAACGATACCGCCGGGTGACTGTTTAAGGTCGAACCGGTCGTCGGCGAGAGACGTCGGCAGCAGGTGTCCGCGCATTTTTTCTCGCATGGCGACAACCTCACCGGCCAGCATCGCCGCATCCCGGGGCTGGCAGAGAATCTCGCATCGAACTGCGTCCAGCGCCTCGGCGACACGGCGATCCCCCGCAACCGACCGGGCCCGCACCAGAGCCTGGTGCTCCCAGGTCCACGCCGTGTCCCGCTGGTAGGCAGCAAAGGCCTTCAGCGTGGACACCAGCAGACCGGATGCCCCCGAGGGTCGCAGGCGCATATCTATCTCGTACAGCTTGCCCAGCGGCATCCGGGTCTCGAGGATATGTATTACCTTCTGCCCGAGCCGAGTGTAGAACACGCTGTTGTCGATGCTGCGCTCACCGCTGGTCACGCCGCTGGCCGCGGCGTCGTAGATAAAGACCAGATCGAGGTCCGAGGCGTAGCTGAGCTCAATGCCACCCAGCTTGCCGTAGCTGTAGATAACAAAGCCAGTATCCTCGCCGTCGCGGGCCGGCTCACCGTAGCGGGCTACCAGTTGCGCCCAGGCCACGCGCAGCACCTGCTCGAGCACCACTTCGGCGATAAAGGTGAGCTTGTCGCTGACTTTCATCAGGGGTAGCCGGCCGAGACGCTCGCTGGCGGCAACCCGCAGCACGTGGGCCGCCTTGAAGTAGCGCAGTGCATCCATCTGCGCCTCCAGATCCGTGAGCGGCAGGCGATCAACCTGGCGTCGCAGCTCTTCCTGGAGGCGCTCGCGATCCGGCGCAGAGTAGAGGCTGGAGCGGTCGAGCAGCTCATCGAGCAGAACGGGCTGTGCCGCCAGCAATTCGGCAACCCAGGGACTCGCCTCACACAGGGCGACCAGCTCAGCCAGTGCCGGAGGATTCTCCATCAACAGCATGAGGTAGGCGCTGCGCCGAAGCACGGCACGCACCAATGGGAGAATACGCTGCAGCGCCAGGTCGGGCTGGCCGACGCCGGCACAGGCCTCAAGCAGCAGCGGCATGAACTGCTCCAGGCGCTCCCGGCTTTCCCGCTGCAGACCCCGCAGGCGTGTGACATCCCGCAGGTCCGACAGTCGGTCCAGGGCATCCTCGGCCTCGGCGTAGCCCAGCTTGCTCAGGACACTGGCGTCGAGCGCATTCCACGGCGCCAGCGCCGGTTCGGGTTCGGCGTCTTCCGGCGCGGCAATGAGATCGTTGAAGTGAGCGGCCACTCGCTGCCGGTGGCCCGCCAAAGTGACATTGAAGTCATCCCAATTCGTGAAACCCATGACCTCGGCCAGCGCCGCACGCCCCAGCGCATCAGCCGGAAGCTCCTGGGTCTGTCGATCGGCGTAACCCTGTATCGCGTGCTCGGTATCACGCAGAAAACAGTAGGCCTGCCGCAGCTCCTCGACGACATCGGCGGGCAGGCAGCCCAGTTCGGCGCAGCTTGGCAGCACATTCAGCAGCTCTCGCTGCTGCAGCGCCCGGTCCCGACCGCCGCGTATCAGCTGCAGGCACTGGGCAATGAATTCGATCTCGCGGATACCTCCGGAGCCGAGCTTGACGTTGTCATCGAGTCCCCGGCGCGCCACCTCCGCCACAAGCATGCGCTTCATCCCGCGCAGACTGTCGATCACGCCAAAGTCGACATAGCGCCGGAACACGAAGGGGCGCAGCATGCGCATGAGCCCGGCGCTATCGGCTGCACTGCCGGTGATCGGCCGCGCCTTGACCAGCGCATAGCGCTCCCAGTCGCGACCCTGGTCCTGGTAGTACTCCTCCAGCGCAGCAAAATTGTGGACCAGGGCACCGCTCTCCCCGTAGGGACGCAGGCGCATATCCACCCGGAACACAAAGCCATCAGCGGTCACCGTGTCCAGGGCGTTGATCACCGCACGCCCCAGCCGGGTGAAAAACTCTTCGTTACTCAGGGGCTTGCGCTCACCGTCCGTCTGCCCCGCCTCGCGAAACGCAAATATCAGGTCGATATCCGACGATACATTGAGTTCGCGCGCGCCCAGCTTGCCCATGGCGATCACGATAAGCGCCTGCCGCTCACCGGAACGCCGGCCGATCGGTCGGCCAAAGCGCTCTACCAGCTGCGCTTCGCACACCGTGAGGGCGTGATGCACGCAGGCCTCGGCGAGCAGGGAGGTGTCGCGTACGGTCTCCAGGGTATCGGCGAGGCGGTTGAAGTCACGCCAGAGAATACGCAGCATGTGATACTGGCGGAATTGGCGCAGGGTCACCGCAAGATCGGCGGCAGGTTCTGTTAGGTCAGCCTCGAGGCGCTGCAGCCAGGATCCCTCCGGCAGCGAGGCATCCAGGTCGCCACTGTCGACCGCTCTCAGCAGCAGACCCGGGCGACGCCGCAGCAAGGCGACAACATACTGGCTGCAGGCGAGCATACGGGCGAGCTGTGGTCCGCGTCGGGCATCCGCAGCCAGTGCCTCGAGGGGCGCCCGCTCGTGACTCTGCGCATTTTCCAGCACCGCGGACCAGGCCGTCCCGGCTACCTCAGCCAGGCCCGGGGGCAATGTCTGCACCTGTTCGCTCACCCTATGCAACCCCTTTATTCCCGGTCCGACGCGACGGCGGATCGCTCAGCGCTTACCCACCGGCGCGACGCGCAGGACCTCTTCTATGGTGGTTTCACCCCGCAGCACGCGCTGCGCGCCCGACTCGCGCAGGGACCGCATTCCCTCGGCCGCGGCGGCGCGACGCACCGCGGCGGTATCGATACGGCTCACAATGGTGTCTTCCACCGCGGGACTGTTGAGCAATACTTCGTAAATTCCACGGCGCCCGATGAATCCGGTCTGGCGACAGGCACGGCAGCCCACCGGCGCGAAAACCTGCTCGGGGACAGGCCTGACGTTACCCACCAGCGCCGTCCAGGCCTGGGGGTCTGTCGCCTCAGGCACCTTGCAGTGTTTGCACAGGATACGCACCAGACGCTGGGACATGACACCGCGTACCGTTGCGCGAATCAGGTAGGCAGGCACGCCGAGCTCAAGCAGACGTGACAGCGACGAGGGCGAGTCATTCGTATGCAGGGTGGACAGGACCAGGTGTCCGGTAAGCGCCGCCTGCACCGCCATGTTGGCGGTTTCCAGATCGCGGATCTCGCCGACCATGATGATGTCCGGATCCTGGCGCAACAGCGTGCGCACGCCGGTGGAGAAATCCAGCTCGATGCCGTGGTTGACCTGCATCTGGTTGAAGCGGTCCTCCACCATTTCGATCGGATCCTCGATCGTGCAGACGTTTACCTCGTCGGTCGCGAGCTGGCGCAGGGTGGAATACAGGGTGGTGGTCTTGCCGGAGCCGGTGGGCCCGGTCACCAGGGCGATGCCATTGCCGGCGCCGGTCATGCTGTTCCAGCGCGCGAGATCGTCTGCCTCGAGCCCGAGCTCGGCAAAGCCCTTGTGAAGAACTTCAGGATCGAAAATGCGCATCACCAGCTTTTCGCCGAAGGCGGTGGGCAGGGTCGACAGGCGCAGTTCGACCTCACCGCCGGCCGGAGTGCGGGTTTTCAGGCGGCCGTCCTGGGGGCGGCGCTTCTCGGCCACGTCCATGCGGCCGAGAATCTTGATGCGGCTGGTCATGGCCGCACACACGGCCTGCGGCAGCTCGTAGACAGGGTGCAGGACGCCATCGATGCGGAAACGCACCTTTCCAACCTCACGGCGGGGCTCAACGTGAATGTCGCTGGCCCGCTGCTCAAAAGCGTACTGCAACAGCCAGTCGACGATACTGACCACGTGCTGATCGTTGGCGTCGAGCTCCTGACGCGAGCCCATGTCGAGCAGCTGCTCGAGATTGTTGACCGCCGGCGGCTGACTGCGGCCCGTGTTGCCGGCACCGGCACCGCGTACGGAACGCGCCATGGTGTAGAACTCAGCGGTAAAGCGCACAATATCCCGCGGATCGGCAAGGACCCGCTTTACCGGGCGCCGGGCCACGTGCTCCAGGTTGGCCTGCCAGCTATAAAGAAAGGGCTCGGCGCTGGCCACCACCACGCTATCACGGTTGGCCTCAACAGCGAGGATGCGATGGCGTTCGGCGAAGGCGCGGGACATGACGTCGGCGACAGCGCCGACGTTGATACGCAGCGGGTCGATCTCGTAAACCGCCTGGCCGACCCGATTACCCAGCCAGGAAAGCAGTCGGTCCATGGTCAGCGCCGTTCCCGGTCGCGAGGCATCGGCCAGCCGCTGCTCGGCGAGAAAAACCAGCGGGTGAACCGAACCGATAGTGACACCGCTCAGGCGGCTTGCATCCGCCTCGGACAGACAGCCGTCGCGGCGCAGCAGAACGACCAGTTCTGGCAGGCTGAGCTTGCGCTCGCGCTGTAGTGAGGCATCCGGTGCGGTCATTGGCTTATCCTGCACGGGTCGCATGAAACAGTCCGCATGCTATCACAGGCCCTGGTCCTCCAGCCCTGCAGGAGCGCGCGGGCATGGAAGAAATTCGCGCCGCTTTTGGGTAACCTTGGCGACCGACACCGAACAGGACTGACACGTGACCGAGCACGGCAGCGGCGACTTCAACTGGTTCCGCAACACTGCCCCCTACATCAACGCCCACCGCGGCAAGCGCTTCGTCCTCATGATCGGCGGCGAAGTGGCCAACGAGGGGGCGCTGGCCGGCCTAATTCACGATATCGCCCTGCTCAGCAGCCTCGGTGTGCATCTGGTGCTGGTTCACGGCAGCCGGCCGCAGATCGAGACCCGACTGGAGCGCGCCGGCATCCACTGCGAATTCCATCGCGGCATGCGCATCTGCGACAGCGAGGCGATGGCCTGCGTTCGCGACGCGGCCGGCGCACTGCGCGTGGACATAGAGGCGCTGCTGTCCATGGGGCTGCCAAACTCGCCCATGCAGGGCGCGGATCTTCGCATCTGCTCCGGTAATTTCGTCACCGGTCGCCCGATCGGCGTACTCGACGGCGTCGACCATCACCTGACCGGCCGCGTGCGCAGCATCGACAGCGATGGCATCCGCCAGCAGCTCAACGCCGGCTCCCTGGTATTGCTCTCACCCCTGGGCTACTCACCCACCGGGGAGGTCTTCAACCTGTCACTGGACGACATCGCGGTCCACACGGCGGTCGCCATCGGCGCAGAGAAGCTCATCATGTTCGGCGCCAGCGCCGGCGTTCATGATGGAGACGGCAGACTGGTACGACAGTGCGCAGTGGAGGAAATCCCGCAGCTGGCAGTGGCCGACACAGCGCAGAAAGCACTGGTGGATACCGCCGGACGCGCCTGCCGCCAGGGCGTGCCGCGCTGCCACATCATCAGCTACCGGGAAGACGGCGCCCTGCTGCGGGAGCTCTTCACCCACGACGGCAGTGGCACACTGATCACGCGGCGCCCCTGGGAGCAGTCGCGGCGTGCGAGTATCGACGATGTCGGCGGCATACTGGAGCTGATACAGCCGCTGGAGGAGGAGGGCGTACTGCTGAAGCGCTCACGCGAGATGCTGGAGGCCGAGATCGGGCGCTTTCGTCTGCTTGAGCGCGACGGCCGCATCATCGCCTGCGCAGCGCTGTATCCCTGTCCCCCGGATGACTGCGGCGAGATCGCCTGCATCGTCTCGCACCCCGACTACCGCGGCGAGAGCCGCGGTCGGCGACTCCTGGGGGAGCTTGAGCAGGAAGCGAGAAGCCTGGGGCTGAACCGGGTGTTCGTCCTGACTACCCAGACCGCCCACTGGTTCATCGAGCAGGGCTTTGAGGAAGCCTCCCGGGATGCACTGCCGCAGCAGCGCCGCGACCTGTACAACCTGCAGCGCAATTCCAAGGTGTTCTTCAAGCGCCTGCGCAGCCCTTCAGGGCGCTGACAGCTGCGTGAAATCCTCGCGCAGGCCCGACAGCTTGCGTCTCAGATACCGGTCCTGTCGCTCGCTTCGCGCTTCCACTGCCGCGGCCACCGCGCGGTAGATCAGCGACGCGTTGTGCGCGTAGATGCTGAGGTAATCCGGGGACACGCTGCCTTCCCAGTCAGTGACGCGCTGGCGAAGCTCAGACTGCCAGCCCGGGCGGCGCTTCAGCACCTCCTGCAGCCAGTCAATCCAGCGCTGGCGTTCCGAGAGCCAGGCGACGTCCGCGCGACGCAGGTCTTTAAGCGTGGCGCAGATCTTACGCTGCCTGCCTCGACCAAGGCGGCCCAGGTAATCTTCCAGGTTATCGGTGAGGCTGTCACAGGCCTCTTCCCGGTAGTCGTCCTCGTCGCGATCGAGATATTTTTCTTCATACTCGCGCTGGCGCTCGCGCAGGTTGCCGACGAAAGTCGCTATCTGTGCGTCATCCAGCGCCTCACCCACAACCATCAGCTCATCCAGCGCGCGGTCGCGCAGGCGCAGCCACTCCTTTTCTGCCGACAGCGCCAGGCCCTCTACGGTCGCCGGCGTCACCCGACTGTCGAGCGCGACCTCGGCGCGCGCCAGCAACGAGGCATAGCGCGATAGCTCCGAGCGCCGGTGCCAGCCGAGAAAGGCATCCACCTGGTCCTGGAGAAGCTGGCGCTGCTCGCGTTCTAAGTCCACGTAGCCCGACAGGTACCACGGAATAAGGAAATCCAGTCGATTGTAGAAGAACTGCGTGCTGCTGCAGGCGGCGACCAGCGCCAGCAGCAGACAGGCAGTGACCGCGCGGCATGGGCGCACCAACCGGGAGGCGGACGTCAGGGGTAATCCAGCCCGTCGGTGGCGAACAGCATCTCCGGATGACGGAAACACTTGAATTCGAGGTAATTGCCCGCCGGGTCGCGAACAAAGCACGTGCGTTGCTCGCCACGACGGCCGGCAAAGCGCGTGTGCGGGTCTATAGCGTAATCGATGCGGTTGGACTGCAGGCGCGACAGCAGCGCGTCGAAGTCATCCCAGGGCAGCACCAGGCCGAAGTGCGACGCGGGTACCTGCTCATCGTCCACCGGGTTGGTCGCGACCACGGGCATGTCGCCCTTCTCTACCTTGTGTACCACCAGCTGGTGACTGCCGAAATCGTAGTCTATCCAGTGCGAAGACGAACGACCGCGCCGACAGCCGAGCACGTCGCCGTAGAAAATGGCTGCGGCGTCGAGATCGTCCACCGGCAGGGCAAGATGAAAAATACCGCTTTGCATGGTTCAGGCTCCGATTTTCTGACAACGGCCTGCCTCGCTCCGGCGGTAGCCTCAGGCCGCCGCGATAGCGTCCCGACCGACCGCGCGATTGATGGCGCAGAGAATGCCGTTCAACGATGCCTGTACTATATCGTGACTGACGCCGGCACCACAGTAGCGCGCGCCATCAATATTGAGCTGTATGTAGCAGACCGCTTCGGCGTCGGCACTCTGACTCAGTGCGTGCTCGCTGTATTCCACAAGCACCAGCTGCCTGCCGGTAAAGCGCTGCATCGCATCCACAAACGCGGCGACCACGCCGTTGCCGCTCCCGGTGAGGGAATGACGCTGGCCGCCACGGGCAAGAATCACCTGCAGCTGGTCGACGGCGTCAGCGCGGCTGATCTGGTAGTCCCCCAGCGCCCAGCCTTCAGACACATTCAGGTAGGTATCGCGAAACAGGGCGAGTATGGCCTCCGAGTCGACTTCGCCCTCGCCGGCCTCGGCGTGGGCCTGCACCGCGGTGCTGAAATCGATCTGCAGCCAGCGTGGCAGGTGGTAGCCATGGTCACGCTGCAGTACGTAAGCGATGCCACCCTTGCCGGACTGACTGTTGATACGGATCACTTCCTGATACGAACGGCCGATGTCCGCAGGGTCGATAGGCAGATAGGCCACCTGCCAGGGCTCGGCATCGTCGCGCCGTGCCAGGCACTTCTTGATCGCGTCCTGGTGACTGCCAGAGAACGCCGTGAACACCAGCTCGCCGGCATAGGGATGGCGCGGGTGCACCGGCAGCCGGGTACAGTCGCGCACTGTCTGGATGATCTCGTCCATGTGGCCCAGCTGCAGCTCGGGGTCAATGCCCTGACTGTACAGATTCATGGCCATGGTCACGATATCCATATTGCCGGTGCGCTCCCCGTTGCCCATCAGGGTGCCCTCCACCCGATCGGCGCCGGCGAGCATGCCGAGCTCCGCGGCGGCCACCGCACAGCCGCGGTCGTTGTGCGTATGCAGCGATACAATGAGGCCCTCGCGACGGCGTACATGGCGGCAGAACCACTCGATCTGATCGGCGTAGACGTTGGGCGTGCTCATCTCGACCGTCGCCGGGAGATTGACGATGGCTGGTCTCTCAGGCGTCGGTTCCCAGATGTCCATCACCGCATCGCAAACCTCCACGGCAAAATCGAGCTCGGTGCCGGTAAAGCTCTCCGGGGAATATTCGAACAGCCACTCGGTATCCGGGTAGCGTGCGGCACAGTCGCGCACCAGCCGGGCACCGCCGCGGGCGATGTCGACGATACCGCCGCGCTCCATGGCGAACACCCGTTCGCGCTGCACCGTCGACGTGGAGTTGTAGACATGCACGATAGCGCGATGAACGCCTTCAAGCGCGGCAAAGGTCTTCTCGATCAGGTCTTCCCGGGCCGGTGTAAGTACCTGAATGGTGACATCCTCGGGGATACGATCATTCTCGATCAGATCGCGCACAAAATTGTAGTCGTGGCTTGAGGCAGAAGGGAAGCCGACCTCGATCTCCCGGAAACCGATCTTCACCAGCTGATCCCACAGCAGGGACTTCTGCTGCGCGGTCATGGGCTCGATCAGCGCCTGGTTGCCATCGCGAAGGTCGACGCTGCACCAGCGTGGCGCATGTTGCAGGCGACGATCCGGCCACTGCCGGTCCGGAAGGCTGAGGGTCGGGAACGCCGCATATCTGCGATGATCAAAGTTGCCCATGTCGACTTCCTGCCTGTGCCAATCACCAGGCTACCAGTATAACGCGCCAGCCCTGGTTAAAGACTGCAAAGTCACCCCTTATTCGGTGGTTAATTAGAGTTTTTAAATAAAATACTGTAATTTTGTGGTTGTTATCTTCACGATAAGACAAAAATCCTTTCTATCCGAGAACGCTTAAATCACTGGACACCGGGCATGCCGAAACTGGATCGCATCGATCGTCGAATACTGCAGGCGCTGCAGCGCAATGGGCGCATCAGTAATCTGGATCTCGCCGATGCCGTGGGCCTGTCACCCACGCCCTGCGCACGCCGTCTGAAACGGCTGGAGGAAAGCGGCATCATTCGCGACCACGTCGCGCTGCTGGACCAGGAGGCACTGGGGCTGAAGCTGACCGCCTATATCGGTATCAGCATGGACCGTCACACACCGGACCGCTTCGCCGCCTTTGAGGAGGAGATCGCCAGCTACCCGGAGGTGATCGAATGCTCGGTGGTCACCGGTCAGTCGGCAGATTACCTGCTCAAGGCCGTGCTGGTGGACATGCAGCATTACGAGCGCTTTCTGCTCGGCAGACTGACCCGTATTCCCGGGGTCACCGGGGTGCACTCCAGCTTTGAGCTGCGGCGGGTCATCCAGCGCACCGACCTGCCGCTGTCCCATCTGACCGAGAGCTGAGGCCCTCATGACAGGCTGCGAAGCCGATCAGATGCTGCCCCCGAGCAGGGCCCAGGGCAGGAAGCCCTCGCAACCCAGGTCACGGTAGTCGCGCCGCGAGAAAAAGTCGGCGTTGCCGCTATTGTCGAGGAACAGATCCACGTAGAGCGCACAGCGAAAGCGACCCGGCTCCAGCGCCGGGTCAGCGGTCAGTCGCCGTCGGATACTCTCTGCGGATAGGGTTTGCTGGGCAATACCGACACCGCCGTCATCCGGGCTGTCCAGCAGCATCAGCGCTGGCGCCTCTGCGCTGTGAGCGGGCCATAGGGGATAACGTCCGGCATTGCCACGCCCGGGATCACCGGCATGGGCAAAGGCGCCCCAGTAGCTGCGCATGGCCTTGCCCAGCGCCTCGCGCCCAGCGGCGTTGCCATCGGTCTCAAGCCCCGGCAGGAGTCTGCTGAATACCGGGCGAAACAGGAAGTCGAGTTCGAGCCCATGGGCGGCGCCCAGCAGCATCGGCAGATCTACCCACAGGTCATCCCGACTGTCATCCCAGTCGAAGCGGTACAGGTATACCGGCGGCGCATCCGGCGCCGCCTGCACGCTGGCGGCCACCTCATCGACAGCAAACGCCTTCCAGCGGTCACTGTGATAGCGCGCCAGCAGTTCATAGCGCCGGGGATCCCGGACACGCGGTAGAACACCGAACCAGCGCTTGACGTTATCGGGGTTGAGGGCAAGAAACAGCTTCATCTCGTCACGGTTACTGCCCAGCAGCAGCGGAACGCGGTTCCAGCCGTCTTCCCGCGCCAGCTGATCCAGCAATGGCCGGTGCGGCAGCACGTGTCCGTCGCGCAGTAGCTGTGGCGCGCGGTACATGCCGCCGGCCCCTGCGGCCGGCGCAAGAATAGTTTCTACTGGCAAAGCGCGCATGAAAGTAGCCAGCGCATCGCTCGACAGGTTGTCGACCAGGCGGCGTGCGGCATCACGATCCGGCGCGCGACCCTCCGCCTGCAGCCAGTCGAGCAGTAATTCCGCTGAACTGAATGCCGCGCCGGGTTCGGGTGCATCCCGATAGTGCTCCGCCCGAGCCCCGGTAAAGGTGGCCATCGATCCGCTCTGGACGATGGCGCGGTGGAACAGCCCACCGGCTGGCGGGGAAGCCAGCAGGCCCATGACGTTGCGTCCACCCGCTGACTCACCGAACAGGGTGACGCGGTCTGGATCGCCGGCAAAGCTGGCGATATTGTTCTGCGTCCAGTGCAGGGCGCGTATCATGTCGAGCAGCGCAAAGTTGCCGGATGCCTCGGCCGGGTTTTCCGCACCAGCGCGCAGTGCTTCATGCCCCAGCCATCCGAGAAAGCCCAGCCGGTAGTTGATGCTGACGACAACCACGTTCTGCTCCAGCGCCAGGCGGGAGGCGTCGTAGCTGCTGCCGCTGCCGATGCTGTTGCCGCCACCGTGAATCCAGAACATGACCGGAAGCAGCGGTTCGTCGAGCGGACGTGGCGGCGCATAGACATCCAGCGTCAGGCAATCCTCGTTGCCGATACTGGCACGGCCGCCTGCGTTCATACCTGACAACAGACTGGGTAACTGCGGGCATACGTCGCCGTGCGTGACCGAGACCCGGGGCTCGGACCACGGCGCCGGGAGGTGGGGCGCGCGCCAGCGACGCTCGCCGACGGGCGCGGCAGCATAAGGTATGCCCAGCCAGACGTAGGCGCCATTGACTGCCACACCGCCCACCACGGGACCGGCCGTGGTGATGCGGACCGTCGAGGTGACGGGTTCCAGCGCAGGCGGGGCCTCCAGCGCCTCGTCACCGATCCACTGCAGCGCGATTCCGGAAACGACGAGCAGGCATCCGAGAATCAACAACCATCGCGCCATGCGGGCTACTCCTCTGAAAAAAGATGCGGTCACTTTACGCAAGGCTCGCGGGAAACACACGCTGGCACCAACAGTGGTGTACCATGACGCCGCCATGTCCGCCTCGCCATATCCCAACGATTCCACCAGAATGCTGGTGTTTCTCGCCGCTCTGGTTGCCCTCGGGCCGCTGAGTATCGACATGTACCTGCCCGCCATGCCGTCGATGCAGCGTGCCTTTGCCACCGATATCGCCAGCATGCACCTGACCGTCAGCGCCTATCTCTGGGGATTCGCCCTGTTTCACCTTGCCTGCGGGCCGCTGGCAGACCGTTTCGGGCGACGTCCGGTGCTTCTCGCGGGAACCCTGTTGTTTATTCTCGCATCCATCGGCTGCGCACTCTCGACCGAGGTGTCGCAGCTCAGCACGTTCCGTTTCGTACAGGGCATAGGTGCCTGCGTAGGGCCTACGCTTGCGCGCACGATAACCCGCGACGTCTTCGGACCAACCCGCGCGGCACGTGCGCTGTCGCTGATCGCCATGTTCATGGCGCTGGCCCCCGCGGTTGCACCGGGACTCGGTGGCATCATGCTGCGCTACGTTCCCTGGCCCAGCATTTTCATTTTTCTGGCCGTCTACGGCGCCGCCATCGGCATACTGACCTGGCGCTTTCTCCCGGAGACGCTGCCGCTACGCCAGAGCCTGCGACCGCGGCATATCGCCACGAACTACCTGACACTGCTACGGCATCCGTCATTTCTCGCGGTCTGCACGGCAGGCGCACTCATGTATGCCGGGCTGATGGTCTACCTGGCTTCCTCGGGATTCGTCTTCATCACCATGCTCGGCGTCCCCACGGCGTACTTCGGCCTGATTTTCCTCACGTCAGTGGCGGGCTACATGGCGGGCAGTGCCTTGAGCGCCAACCTCGCGAATCGCCTGACCTCCGAGCAAGTCATGTTTCTCGGCACCGCAGTCGCACTGACCAGCACACTGGTCATGCTTGGCGCGCATCAGTGGCAACCGTCGAGCGTCTTCGCGCTGGTGCTGCCAATGACCTTCTTCGCGCTGGCCCTGGGGCTGGTGATGCCACATGCCATGGCAATTGCGCTAAAACCCTTCCCGACACTCGCAGGCACGGCATCGTCGCTGCTTGGCTTCATCCAGATGAGCCTGTCAGCGCTCATCACCGGAGGGGTGGGGCATTTACTGGCTGACTCGCCCGAGCCGCTTATGGTGAGCATGCTGGCAATCACGGCAGGCGCCGCGGCTGTGGCCGGATGGGTGCTGGTGAGACAGCGTCAATCAGACCCCACTGTGCTGCATGACACGTAACACACTGACAATGCACAAGGAGATCTCAGCATGAAGACAGGAATTATCAGCGGCAGCCACCGCCCGCAGTCACAGAGCGAAAAGGTGGCACGCTACATCGACAGCCGACTTGAGGAAGGCGCCTGGTGTGACAGCCGCTGGCTACTGACGCTGGCAGACAACCCGCTGCCGTTCTGGGATGAAAGCGTCTGGTCTGGCGGCGGCGCATGGCAGGAGCATCTACCTGATCTTCGAGAGCAGGTCAGTTCCTGTGATGCCTTTGTTGTTGTCACCCCGGAATGGCACGGCATGGTGCCCTCAGGCCTGAAAAACTTTTTCCTGCTATGGGCCGCAGGAGGAGAACTGGCACACAAACCCGCGCTGATCGTTTCGGTATCGGCCAGTGACAATGGCGCCTACCCCGTCGCTGAACTTCGCATGAGCAGCTACAAGAACAGCCGGCTTTGCTATCTGCCAGAGCATTTGATTGTCAGGAACGTGACAAAGGTGTTCAACGATGACGATGCCGAAAACGATACCGAGGCACACGGCTATCTGTCGGGTCGACTGACCTACTGCCTTGATATGCTCGGTGAATACGCCAGCGCATTTCAACAGATCAGAGCCAGCGGAAAGGTATCGCTGGAAACTTACAGTAACGGTATGTAAGGGGAGAGCATTACCCGGACGGCGCGACTGCGTCCGGGTAATCAAAAGGGACCAGACTACAGGTCAGGAACCAGCGCTGCTGGCAGTGAGAGCGGCGCGTTCTTTCTCTATGAGATAATCGGCAATTTTCAGCATATTTGCCTGACTGCCCGCTTTTCGGGTCGTAATACGGTATTTGCCATTAACCATCATCTCAGGTGTGCCGGTAATCTTCGCCGCCCGTGCGCGCGCATTGGCCTGACGCGTCATACTGCCAACCCCGAATGAGTTAAACGCCTTGGAGAATTCTTCACGGTCAACACCGTGTTTCTCAAACAGGGTACCGATCTCCCTTTCCGATTGAAGTCGCTTGCCATCAACATTCAGTGCCTGGAACAGGGGCAGATGAACATTATCAAGCACGCCGAGCACTTCTGCTGTGTAAAAGGCCTGCGCGTGCAGCTCCATGGGCTTGTTCCATATAGCTGGAGATCCTTTCACCACGACATCTTCAGGCAGTGTCTTTTTCCACTGCACGACCAGAGGCTCGAAGTTGTAGCAGTGGCCGCAGCCGTACCAGAAAAACTCGTGCACCTCGACCTTATCGGGCTCGGACGTTCGGATAGCCGGGGAAATAACATCGTAATCTTCACCGGCTTTCCAGGTGTCCTGCGCCAGTGCAGAGGCAGCGATAGACAGTGCCAGGACCGCGGTAGAAATGCATTGCTTGAACATAGTGACTCTCTCTGATTATGCCGTTGGCTTGTTATCGGATTCCCTTTGACAGCATGCCGAGGTACGAGTTCGGTGTCACGCGCCATGCACATCCGCGACTTCTGGAAGCGACAAAAAAGGTGGCCACAATGGCCACCTTGACAGACAGGGACTCGCTGAGCTGTCAGCGCAGTCCGGAAGCGTAGCTGGATACCGCCTCGATTTCCATGTCGCTCAGACCGAAGGCATTGCTGCGCATGATCTTGATGTCGCCGTCGGTTACGCGCCCTTCCGGATCCTGGTAGCCCTTGCGATACATCTCCAGCTGCTGGGCGATGTATTCCGCATGCTGGCCCCCCAGAGCGGGAAATCCTGCCGGGTCGTTGCCGCCGCCGTTGGGTGAATGACAGGCAATGCAGGCAGCCACGTTGCGCTCGGGAATGCCTGCACGGTAGACCTGCTCACCCAGCTCAACGAGATCCGGATCTGCGGTGCTGCCGGAACGTGTCTTGCTGTCATAGTAGGCCGCAAGATCGGCAAGATCCTGATCGCTCATGTTGTCGACCTGACCCGCCATCTGTGCCACAGGGCGGACACCGTCGCGGATATACTGCAGCTGCTGGAAGAGATACTTTTCACCCAGACCCGCAAGCTTGGGAAAACTCGGGACCGCGCTGTTTCCATCCTCTGCATGACAGGCGGCGCAGGTCGTGGCCTTGCTTTTTCCCGCATCGGCATCGCCGCGGGGAGCCGTAGCGGCAGTGACTACCTGTGCGGTACACAGCAGGCCAAACGCTAGAATCGCATATTTCATGTCAGTTCCAAGTCTGCTGCCAAGCGCGGCTTATTCCGCCGGCTTGGACATGTAGTTGATGAGCTCCATGTACTCTTCGTCGCTGCAATCAAAGCACATGCCTTTGGGTGGCATTGCATTGAGACCGTTCTTGACGGAAGCGACCAGTGCGTCCATGCCTTTTTCCAGTCGGGGCGCCCAGGCTTCGGCATTGCCTGTCTTGGGAGCACCGGCAACGCCGGCCGCGTGACAGACAGCACAACTCTTGTTGTACTTGTCCATATTCGGCTCTGCGAAGACACCGTTAGTTGCACCAGCGGCCAAGAGAGCTGCGAACAATACTTTTTTCATGTCGTACCTCGTTTTTGAAAGTAGGCTTGATGCCACACCGTTTTATGGAAGGCAAAAAACGTGTGGCATTATATACGAGATGCGCAGCCCGACAAACCAGGACGAAAAAATGTCAGAACAGCCCGGCGATACCGCCATGGCAGCACCGGATTATCGCACAGCCACATTCCTGCAGAGTGCGGGCAGGGTGTCACAGTGTCCAACAGATACCGGCTGGGAAGTGGCATTTGCCGGACGCTCCAACGCGGGGAAATCCAGCGCCATCAACAGCCTCACGGGACAGCCGAAGCTGGCACGCACATCGAAAACACCAGGACGCACGCAGCTGCTCAATTTTTTTGCGCTGAGTGACCGGCAGCGTCTGGTTGATCTTCCGGGCTATGGCTTCGCGCGGGTGCCCAAGGCAGTCAAGGACGCCTGGACACGCCAGCTGGAGAACTATCTGCGGGAGCGGCAAAGTCTGCGCGGGCTGATTCTGCTGATGGATATCCGGCGTCCGTTTCAGCCCTTCGATCTTCAGATGCTGGAATGGGGGAGTGCGGCGGGTATGCCGGTACACATGCTGCTGACGAAGGCCGACAAGCTGAAGCGTGGCCCCGCCGAAGCCACCTTGCTGCAGGCGCGCAAGCGTGCGGATGCCTATCCGGAGGGCATGTCTGTTCAGCTTTTTTCATCCCTCAAGCATACCGGCCATAAGACACTGGTGGGTGTTCTCGATGCCTGGCTCACGGATATCAGCGTACTGGACGACGAGGAGAGCGACGAAGAAAACCAATGACCCCGAACAGCGCCGCGGTGTTGCGACAGGGCTGCGATAGTCTGCAATAGCGGGACTGCCAAAAAAAAGCCCGACCAACGCAGAGGGGGAGCGTGAGTCGGGCACATGGCTTTCTCAGGGGAAGAGAAAGTGATGTCGCACCGGGGAAGTGCCGACATCATGCGTGGCAAATGCCACACGTGAATAGACCGGGTGCCGGCGTGTGAGTTCCCTCGCACAGGAAAAAATTTTTCCTGCAGCACACATCTACCGGTCAGTGCGCCTCGTCCCAGTTGCTGCCTGTGCCAGCCTCCACCAGCAGAGGCACGGCAAGTCTGGCTGCTGCCGACATACGCTCGCACACCGCCGCATTGATCTCTTCCACCGCGTCCTCGCGAACCTCGAGCACCAGTTCGTCGTGTACCTGCATCACAAGGTGAGCGGGCACTGACTCCGCGTCCAGCCAATCGCTCACCGTGAGCATCGCCTTCTTGATAATGTCCGCTGCGCTGCCCTGCATCGGGGCGTTGATGGCCGTCCGCTCCGCACCCTGCTGTCGCATCTTGTTGCGCGCATTGATCTCTGGCAGATAAAGGCGTCGACCAAACAGGGTTTCGACATAGCCCTGTTCGTGGGCCAGCGCACGCGTTCGGTCCATATAATCCTGCACGCCGGGGTAGCGCTCGAAATAGCGGTCGATGTAGGCCTGAGCCTCCTGACGACCCAGGTGGAGCTGACGCGCCAGACCGAATGCCGACATGCCGTAGATAAGACCAAAGTTGATCGCCTTGGCCTTGCGCCGCTGTTCGGATGACACCGCATCCAGCGCCACATCAAACACCTCGGACGCCGTGGCAGCATGCACGTCCAGACCTTCGTTAAACGCATCCAGCAGCCCGGCGTCGCCCGACAGGTGCGCCATGATGCGCAGCTCAATCTGCGAATAATCCGCCGCCAGCACCCTCCAGCCCTCAGGGGCAATAAAAGCGCGTCGAATACGCCTGCCATCCTCGCTGCGAATGGGAATGTTCTGCAGGTTGGGGTCAGAAGAAGACAGCCGACCGGTCGCGGTAACTGCCTGGTGATAGGACGTGTGCAGACGCCCCGTCTCGGGATTGACCATGGTCGGGAGCTTGTCGGTATAGGTAGACTTCAGCTTGCTCAGGCCACGGTACTCCAGCAGCACCTTGGGCAGTGGGTAATCCAGCGCCAGCTCAGCGAGCACCTCTTCCGCGGTGGACGGTGCGCCCTTGGGGGTCTTGCGGATGACAGGCAGACCCAGCCTGTCGAACAGGATCTCGCCCAGCTGCCTGGTGGAACCGAGGTTGAACACCTGGCCCGCAAGGTCGTGGGCCTCCCTCTCCAGCATACCCAGCCGCTCGCCCAGTTCCTCGCTCTGGCGCCCGAGCAGATTGCAGTCGAGCAGGGCACCCTGGCGTTCTATTTTCGACAGCACCGACAGCAGCGGCAGCTCGATTTTCTCGAATACCGAGCGCAACCCAGGCTCTGCCTCGAGCCGGGGCCACAGGACCTCGTGGAGTCGCAGGCAGATATCCGCGTCCTCAGCGGCATAGGGTCCAGCCTGCTCCAGCGCCACCTGGTCAAAGGTGATCTGCTTTGCACCTTTGCCCGCCACATCCTCGAAGCGGATGGTTTTATGCCCGAGATATTTCAGGGCCAGACTGTCCATATCATGGCGGGTGGCCGTGGAATCCAGCACGTATGACTCGAGCATGGTATCGAACCGGATGCCGCGCAGGGCTATTCCGTAGCGCGCCAGCACGCTGGCATCATACTTGAGGTTCTGGCCAATCTTGCCGCATGCCGGATCCTCCAGCAGAGGCCTGAGCTGCTCCAGCACCGCCTCACGATTGAGCTGCTCCGGCGCGCCGGCATAGCTATGAGCCAGAGGCACGTAGGCAGCTTCTCCCGGGCTTGCCGCAAACGAGACCCCGACGATATCTGCCTGCATGTAGTTGAGGCTTGTGGTCTCGGTATCGAAGGCAAAGAGATCCACCGCCTCGAGTCGGGCGATCCAGCTGTCCAGTTCGGGCTGAGTGGTCACCAGGGCATAGGCGTCCCGGTTGATGCCTGATGCACCATCCGCTTCGGCGACAGCACCGGCGACCAGCAGTTCTTCCAGCCAGGCCTTGAATTCCATGCGCTGGAACAGTTCCACCAGGCCGTCGGTGTCCGGCACACCCGGTGCCAGATCCTGTGCCGCGAAGGGCAGCTCGACATCGGTCTTGATGGTCGCCAGCTGGTAGGAAAGACGGGCCGACGCCTCCTCCACCTCGAGCTTTGCCGCCATGCTTTTTGCACCGCGAAAAGACAAGTCTGACACACGGTCGAGGGAGCGATAGATATCGTCGAGGCCGCCGAGCCCCTGCAGGAGCGCCAGGGCAGTCTTCTCACCCACGCCGGGTACGCCGGGAATGTTGTCGACCTTGTCACCCATCAGCGCAAGGAAATCGATGATGAGCGAGGGCGGCAGACCGAATTTCGCGCGCACGCCCGCTTCGTCGAGCACGGTATCCGTCATGGTGTTGACCAGCGTCACATGCGCGTTAACCAGCTGCGCCATGTCCTTGTCACCGGTGGATACCACAACGTGCTGCCCTGCGGCCGAGGCCTGACGCGCCAGGGTGCCGATTACGTCATCCGCCTCAACACCCTCGACGCACAGCAGCGGCAACCCCATGGCACGCACGATGTCGTGAATGGGCGACACCTGTACGCGCAGATCGTCTGGCATTGGCGGCCGCTGGGCTTTGTAGGACTCGAACAGTTCATCGCGGAAGGTTTTGCCGGGCGCGTCAAACACCACCGCTACAGTGCTTCCCGGGTAGTCCTTGTACAACCGGCGAATCATGCTGATCACGCCCTTGACCGCGCCCGTGGGTTCACCGCGGGAGTTGTTCAGCGGCGGCAGAGCGTGAAAGGCACGGTAGAGATAGGATGACCCATCTACCAGGACCAGTGGCGCGGTATCGGACATGGTGCTGTATTCTCCGGCGTGTCAGTGATCCCAGCGATAGCGGGCAGATCGATACGTCACTTTCATTTTTGCCATGTCCAGCGGCGCCTTGAAGAAGCCGTGGTAATCGCCGCGGGGATTGATCAGTATAACGTTGGCACTGTGATCCACGACGTAATCGTCGTCCTGCCCGGGGACCTTGCGGAAGGGTGTGTTGACGTTGGTGGCAAAGCGGAACAGGTCCAGAAATTCACCTGTCACGCCAGTGAAATCCTCATTGAAATACGGTACGTAGGACGCCAGCTGCTCGACGCTATCCCGCGCCGGATCTACCGATATCATCACCACCTCGGTGTCCTCGACTTCAGTGCCTTCGAGCTCGCCGATGAAGCGATCGAGGAACGCCATGGTCGTGGGACAGATATCCGGGCAGTGGGTGAAGCCGAAAAACACCAGGGTCCAGTCGCCCTCAAGGCGGGCCGGAGTAAAGGCCTCGCCGCGATGGTCGACCAGTGAAAAGTCACCGATGTCCCGCGGCGTATCCATAAGATACAGGCCGTTTGCCTGCATCTCTGAGGTGGTCATGACGCGCGGCTGCTGCACGCGGTACACGAAGCCCGCCACGATAATAAGAATAAAGACCAGTACGCCGATAATCGTGTAGCGCACACCCGCCGGCCGTGAAGATCCGTCGCGTCCACTCATAGTCAATCAGCCCTGTACCGGAAACACGTAGTGATCAACCAGCATGACTACAAAAAGCAGCATGAGGTAATTGATGGAATATTTGAAGGTCATGATGGCGGCCCGTTCGTGGGTACCGCGCATCAGGACAATGGCCCAGTAAAGGAAGCGGCCACCGAGAATCACGGCACCCGCGAGATACAGGGGTCCGGAAAGCCGCGTCACGTAGGGCATCAACGTGATCAGAAACATGATGATGGTGTACAGCAGTATGTGCAGCTTGGTGAACTGATCACCATGGGTGACCGGCAGCATAGGCACATCCACCAGTGCGTATTCCGCCTTGCGGTGAATGGCCAGGGCCCAGAAGTGCGGTGGCGTCCAGGCAAAAATGATCAGCACGAGCAATAAAGCGTGGCCGTGGATCTCTCCCGTCACTGCGGTCCAGCCCAGCAGCGGCGGCGCGGCACCAGCCAGCCCGCCGATGACAATATTCTGGGGCGTCGCCCGCTTCAGGAAGAGCGTGTAGATAAAAGCGTAACCTACCAGCGATGCCAGTGTCAGCCAGGCAGTCAGCGCATTTACCCAGATCAGCAGGATCAACATGCCGGACACCCCCAACACCGCCGCAAACAGGCCGGCCTGCAAGGGTGATACGCGGCCCTGAGCCATTGGCCGGTTCCGGGTGCGGGCCATGCGTTGGTCTATCTGCTGATCAACCAGGTGATTGACGGCCGCGGCGGCGCCGGCACACAGCGCGATGCCGAGGTTGCCGAGAATCAGGGCATCCAGAGGCACCATCCCGGGCACCGCCATGCACATGCCGATCACCGAGGTAAGGATCATCAGTGCCACGACACCGGGTTTGGTGAGCTCCCGATAATCCCGCCACGTCGCCCGGCCGGTCTGCGTCCGCTCTGTCACCGCAGTATCACCCATTGGAGTTCTTCAGCAGGAATTTGAGATCGGAGATCACGTTTTTGTAAGAGATGTCGGGTGAATAGGACATCATAATCCAGCCCGCCGGGTCCACCAGGTACCAGGTTCCGGGTTCCTGCGCGAACTCGGGAAACAGTGTCTGCATCGTAGCAGGGGTGGTTGTAAGCGCGGCAAGTCCCGGGTGCTCCGTGCGCAGATAGGCCTCAAAGTCCATCGGCACCGGCTTGTCGTCGCTCAGTGCGGGCACGTCCAGGCGCATTTCCGGCATGGCCGTATCGGTAATGAAAGCGCGACGGATGCGATTCATTTCCTTGCCCATGGCAATGTGAATCTGCCGGGTCAGGTAGAGTCGTTCCTCGCAGGTCGCCCGGCAGATCTCCCCGGTCTGGGGAACCAGGAGTGTCCACTTGGGATTGCTGACTGGAAACGGCAGCACCGCACCCAAGGCGTCCGCTGCGTCCACGGCAGCGAGGTTCCGCGGCGGCTGCACCAGCTCGCCCTGGTTGGCCGTACCGAGTGCGCCCACCACATCGAGATCGCCATTGACGACGAAGTACCACAGCCAGCTGGCGGCGAGAATCATGGTCACCGGTATCCCGGCGATCAGCAGTAGAATGAGGCGTCCGTTGCGCGCACCGGTAGGCAGCGCGTCGGCACTGCTGGAACTGTCGGTTGTCGACCTTGTCACTTCAACTCTCCTGGCGCGTTCGATGACGTAGCACGTCCCACAGGTTAGTGCTGCGGAACACAAAAAATAACACTAGCACAGCGGCCATGGTGAACCATTGCACGGCGTAACCACGATGGGTCTGGGGACTGAGATTCACCACCGTCCAGTCAACCGACAGCGCGCCGGGCTCATTTGCGTCCAGTCGCACCGCGTGCGGAAAGACGGGGGCATCCAGACGCAGTGCCAGTGCCGGCACCAGGGGTGCCGTCTCAAGTGCCTGTATGACGCTCGGCCAGTTGTCCGCGGGCACTGGCTGCTCTGCCAGCAGGTACGGCGGATCCGGGGGTATGTAGACCTGCCCTCGCAGCTCAACCAGCCCCTCGGGCTGCGTAACATCGGGCAGCGTCCGGCGAGCCGCGTCGCCCGCAATCCAACCGCGATTGACCAGCGCATAGCCTGTCTCACCGGCGAGGCGGAACAGTGCAATGACCTCGTAGCCGAACTGCCCCCCCTGTATCCGGTTGTCCTGCAGCAGGTACTGGCCCGGTACGAACTGTCCGCGCAAAACGACGGGCAGGTAGGCGAGGTCGTCGCGCTCGGCGTCAAGACTGGCAAGATCTGTCGCGGGTCTTGCCTGCCGTTCGGCGAAACGCGCTGCCAGTTCGCGCTTTTCCGCTTCGCGATCCAGCTGCCATAGCCCGAGCCCCACCAGGAACGGCAGCAACAGGAGCGTAAGCACCGTCGTGCGCCACTCTAGATCAAACGCCAGCGTCATAACTGCGAGGGGCTGCGATCGGTCGAGAGTGAGGTGCCCCGCGGGTTGACAGCGACAACTGCGCTATACTCGACGCGAATACATCCAGGGGAACCTGCTTTGCTGAAAATACTGATTGTCATACTCATGGTCTGCCTCGTTGCCAGCCTCGGCAGCGGTTTTTACTTCCTGATGAAAGACCAGGGAGACAAGAACAGTCGTCGTACCTTTCACTCACTGGGCGTGCGCCTGGGCCTGGCCCTGGGCCTCGCGCTGCTGATTGTATACGGGGTGGCGTCTGGCCAGCTCGGCCATCGCAACCCCTGGGATGCCGGGCCGACCAGCCCGACATCCCAGGAGAGCTGACGCGTCAGAGAATATAGACAAACAGGAAGAGGAAAACCCACACCACGTCGACAAAATGCCAGTACCAGCTCGACGCCTCAAAGCCGAAGTGGTCATCTGACGTGAAGTGTCCACCGCGCATGGATCGCAGTAGCTGAATGCCCAGCATCGTGGTGCCCATCAGTACGTGAAAACCATGGAAACCGGTGAGCATGAAGAAAGTGGAGCCGTAAATGCCCGAGTTCAGCGTCAGGCCAAAGTGCGCGTATGCCTCATAATACTCGGCAACCTGCAGCGTCAGGAAAATGACGCCCAGCAAAACTGTGAGACCGAGCCACTTGTGAAATTTCCGGCGATCGCCGTCCAGAATGCCCATATGGGCGATATGCACGGTAACGCTGGATGACAGCAGGATGATCGTGTTCCACAGCGGCAGCCACGCGTACCAGGCTGAGGCCTCGCTGAATGCCATGCTGGTCTCGGCGCTGGTAAAGGAACCGTTGTTGGCAATTACCTGGCTTCCGGCACCACCGACCGCTTCCTGGGGTGTCTGCGCCATCGGCCAGGAAAACTGGAAGCCCTCCCAGAGCAGACCGTTCATGCGGCCTCCGTCGCCTTCACCGCCGAGCCAGGGACCGGCGAGATTGCGCACATAGAACAGGGCACCGAAGAATGCGACGAAGAACATGAACTCCGAGAAAATGAACCAGAACATACCCAGCACATAGGACTTTTTCAGCTGTGCGCTGTTCATGCCGGCAATATTTTCCCGGATCGCCATGCGGAACCAGATAAACAGCGTCGCGATGAACACGAGCAGACCGATATTCATGACCGTCCAGGACGCGGGCTGATCCGGCTCGCCGAAAGTCAGGTCATTGATGCCGGCAGCAGCACCGAATACGCTGAGAACAAGACCGATGGTCGCAAAGACCGCCATCTTGCTTTGTTCGGGAACGTAATAGGGTTCGTGGCCGGGCGAGGATTGAGCTGTCATCGTTGTTCTCCGTAAAAAGCGCAAGCAGGCCGAAGCGGCCCCGTCAGTCGCCTAGCGTGTTGCAACGGCATCGCCAGCCATTGCAGTCACGTCAAACAAGGTATAGGAAAGAGTGATTGTGCGGATATCCCTGGGCAGATCACGGTCAATGATGAACTGCAGCGGCATCTCTGCGGAGGTCTCGCCGTCGAGTGGCTGCTGGTTAAAGCAGAAGCACTCTGTCTTGTGAAAATATTCTGCCGCCCGGGAGGGCGATACGCTGGGTATCGCCTGAGCAACCATCGCCTCCGGCAAGGGGTTCCGGGCGTGGAAAATGGTGGTGTTGGCGGCACCGGGGTGGACCTTCATGATGCGATCCCCCGGGCCGAACTCCCAGGGCATGCCTTCATTATTGGTTGCCACGAATTGAATGGTGATCTCCCGTGACTCGTCAACCCCGGATTGCGCCGCCGTGTAAGCCTGCCCGCTGGTCTTGCCGTTGATGCCAAGGGCGTCGCAAAGTACGTTGTACAGTGGCACCATGACGACAAAAACAAAGGCGAACATCCCCACCGCTACGACAACCAGCTTGGCTGTCGTATCGATGGCGGGCTTACGGCTGACACGGAACATGGCGTCGGACCTCAGGTGTGTGCGTGTGCCGGATCAATCTTCGGGGGCACTTCAAACGTGTGGTAGGGCGCAGGCGTCGGCACCGTCCACTCGAGTCCCTCGGCACCGTCCCAGACCTTGTCATCGCTGACCGGCTTGCCGGAGACGATGGTCGCGACAACATTGTAGAGGAACAGGATCTGGGATGCGCCATAAATGAACGCACCGATGCTGGACATCATGTTGAAGTCGGCGAACTGCAGGGCATAGTCGGGAATCCGGCGCGGCATGCCAGCCAGACCCACGAAGTGCTGCGGGAAGAATGTGATATTGAAACCGATAAACGAGATCCAGAAGTGGGTCTTGCCCATGGTCTCGTTATACATGCGGCCGCACCACTTCGGCAGCCAGTAGTAAACAGCGGCACTCATACTGAACACCGCACCAGCAACCATCACGTAGTGAAAGTGGGCTACCACGAAGTAGCTGTCGTGGTACTGGAAATCCGCCGGCGCGATAGACAGCATCAGGCCGGTGAAACCACCTATGGTGAACAGGATCAGGAAGCCGATGCAGAACAGCATTGGCGTTTCGAAAGACAGTGAACCGCGCCACATGGTGGTGACCCAGTTGAACACCTTCACCCCGGTGGGCACGGCAATCAGCATGGTCGCGTACATGAAGAACAGCTCACCTGCGATCGGCATGCCCACGGTATACATGTGGTGGGCCCAGACGATGAACGACAGGAAGGCAATTGCGGCGGTCGCATAAACCATCGAATCGTAGCCAAACAGCGGCTTGCGCGCAAAGGCAGGGATAATCTGTGAGACCACACCAAAGGCCGGCAGGATGATGATGTAGACCTCGGGGTGCCCGAAGAACCAGAAGATATGCTGGAAGAGCACCGGGTCACCACCACCGGCAGCCGAGAAAAAGCTTGTGCCGAAGTGGATATCCATGAGCATCATGGTCACCGCACCCGCGAGAACGGGCATCACCGCCACCAGCAGGAAGGCCGTGATCAGCCAGGTCCAGACAAACAGCGGCATCTTCATGTAGCTCATGCCGGGCGCTCGCATGTTCATCACGGTAGCAATGATGTTGATGGAGCCCATGATCGATGACAGGCCGAGAATATGGATCGCAAAGATAAAGAAGGTGACCGACGGCGGCGCATACGTGGTCGACAGCGGCGCGTAGAAGGTCCAGCCGAAGCCCGGCGCACCGCCCTCCATGAAGAGGGTGGAGGCCAGCATCAGAAACGCCGGTGGCAAGATCCAGAAGCTCCAGTTGTTCATGCGCGGTAGCGCCATGTCCGGCGCGCCGATCATCATCGGGATCATCCAGTTAGCGAGGCCAACGAAGGACGGCATGATGGCACCGAACACCATGACCAAACCGTGCAGGGTGGTCATCTGGTTGAAGAAGCCGGGCTCGACCAGCTGCATGCCGGGCTGGAATAGCTCGGCACGGATAATCATGGCGAAGCTGCCGCCAAGAATGAACATCGCAAAAGAGAACCACAGGTACATGGTTCCGATGTCTTTGTGGTTAGTGGTAAAAAGCCACCGCGAAAGGCCCTTGGCCGGACCGTGAGCGTGATCTCCCATCGTAAACTCCCCCTCAGCCTTTCTTGTAATTGAAGACGTCAATGGGCTGCACCATGTCGCCCATGTTGTTACCGAATGCATTGCGCTGGTAGGTGATGACCGCCGCCATCTCGACGTCGTTCAACTGGCCGCCAAAGGCCTGCATCGCCGAACCCGCTACGCCGTTGATGCCGATATTGAGATGGCCGGCGATTTCGCCCGTGGCCACATCGCTACCCGCAATGGCTGTGCCTACGCCACCCTCTCCATTGGCGCCGTGACAGGCCTGGCAGGCGCGCTCATATACGGCCTTGCCGCGGCTCATCAGTTCATCCATGCTGAAATTCTGCGCCATCAGCGACTTGATCTCTTCCGCCTCGACCTGCTTTTCCGACATCCAGCTGGCGTAGTCTTCCTTGCTGACCACCTCTACGACGACCGGCATGAAGCCGTGATCCTTACCGCAAAGCTCTGAGCACTGGCCGCGGTAGGTGCCGATCTCGTTGGCCATGGCCCAGGTCTCGTTGATAAACCCGGGGATCGCATCTTTCTTGACCGCCAGTTCAGGCACCCACCACGAGTGAATGACATCATTAGCGGTGACCAGGAAACGGACCTTGGTGCCGACCGGGATGACGACGGGCTCATCCACTTCGAGCAGGTAGTTGCTGTTCTTGGACTGGGTGTTGTAAATCTCGCTCTGCGGCGTGCTCATGTTGCTGAAAAAGCTGACATTCTCGCCGTCTTCATTGAGATATTCGTACTTCCACTTCCACTGATAGCCGGTAATGAGAATGTCCATCTCGGCATCGTCGAAATCGTAGATATCAATCAGGGTGGACGTCGCAGGAACCGCCATACCGATCAGGATGACAAAGGGCACCACGGTCCAGGCGATTTCGACCTTGGTACTTTCATGGAAGGAGGCGGCTTTCGCACCACGCGACTTGCGATGGTAAATAATGGAATAGAACATCACCCCGAATACGAGTGCGCCAATGACGACGCAGATCCAGAGAATGATCATGTGCAGATCGTAGATGGACTTGCCGACGTCCGTCACACCTACCGGCATGTTGAGCTGATTCATCTTGTCATCAGCCGCCAGCGCAAGCCGTCCGGTCACCGCCATCAGCGCTGTAGAGAGGCCGAGTGCAGCGCTCACACGCCGTTTTGTTTGCAAAGACATTTACCGCGTCTCCAATCCGTAACTTTGAAGGGTCGAAACCACCCCGATGATGATCCTGATTGACGCTACACAACGTACGATCGTAAACGTAGTCAATCCGGGTGTGCCTTGCCTTTTTTGCCACCATCCGCAGGTTGTCACGTACGCTAATTCCGCACATTGCTTGCGCAGAAAATGCGCAGCGGATTATAACGAATCCGAATTGCAAAACAATCTAAGATACTGATATCGCACACTTTCGACTGAAGTCAGAGACGGCGACCAGGGCGGCAAAACCTACATATGGATGCGACACAGGGCCTCGACCGCAATATATGGATGATTGCCTGGCCAGCTATTCTGTCAAATATATCAATTCCCATTCTCGGCCTGGTCGATGCGGCCATGCTCGGTCACCTGCAGGACACCCGCTATCTCGCCGCCGTAGCACTGGGCGGGGCCATTCTCTCATTTGTGTACTGGGGTTTCGGCTTTCTACGAATGGGTACCACCGGGCATGTCGCCAGGGCCCGCGGGGCGGGAGACGATACGCTGGCATTTCTGGTACTGGCACGTTCGGCCGTACTCGGTCTGTGCATCGCCCTTGTTGTCATGCTGCTGGGGCCGGCCTGGATCCGGCTCGGGCTCGCGGTCATGCAACCGGCCGCGTCGCTGTCAGAGCATGCCAGCGCCTACATGGGGATCCGGCTACTGAGTGCCCCGGCGGTGCTCATCACCTACGCCATTGTCGGCTGGTTCATCGGTTGCCAGAACACGCGTTGGCCGATGGTTATCCTGCTTCTGACCAATACAGTGAATATTCTGCTGGATGTACTGTTCATCGTCGGCATGGACCTCAACAGCAATGGTGCGGCCATGGCAACGGTCTGCGCCGAGTACAGCGGCCTGCTGCTGGGTCTGTTTGCGGTCTATCGGGCCACCCCGCAGTTCCCTGGAGTCACTGAACTGCGCACCGGCATCATCGATCGGCGAGCTTACGCCACCCTCTGGCGCAGCAATCGCAACCTCCTCGTGCGTACACTGGCCCTGCTCGCCTGTTTTGCGTTCTTTACCGCGATGGGCGAGAAACTGGGGCAGGATGTGGTGGCCGCGAATGCGTTGATGCTGCAATTCCTGCTGCTTGCGGCCTTTGCCCTGGATGGCGTTGCCTACGCCGCCGAAGGCATGGCAGGGAGCCGGCTCGGCGCGCAGGACCTTGCGGGGTTTTACCGTGTCGTAGCGCGCTGCGCGCTGTGGAGCGCCGCTGGTGCCTGTGCCATCAGCCTCCTGATTGCAGTGGCTCAACCAATCCTGCTGCCGTTACTGAGCGATATTGGCGGGGTGCGGCAGATCCTCGCCGACGTGCATGTCTGGCTGATACTGCTGCCCTTGCTGGCAGCGCCCAGCTATCTGCTGGATGGCGTGTTCATCGGCGCTGCCGAAACCCGCCCGTTGATGACGACCATGCTGTTCAGCGCGCTGCTGGTGTACCTGCCTGCCTGGTATCTCACCCGCGAATTTGGCAATCATGGGCTCTGGCTCGCGTTCGCCCTGTTCAATGCCGCTCGCGGCGTGTCACTCGCCTGGGTCTTCCGGCAGTTTTCCCGGCGCGGGCGCTGGCTCGCGGGTACCGCTGCCGTGCGACCCCACACCCTTCTCCCGGGGTGACGGGTCAATCAGCGTGACCGCCTGCGCCGGGGTCTCTGTACGACGGGCTGAGGCACGCGTGACGCGGGTGCCGGGTTCACTCGGTGCCGGCCCCGCCGGCCTGGCATCGCTGAAGCCGCAGGCTACACATTCGCGCTCATCGCTGTCGAGGTCGACGACAATTTTGTCCATCGCCGCGCAGCGTGGGCACACGGCACCGGCAATGAAGCGGCGGGTGGTTTTGAAAGGGGGTTGCATGGCGCCGACTTGTACCTCGCTGGCGATTCGCGTTTACACTAGTGTAACAAGTTCACAGAGACAGCCAGCATGCACCATTACACTGCGATCAGCCTGAGAGCCTTCGGCGACCATCGTCCGGTTATCGGCGCCCGGGTGCTGATAGATCCTTCGGCCGTCGTGCTGGGGGACGTCACTCTCGGTGACGATGTGTCCGTGTGGCCCACCGCTGTTGTCCGCGGTGACATGCACTGGATCCGCGTCGGCGACCGAACCAGCATACAGGATGGCAGCGTGCTGCACATTACCCACGCAGGGCCCTTCAACGCCGATGGCTGGCCCCTTGATATCGGTGCCGAGGTCACCATTGGCCACAACGCCACCCTGCATGGCTGCCGCATCGGCAATCGTGTTCTTGTCGGCATGGGGGCAACTGTCATGGATGGCGCTGTCGTGGAGGACAACGTGGTCATTGCCGCAGGGGCACTGGTCACCCCGGGCAAGCGCCTCGCCGCGGGTTATCTGTACGCCGGCTCACCCGCGCGCCAGATGCGGGCACTGTCTGAACGGGAAATGGACTTCTTCAGCTACAGCGCCGACAACTATGTGCGCCTGAAGGATCAACATATCCACGAGCTGGAACCGGTCGGTGATGCGCCGGAGGGGCCGCTGACAACCTGAACATTGCTACTCCCGCCACGGCGTGGCGGCTCAGGCCGCAACGCTTATGGCGTCTCGTACACGGCGTATCACCGGGGCCGTCTCGGGTCTGGCACCGTACCAGCGAAAATAGGACTCGGCGGCCTGCTCAACCAGCATACCGGCACCGTCTGCCACTGCCCACGCCGCATGCTGCGCTGCCCAGCGCATGAATGGCGTGGGTTCGGCACCGTAAACCATGTCGTAGCAGCAGCTGCGCTCATTGAGCAATGCTGGCGGCAGAGAGAGTGCCTCACCGCTCAGCCCGGTACTGGTGGCGTTGATGACCACGTCAAAGGTGCGCCCATCAATCCCGTTGATACCGCCACCGCAGACATTACCGGCACCGTCAAAGACCTGCGCGAGTTGCGCTGCCTTGTGCGCAGTGCGATTGGCAATGAACAGGCTGTGGGGCGTTTCCTGCAGCAGAGGACCAACCACGCCGCGCGCTGCGCCGCCAGCGCCAAGCAGCAGAATTCGCGCGCCCTGCAGCAACCAGCCCTGGTTGGCCACCATATCGCGCACCAGGCCAAGGCCATCCGTGTTGTCCGCGAAGATCCGTCCCTGATCGTCCAGGACAAGGAAGTTCGCCGCGCCCGCCAGACGTGAGTGCTCACTCTGCACGTCCGCCAGCGCACTGGCCTGGGTCTTGAAGGGAACTGTTACGTTTAGGCCGCTTCCCCCCGAGGCAAAGAAACCGCGCACCGCTCGTTCAAAGCCGTCGATCTCGACGCGTACGGCGCGATACTCCAGACTGTGGCCGAACTGCGCGGCGAACGCCGCGTGAATCAAGGGCGATTTGCTGTGCTTTATCGGATTGCCGAATACCGCGAATTTCCGGGTTTGCGCCATCTTCAGACCTCCGTGACTCGGGGCGCCCTTGCTGCGCGCCCGCAGGCGTAACGTCCCGCCATCGTGTTGATCGCTACGGCGTCAGCCAATCGCGGTCAACAAGGTAATTTTTCATCAACGCCTCTTCGGGCGTTCCCGGCTCCGGATGGTAATCGTACTCCCAGCGCACCAGTGGTGGCAGGGACATGAGGATGGCCTCCGTGCGGCCTTCCGACTGAAGGCCGAACAGTGTTCCACGGTCGAACACCAGATTGAACTCGACATAGCGTCCGCGTCGGTACAGCTGCCACTGCTTTTCCCGCTCGCCCCACGGTATGTCCTTGCGCCGTGCGAGAATTGGCCGGTAGGCGGCAAGATAGGAATCGCCCACCGCCCGCATGAAGGCAAAGCAGGTATCGAAGTCCCAGGCATTCAGGTCATCGTAGAAAAGGCCGCCCACACCGCGTGGCTCCGCGCGATGTCGCAGGTAGAAGTAGTCGTCGCACCAGCGCTTGTAGCGCGGATAGACATCTGCCCCGAAGGGCGCACAGGCATCAGCCGCGGTCTGGTGCCAATGACGGCAGTCTTCCTCGAAACCGTAATAAGGCGTCAGGTCGTAGCCGCCACCGAACCACCAGACGGGTTCCTCTCCGGGCTTCTCCGCGATAAACAGCCGGACATTTGCGTGCGACGTCGGCGCGTAGGGATTCTCCGGATGGATGACCAGAGAAACACCCATGGCCTGGAAACTGCGGCCAGCCAGCTCCGGTCGCGCTGCAGTCGCCGAGGGCGGAAGTGCCGTCCCCATCACATGCGAAAAATTCACCCCGGCCTTCTCGAGCACGGCGCCCCCGGCCAGCACGCGACTGCGTCCGCCGCCACCCTGGGGTCGATCCCACTCATCCACGATGAAATCGGCGCTGCCGTCTTCAGCCGCGAGTTCTTGGCAGATACGGTCCTGCAGATCGAGCAGGTAGGCTTTAACGGCGTCTATGGAAACTGTCACGGGTAATGGCATCCTCGTTTGGGGTCATGAGCGTAACACGCGATCACTGTGCACATCCCGGATTACCGAGGGTCGAGCGGCGCGGTTCACTGTGCCCGGTACGACCGCATCCAGGCCTGTGGGAAAATAACGTCTCACCTGGAACAGATCACGCGGCGCCTGCCGACCCGCCCTGTTCGCGGACGTGGAGACCAGCGGCCCGCCCCAGGCGCGGCACAGGGCCGCAAGCACCGGGTGTGCGGTCACGCGTATCGCCACCGTGGCATGCTCCCCCGTTACCCGCGTCGGCAGAAGGTCGCGGTGGGGCAGCAGCCAGGTATTGGGGCCCGGCCAGGAGAGCATGACCTTGCGCTGCAGCGCGGGCGCCAGGGGCTGCAGGAACGGCGCTATCTGCGCCACAGTGCCCGCCACCAGAATCAGTCCCTTGTGTGCCGGTCGCTGCTTCAGCGCCAGCACTCGCTCGACAGCATCCACATCCCAGGGATTGCAGCTGAGACCCCAGACCGCCTCTGCAGGACAGGCAATGACACCCCCGTCTGTCAGCGCTTCGATAGCGAGGCGCAGGCGGAATGCAGTCACGGCCCTGCGCTCCGGGCGGACGTACCTGTTACTGACTGTGTGCCTGGCATTAGCATTGGGAAACGTCGGGGACGGCATTGATCGAGGTGGTGCGATTCTAGCAACTGCGCCGGTGGTGGCAAGTGGCATCTGCAGGGCGCGTCGTTGCCGGGTACTCGAATACGCTCAGCGCTTGCGAACATAGCCGCCGGCACAGCGCTCCACGCCACCCGCCATTTCCAGTTCGGTTAACGATGCGATCACTGACTGCAGCGGCAGGTCGACAAGGGCTGCGAGAGTATCGGCGTCAACCGCGACCTCATCCAGCCGGGCAAAAAGCTGGCGGGCGCAGGCGGACAGTCCCGTCTTCTCCGTCCAGGCTGAGACAGGCTGAACCTGCGGCGGCGGCAGCTCGCCCAGGGCGTCCGTGATATCCCGGGCGGTCTGCACCAGAACGGCACCATCATGCAGCAACTGCAGACAGCCACGACCATTGCCGTGATAGATGGACCAGGGCAGCGTGAACACCTCCCGACCCTGGTTGAGCGCAGTATTGGCGGTGATCAGTGACCCCGACGGCAGGCCGGCTTCGACGACAAGGGTGCCGAGCGCGAGGCCGCTGATGAGCCGGTTACGGCGTGGAAAATGATCGCGCCGGGGCGGGGTACCCGGTGCGAATTCGGACACCAGGCAACCGGATTCACAGATGGCGTTGGCGAGATCCCGATGCTGTGACGGATAGAGACGGTCTATGCCGGTGGCCATCACCGCCACCGTCAGGCCCCCCGCATTGATCGCACCGCGATGCGCTGCGCCGTCAATACCGCGGGCGAGGCCGCTGGTGACACTCAGGCCTGATGCGGCCACCTCGCCAGCTAGGTCACGAGCAGCCCGCACGCCCAGCGCACTCGCCCGACGGCTCCCGACAACGGCAAGCTGTGGGCGCTGCAGGGTATCGAGCGCGCCGCGCATGTAGAGAAACGCGGGAGGGCTGTCGATGCTGCGCAGCAAAGCGGGATAACCAGGATCACACAATGCAACCGCAGAAACGTGCAGCGACGCGAGACGCTGCCTTAGGATGCGCAGTGGCGCGCCGGCGTCAGTCTGCAGATCGTCCCGTGCCCGCTGCAGCGCATCCACGGCGACTGAGTCGAGACCTGCACGGCACCAGGCCCGGGTATCCGCTGCGAGACAGGCGTGTGTCGAGGGAAAAGCCGACAGCAGGCTACAGCTTTGCGCGCGCGACAGGCCCGCGGCAACCTGCAGCAGCAGGCAGTGGGTAACAACGTCCGCATCCATGCGTTCATCCTGCAAGCCCTATCAGTATCCCGCAGGGCATCGGCGCCACGTTTGTGTGGCACTGGCAAGTGTAGCTCAGGGATTCTTGACTTTGTCCATCACTTTCAGCGCCCGATCAGCCTTGAGTACCACGGCATAGCTGGCCTTCTCGGCAACCTCGAATACCATGCACAACCCGGCGCGACTGTCGGGCAGACGCACGGTGTCACCGGCGACCTCATCGAAGACCATCTCGCCCGCCTGATAGATCGCCAGCACATGCCCGATTTCAAGCCCGTCACCGGCACCGCGATTGAGAACCACAATATCCATTGTTCCGATCTGGCTGACGCCGCCGTCAACCGCGATCATGTAGCCGTTTTGAATTTCCCGGTCAGGCGCCCTGGGCTGGAACGTGGCGTCAAGGATGCGCTCAACTGGCGGCAGCAGGCGATCAGAAACACGCACCTCTTCCGTGACCCGCGTGACCTCAAGCTCCACCACCTCGTCGCGATTGCTCCCGAGCAACTGAGCGCTACCGATATCCTGCGCCTGATACCCCAGGACTTCCTGCGTCAATGGATCCCGGTAGACCTCACCTGCGCGAAATATGCCGTAGCTGGGCTCGTTGTCGGGAAAACGTCCCCGGCCGTACACGGTGTCTCCGGCGCCGACGATAAGGTGACTCTGGGCAGCCGCAACAACATAAGCGGATTGGTTGATATCTTCAGCGGAGACAATGCGGTGGCGGCGCAGGAAAGCGCCAATTTCATCCAGCGGAATCATGGGAATGGCGAGGTCCAGGGGCGAAACGCGCATCGACGGCGTCAATTTGACGTCGCGACTGCGCTGCACACCAAGACGCGGCTCACCGTTGACCCAGGTCAGGGTCAGGCGATCACCCGGAAAGATCAGATGTGGATTATCGATCTGTGGGTTGACCTCCCAGAGTTCCGGCCAGCGCCAGGGCTGCTCGAGAAACATCCCTGCAATGCCCCAGAGCGTGTCGCCTTTCTTCACCAGATAGCTTTCGGGCGCGCCGTCCCGGACATCCAGCGAAAGCGCCGGCAGTGCCAGCAGCATGGAAAGTCCGATTACGGCGACCGCGCGACACAGAGCGCGGCTGTCAATACTGGTTAAACCCTGCTGCTGCATGCCCATCGTCTGCTCCGCCCGCCTCCGGATTGCTGGTGCTGTTATTTTCAGCGCCTGAAAGCTTACCACCATTCACCGGCGACAGCGCAGCGTGAAAACATCCACCGACCTGCAAACATCGCTGCAGACGCGCCGGACTTGTATAATGTAGCCTGTAGCGTGTTCGCGGCGCAGGCAATAGCCTGCTGTCGCAACGGCACCACAGCTGTTTATTACCGTAGTTCATTTTTCAAGGCAGGGAATACACGACAGTCATGGCTATTCTGGAAATACTCGAATTCCCGGATCCCCGCCTGCGCAAGCAGGCGCAGGACGTAACGCAGGTGGATGACACGCTGCGAAGGCTGATCGACGATATGCTTGAAACCATGTACGACGCGTCAGGTATTGGCCTCGCGGCAATACAGGTCAACGACCATCGCCGACTGCTGGTGATGGACACCTCGCCGGAGAGAAATCAGCCGCGCGTCTACATCAATCCCAAGGTCGACGTGCTGGACCCGGAACTCGGTGAATACGACGAGGGCTGCCTGTCCGTACCAGGGTTCTACGAAACCGTGCATCGTCCGCGCCGGGTTCGCGTGAGCGCCCTGGACCGCAACGGCGAGACCTTCAGTGAAGAGCTCGACGAGCTGGCGGCAATCTGTCTGCAGCACGAGATCGATCATCTCGACGGCAAGCTGTTTGTCGACTACCTGTCGCCATTGAAGCGCCAGCGCATCCGCAAAAAGCTCGAAAAGTCGCAGCGCCAGCACGCATGATGATATCGGGAACGGCGACATGAAGGTCGTTTTCGCCGGCACGCCGGCGTTTGCAGCGGTACATCTTTCAGCCCTCCTTGAGGCCGGTATTCAGGTGGTGGGTGTGTTTACCCAGCCCGACCGTCCGGCAGGCCGCGGCAAACGCCTGCAGGCAAGCCCGGTCAAGCAGCGCGCACTTGCGGCAGGTCTCCCGGTCTTCCAGCCCACATCGCTGCGCAACAGGGCCGCCCGGGAGTCGCTGGCGGCCCTGCAGCCAGACGTCATGGTCGTCGTCGCCTACGGACTGATATTGCCGGCGGCGGTGCTGGCCATCCCGGCACAGGGCTGTCTCAACGTGCACGCCTCACTGTTGCCGCGCTGGCGCGGCGCAGCCCCGATACAGAGGGCGATCGAGGCGGGAGACACGCGCACTGGTATCACCATCATGCAGATGGACGCCGGCCTCGACACCGGCGATATGTTGGCAACAGCCACCTGTGCTATCGACAGCGACACCACCGCAGCGTCCCTGCACGATCAGCTCGCCGCGCTCGGCGCGCCGCTGCTGCTGTCCGTCCTGAACGATCTCCCGGCGACACGGCAGCGGGCCGAGCGGCAGGACGATGCCGAGGCGACCTACGCCACAAAGATCGACAAGGACGAGGCGCGCGTGGACTGGTCTCTCCCAGCCACCGTTGTGGCGCGGCGTGTTCGTGCCTTCAACCCCTTCCCCGTCGCCTACACTTTCATCAACGGGGAGCGGATCAAGCTATGGCGTGCTCACCCCCTCGATATTAGCCACGACGCCGCGCCCGGCACGCTGCTTGAAAGCCGCGAAAGCGGTCTGCAGGTGGCCTGCGGCAGCGGCGCACTGGCCGTGGATGAACTGCAGTTTCCCGGCGGCCGCCCCCTGCCGGCCGCCGAGATCATGAAGTCCCGCAGCAGCCTCTTGGCGCCAGGGCAGTGCTTTGCGAACACTGCCGCGTGACCGCACCTTCGGTTCGCGGCGTCCGCGCCACCGCCGCCAGCGTCCTCGCCCAGGTCCTTGCAGGCAGCACCCTGGACGGACCACTGGCTCAGGCCATGCCGGGGCTTGGAGAGCGCGACCGGCCGCTGCTGGCACAGCTCTGTTATGGCAGCCTGCGTCTGGCTCCGCGCCTGCAGGCATTTTTGACGCAGCTTGTCGACAAACCCCTCCGCGAACGCGATAGCGATATACAGGCGCTGCTCCTGCTCGGCCTTTACCAGTTGAGCGACAGCCGCATCCCGGACCACGCGGCGGTGGCGGCCACTGTCGAGGCAACCCGCGAACTGGGCAAGCCCTGGGCAAAAGGCCTGGTGAACGCCGTACTGCGGCGCTACGGTCGAGAGGCCGAGACGCTTGCCGGCAGCCTGTCCCCGGCAGCGGCGGCCGCTCATCCCCAGTGGCTTTATCGGGCGCTCCACGCCGCCTGGCCGGATCACGTCACGGCGCTGCTGGCAACAAACAATCAGCAGCCGCCCATGACACTGCGGGTCAACCTGCTGAAGGCGAGCCGCGACGACTGGATCGTACAGCTCGCCGCGCACGGCATCCCTTCACGGGCCGGGACGCTCACCCGCGAAGCGGTTTATCTCACGCAGCCGGTGGCTGTGGATCAGCTGCCGGACTTTACCGCGGGCGCCGCCAGTGTTCAGGACGAGGCCGCCCAGCTCGCTGCACACCTGCTGGGCGCTGAGCCCGGGGATCACGTGCTCGACGCCTGCGCGGCGCCCGGCGGCAAAACCTGTCACCTGCTGGAAGCCGTGCCCGGCCTGGGCAGTATGACCGCGATGGATATTGATGCCGGTCGACTGCAACGGGTCCGCGAGAACCTGGACAGATTGCAGCTGGATGCGGAACTGGTGACGGCGAACGCCGCCGACCCGGCCGGCGCCCTGGCAGACAGGCAGTTTGACCGCATTTTGGTGGATGCGCCCTGTTCGGCAACGGGCGTTATACGGCGCCACCCAGACATCAAGCATTTGCGCCGGGCGCAGGATATTGCGGGGTACGCCGCGCAGCAGCTGCAGATCCTGAGCGGCGTCTGGACGCACCTTCGCCCCGGGGGCAGGCTGCTCTACGTTACCTGTTCAGTGCTGCCGAAAGAGAATCAGGCCGTCATCGCAGACTTTCTCGCGCTGCAGGACAACGCCGATGACGTGCCCCTGCCCGATATAGGTCTTCCCTGCACACACGGCCGACAGATCATGCCCTGTCAGGATGGGCCCGACGGCCTCTATTTTGCGCTGCTGGAAAAACGCCGCTGAGTCAGCGCGCAATAGCGACGAACAGGCTTACAATCGCGTCGCGAATTCTTTACTGTGCGCACTCGCAGGACTGACGGGCGTGCGAACATGAAAATCATCATTCTCGGGGCGGGCCAGGTCGGCGGCACGCTAGCCGAGCACCTGGCAAATGAGAAGAACGACATCGTCGTTGTCGACACCGACAGCGAACGTCTGCGCAATCTCAAGGACAGGCTGGATATCGCGGTGATTAGCGGTCAGGCATCCCACCCGGATGTGCTTGCCCGCGCCGGCGCCAATGACGCGGAAATGATTGTCGCCGTCACCAACAGTGACGAAATCAACATGATGGCCTGCCAGATTGCGCACACGCTGTTCAACACACCGCGCAAGATCTCGAGGGTGAGATCACCCTCCTACCTGCTGCACCAGGAGCGCCTGTTCAAGCGGGAAAGTATCCCGGTGGACGTGATCATCGGCCCAGAGCAGCTGATTACCGACAGCATTCGCCAGCTGATTATCAACCCCGGGGCGCTGCAGGTCATGGACTTTGCCGACGGCCGCGTGCAGCTCGTCGCCGTGCGCGCCATCCACGGCGGCCCGATGCTCGGACAGGCGCTGAGCGAGATACGCAAGCACATGCCGCGGGTAGACACTCGCGTAGCGGCGATTTTTCGCCGCAACCGACCGATCATTCCGGAAGGCGACACCGTGGTGGAAGCCGACGACGAGGTTTTCTTTATTGCGGCGCGGGGCAATATCCGCAAGGTCATGTCAGAGCTGCGGCGCATCGACAAACCCTACCGCAACGTCATGATCGCGGGCGGCGGCAATATCGGTGCCCGACTTGCCCAGACCATCGAAGGTGACTACGCGGTCAAGCTGATCGAAAACAGTTATCTGCGCTGTCGGGATCTCGCCGAGCAGCTTCGTCATACGCTGGTTATCGATGGCAGCGCTGCGGAGCCGCAGCTGCTACACGAGGAAAACATCGAGACAATGGACGTGTTCTGCGCGCTCACCGCGAATGACGAATCCAACATCATGATGTCCATGCTGGCAAAGCGACTGGGCGCCAAAAAAGTCATCACGCTGATCACCAACCCGGCCTATGCGGAACTGGTAGGCGATGAGATTGATATCGCCATTTCACCGCAGCAGATCACAATCAGCAGCCTGCTGGCACACGTCCGCAAGGGCGACATCAGCAGCGTTCACTCCCTCCGCCGGGGGGCGGCGGAGGCCATCGAGGTTATCGCGCGTGGCGATGCCTACTCATCTCGCGTCATTGGCAGAGAGCTGGACCAGATCAGCCTGCCGCCCGGCGTAACCATCGGCGCTATCGTTCGCGGCGACAAGGTTCTCATCGCTCACGGCAATGTCGTGGTGGAGCCCTACGACCATATTATCCTGTTCCTCGTTGACAAGACGAAGCTCGCGGCGGTGGAGAAACTGTTTGCCGTCGGCTTTGGATTTTTCTCCTAGGCCTTACCCGTGCACTTTTCGATCATCGCCAAGATACTCGGCGTGCTGCTAACCCTGTTCAGCAGCACGCTGCTGATTCCGCTCACCGTGGCAGTCATTGCCGACGACGCCACAGTCACCGGGTTCTCCTATGCGTTCATGCTCACCCTCACCAGCGGTCTGACGCTCTGGCTTCCTTTCCGTACGCGTCAGCGGGAACTGCGCATACGCGACGGGTTCCTTGTGACATCCCTGTTCTGGACCATACTGGGTCTGTACGGCTCGCTGCCCTTCACGCTGACAGAGTCCCTCGGAATTGATCCCATGGATGCCGTGTTCGAGTCCATTTCCGGACTGACCACGACCGGCGCCACGGTGCTCACCGGCCTGGACGCTATGCCCCCCTCCATTCTGCTATACCGGCAATTGCTGCAGTGGCTGGGCGGCATCGGTATTATCGTGATCGCGGTCGCCGTTCTGCCGATGCTCGGCATCGGGGGCATGCAGCTTTACCGGACAGAGATACCGGGGCCTTCCAAGGACACCAAACTGACGCCGCGCATCGCGGGCACGGCAAAAGCGCTGTCGGCGGTCTACCTCTCGCTGACGGTGCTGTGCGGCGCGGCCTACTACGCCGCCGGAATGAGCGCCTTCGACGCAATCTGCCATGCTCTGTCGACGGTTGCCATCGGCGGCTTCAGCACGCATGACGCCAGCATGGGTTTCTTTGACAGCAACGTTATTCTCCTGATCTGCAGCCTGTTCATGCTGATCTCGGGTATCAGCTTCGGCATGCACTACATTGCCTGGAGCCGGCGCAACTTCAGCGGCTACTTCAGCGATTCGGAGACACGCTTTTATCTGAACGCCATCGCCATCTGCACGATCATCACCTGCTGCTTTTTGCTCGCGACTGCCACGCTGGATCTCGAGGACAGCCTGGTACACGGTCTCTTCCAGACCATTTCCATTGTCACGACCACCGGGTTTGCAACACAGGACTTCAGTATCTGGCCGCTGTTTTTGCCCATCATGCTGATCATGTTTTCCTTCATGGGCGGTTGTGTGGGTTCCACCGCCGGGGGCATCAAGGCCATGCGGCTGATGCTGATCTACAAACAGGGGATACGCGAGATGAAGCAGCTGGTCCATCCGCACGCGGTGATTCCGCTAAAGGTCGGCAACCGGCGGGTCGAGGCAAGCGTGATCAGTGCCGTGTGGAGTTTTTTCGCGGTGTATACCTTTGTGTTTATTGTGCTGATGCTTGCGATCATGGCCAGCGGACTGGATTTCCTGACCGCGTTCTCCGCCATGGCCGCGTCGCTGAATAATCTCGGCCCCGGTCTCGGCGAGGTTGCCGCCAACTATTCGGGAATCACGGGCTTCAGCAAGGGCGTCCTGTGTCTCGCCATGCTGCTGGGGCGACTCGAAATCTTTACACTGCTGGTTCTGTTTACGCCGGCATTCTGGCGACGCTGATTGCCAGAGCCTATTTCAGGCCACGCGACTTGCGGATCATGTCGTAGGCGACCTGTATTTCCTGGGCCCGCTCCGTCGCGACCTTGAGCATGTCCTCGGGCACACCGCGTGCGATCAGCTTGTCGGGGTGGTGCTCACTCATCAGCTTGCGATAAGCGCGCTTGAGCCCACGGTCATCTATATCCTCGCTGATGCCCAGTGCCGCATAGGCATCCCTGAGGCTGGTGCCCGGCTGCACACCCCCCGGGGCGCCGCGTTCGCCGTGGAAGTGCTCCTGCGCCCGGGTCATGTTAAGCAGCTGTTCAAGCTGGCCATCGCTATAACCCAGCAGACCGGCCAGGCGACCGAGCACGCTCCGCTCCGCGAGCTCCAGCGTATGATCCGCCAGCGCCAGCGAAATCAGGAAGAGCAGCAGCGTCTGCCGGAGGCGGCGCTGACCGTGACAGACCCTGAGGAAGTCGACAACCACCGGCTCCGGGTCGAAGTCCGCCGCCGCGCCCCGCTTGAACAGGCCGATGGCCTCCTGGCGCTGCCGCATATCGAGCCCCATTTGTCGGAACAGAGCCTCGGTGTGCGCAACCTCTGTCTCTGTCACCCGGCCATCGGCTTTGGCAACATGCCCTAGCAACAGAAAACAGGTGTCGAAAAAGGATTTTTGCGTTCTGGCTATCTGCTCGGGGGAACCGTAGTGCAGTGTTCGCAGAAGTCCGCGATCGAACGCGTGGCCAAGCAGAAGACCCAGAACGAGTCCCACGAGGCCAGCGGCCAGAAAACCGATAAGGCCGGCAACCAGCTTACCGTAGAACATAAAGGCAGCCTGAATCGGACATGGATGATGGCATTCTAGAGATTCCTGTAGTAATCCGGATACACAGCGGGACGCTGTCGAAAACGTTTGTATTCCCACTGGTATTGCTCGGGACAATAGCGCAGGCAGGCCTCGACACCACGGTTCAGGGCCGCCAGAGAACGCTCAAGGTCGGCAGAGTAGATATCCGCCTCCGCGGGCAGAAAGCGGATGTGGAACCCGCCCTTCACGCGCTGAGCAAAGCCAAAAAAGGCCAGGGCGCCGCTGCGCTGTATGACCTTGCTCGCCAGTGTGCCGGTAAAGCAGGGAATGTTCATGAATGGCACATTGAGCCCCGCCGTTGTCGACCTTGGCACCTGATCAGGAAGAATGCCGGAAATCTGCCCGTCGCGCACGCTGCGCACCAGCGCGGCGAGTCCGCGCCGACTGGTCGGGACCAGCTGCGCCCCGCTGCGCTCTCTGGCGCTGCGCAGCAGTCCGTCCAGTTCCCGCATGTGTGGCGGCTCATAGAGCGACACCAGTCGACCCAGTGACGCAAGGTGCAGGCCGAGCACCTCCCAGTTGCCAAGGTGCGGCCCGAGAACGACGACACCGCGGCCGGACGCCAATGTGGCGCGTACGGCGTCTTCTCCCGACACCTCACGAACCAGTTCCTCCACGTGCCGCATATCCCTGAGCCACACATGACCCATTTCACAGGCCGTCTGCGCAGTAGAGGAAAAACTCTCACGCGCCAGTCGGCGCTGTTGATGCGGGCTCCGTTGCGGGAAGGCCAGGCGGATATTACGATCGGTAATGCGACGACTGGCAGGCGACAGTAGCCATGCGACCCGTGCTGCGACACGTCCGAGCGCGCGGGCGGCAGGCAGTGGCAGCCAGGCACAGATCCAGAGCAGGAAGCGCAGTGCGCTCGCCCTGACAGAGCGGGATAGGGCTGAGGGTATTGACGGGGGAGCGCTACGAGCCATCGCCGCATATTATGCCGTCAAAAGACACTGTATAATAGAGTCCTTTTTGCATCACTGACTCTCGGTGATCGCAACAGGACGGGCAAAGGCACGCGCAATCCTATGCAACAGACCCTCACCTTTCAGGACCTGATCCTGCGCCTGCAGGCCTTCTGGGGCAACCACGGCTGCGTGGTACTGCAGCCTCTGGACATGGAGGTCGGCGCGGGCACTTTCCACCCGGCAACCTTTCTGCGCTCGCTGGGGCCAGAAAACTGGAATGCCGCGTACGTACAGCCCAGCCGTCGACCGACCGACGGGCGCTACGGGGAAAACCCGAACCGCCTGCAGCATTATTACCAGTTTCAGGTGGTCATGAAGCCGTCACCGCCAGATTTCCAGGAACTGTACCTGCAATCCCTCAGCGCCCTTGGAGTGGACATGGAAATCCACGACGTCCGCTTTGTCGAGGACAACTGGGAATCGCCCACCCTGGGTGCTTGGGGTCTTGGCTGGGAAGTGTGGCTCAACGGCATGGAAGTCACCCAGTTCACCTATTTCCAGCAAGCCGGCGGACTGGAGTGCTTTCCAGTCACGGGTGAAATAACCTACGGCCTGGAGCGGATCGCGATGTACCTGCAGGGCGTCGACAGCGTGTATGACCTGATCTGGGCGCACACGCCAGCAGGGCCTGTCACCTACGGAGACGTCTTCCATCAGAATGAAGTAGAGATGTCGCGCTACAATTTTCAGGAGGCGGATGTCGATTTTCTGCTCCAGCAATTCGACCACTGCGAAAAAGAGGCGCAGCGGCTGGTTCAGGCAGCGCTGCCCCTGCCGGCCTATGAGCTGGTCATGAAAGCATCACACACTTTCAACCTGCTCGACGCACGCCACGCGATATCGGTCACCGAGCGACAGCGATTCATCCTGCGGGTGCGCACGCTGGCCAGGGCGGTTGCCGGTGCCTATGTCGACGCCCGCGCCCGCCTGGGCTTTCCCATGGCATCGGACAGCCACCGCGAGCAGGCTCTTTCACAATGGCAGGCAGCGGGGGCGAAATCATGAGTGCCGCGGCTGTACTGGTGGAGCTGGGTACTGAAGAGCTGCCACCGACATCACTGGCAGCACTGGGTCTGGCGTTCCGAGACGGTATCGTCGCAGCGCTGACAGAGCAGGGGCTGATGCTTCACGGCGATGCGCACTGGTACGCCACGCCCCGACGACTCGCCGTGGTGTTGGACGCCGTGGACACACAGGCGGCGGCGACCACCGTCACTCTGCTGGGTCCGCCCGCAGACAGGGCCCTCACAGACAGCGGTGACTGGAGCCCTGCCGCACTCGGGTTTGCGCGCAAACAGGGCATTGAGCCTGCGCAGCTGCAGGAAATCGATACCGGGAAGGGCCCTCGACTGGGCCTGCAGCAGGAGCAGCCCGGCGCCAGTCTTCGCGGCGTGCTGATCGATTCGATCAATGCCAGCATAGCGGCCCTGCCCATCGCGAAACGCATGCGTTGGGGCAGCAGCCGCGTTGAATTTGTCCGTCCCGCACACTGGGTGGTGGCCCTCGTGGATGAAGACGTCGTTCAAGGTGAGGTGCTCGGTATTGCGACGGGGCGGACAACGCGCGGCCATCGCGTGCACAGCAATCACGACATTGAGCTGTCCACCCCCGGCGACTACTTGCCAGCCCTCGAAGCGGCACGCGTGGTACCGGACATTGCCCGTCGCCGCCAGATGATTCTCGATCAGGTGAAGGTGGAGGCCAGCGCACTCGGCGCCCACGCCGTCATCGACGATGACCTGCTGGATGAGGTCACCGGCCTGGTGGAATGGCCGGTCGCGCTCACCGGCGCGTTTGAATCGCGATTTCTCGAGGTGCCTGCAGAAGCCCTGATCTCTTCCATGAAGGAACATCAGAAGTATTTTCACCTCGTGGATGACGGCGGCGGCTTGCTGCCGAATTTCATCACCATCAGCAACATCGAAAGCAAGGATCCGGTGCAGGTGATCGCCGGCAACGAGCGCGTGATCCGACCGCGCCTCAGCGACGCCGCGTTCTTCTATGAGCAGGACCGCCGGAGAACCCTCGACAGTCGCGTGGAGTCACTTGGGCGGGTCGTGTTCCAGAAAGCCCTGGGTAGCCTGCACGACAAAACCCTGCGCGTAGCAGGACTCGCCCGTGGCCTGGCAGACACCCTCGGCGCCGACCCGGCTCACAGCGAGCGCGCGGCCAGGCTCTCCAAAGCCGATCTTGTCAGCGAAATGGTGCTTGAGTTTCCCGACCTTCAGGGTATAGCGGGCGCTTACTACGCTCGCAACGACGGCGAACCCGAGGCGGTGGCTACCGCACTACAGCAGCAGTACTGGCCGCGCTTTTCCGGCGATCGGTTGCCATCGGAACCGGTGGCTACCTGCCTGGCACTGGCTGATCGACTCGACACGCTGGTGGGGATATTCGGAATCGGGCAGCCACCCACCGGATCACGCGACCCCTTTGCACTGCGCCGCGCCTCACTCGCGGTGCTGCGCATCCTGGTAGAGAAAGCCATCGATATCGATCTGCGCGTCTGCCTTGAGCTGGCGCGAGATCAGTATCCAGCGGGCGTGCTCGAGGCCGACAATATCGACCCCGTGCTTGATTACATGCTGGAGCGCTTCCGTGCCTGGTTCGAGGACGAGGGCATCCCGGCTGAACACTTCCGCGCTGTCGCTGCGCTGGGACTGACCCGTCCGCTGGAGTTTCAGCAGCGGGTGCACGCCGTGCATCGCTTCAGCCACCTGCCGGAGTCCGCGGCTCTTGCTGCGGCGAACAAGCGGGTTGCCAATATCCTGGGCAAGCTCGAGCGCGAACACAGGTTTTCCCGGGTCGAACCAACCCGCTTCGTTGCGCCGGAAGAGAGAGAACTGTGGCAATCCCTCCAGCAGCTTGGCGATGCGGCCCGACAACAGCTCGCCGCAGGGGCGTACACCGAGGCGCTGGCCGAGCTGGCAGCGCTACGCGCTCCGGTTGATGCCTTTTTTGATCGGGTCATGGTGAATGCAGAGGACGACTCGCTGCGTCAGAACCGGCTGAATCTTTTACATGAACTACGCCAGGTATTCATGCAGGTAGCGGATATTTCACAGCTGGTGGTATCACGCTGATACGGATACGCTCTGGGTATGCCCGCTATCGACGCATCCCTGTACCCGCTGATTGCCACCTGCCTGGTATCGGGCGCGGTTGCCGGGGTCCTGCTGTGCCTCGCCCTGGTCTGGCCGCGGCTGCGCCAGCTGGAAAAACTGCAGAAGCAGCATGCCGATCTTTCCCGGCGCCTCGCCGGCAGCGAAGCGACGCTGCAGGAGCGTGATCGACGCTATCGCGAGCAGGTAAAGTTTCTGCGTGACAGCCGGCAACAGCTGACACGCGAGTTCGAAAATCTCGCCAACCGCATCTTCGACGACAAGGGTAGGCGCTTCAATGCCAGCAGCCGTGAATCCCTCGAAGCCCTGCTGCAGCCATTTCGTGAGCAGATCAACAGCTTCCAGTCGCGCGTTAATGAGGTACACGCAGAGGCCTTGCGCGGCAATACCCTGCTGGAGGGTGAAATACGCAAAGTCCTCGAGACCGGCCTGCAAATGAATGTGCAGGCGAGCAACCTGGCGCAGGCGCTGAAAGGCGACAACAAGGCGATGGGCAACTGGGGCGAGGCGCAACTCGAGCGCACGCTGGAACTGTCCGGTCTGCTGCGCGGCGATCATTACGATAGCCAGCGCGCGTTCACCGATGCGGACGGGCGTCGACGATTACCCGATTTTCTGATCAAACTCCCTGGCGGCAAGCATCTGGTCATCGACAGCAAGGTATCTCTGCTCGACTATAGCCGCGCGCTATCGGCGCCCGATGAAGCCGAACGTAAGGAAGCGCTCACTTCGCATATAAGTTCCGTCAAAAGGCATATTGACGATCTCGCGACCAAGGATTACGGCAACCTCTCGGAGCTGGGAAGCCCCAGCTTTGTGCTCATGTTCATGCCCGTGGAACCGGCTTACATCGAAGTCCTGAAAGCCGACCGCGGGCTCTTCGACTACGGCTATCAGCGCAATGTGGTGCTGGTGTCGCACACGACACTCATGCCGGTACTGCGAACGGTGGCAAACCTGTGGATGGTTGACCGCAGCCATCGTGAGGCCCGCGATATCGCCGACGCCGCCGGTGATATCTACAATCAGGTCAGCACTCTGTCAGAGCGGCTTTCCGGGCTGGGCAAGTCACTCACTGCGGCCGGCAATCACTACAACAGTACCGTCACCGCCCTCGTTGGAACCCAGGGACTACATGGCAAGATTGACCGTTTCAAGGGGCTGTCTGCGCGCGCCACCAAGACCCTGCCCGACATGGAGTCACTGCACCTCGACAGCGAGAGCGAGCGCATTGATCTCGCGATGCAGGCCCGGCGACTGAACGACGGCGATGGAGACAGTGGATGATCCACGTTGTCGCGGAACACTTCGCTTCCAGCGATGCCGTGGAGCGAGATCAAAACGCGTCCGGTGTGTGAACGGCAAGCCGTTCTTGCCGATGAGACGTGCATGGCCACCGCCAGCCTTGTTACGATCACGGGCTGACACTATCGGCAGATGGTCCTGCGTTGACATGATTCACTGGCGCCTTTTAGCACAGCACCGGCTAACGCAGGTCCGAATGCAGCCTGTGATCCACCGGATATACGCCGCGACCTTGCTACTGGTATCGATGGCGCCGCTCGCCCAGCCCGACAGCGCGGCAGAGGTCAGTCGCGAACCAGTGCTCGAGCACATCGTCGTCACCGGCACACGATTGCGCACCGACATTTCCGACGGCGCCTATCCCATGACCTCAATAGACCGCCAGCAGCTGGAAGTGTCCGGCCAGCCATTCCTCGGCGAATTTCTGCAGCAGGCGCCATTCATGGCAGGCTCACCGCTGAACACCAGCACCGGGGCCCGCGGCGAGGGCGGTGGACTTTCGCGGGGGGTCGCCTCGGTGGAATTGCGCGGACTCGGCCCCGAGCGCACGCTGGTGCTCGTCAATGGCCGGCGTTTCGTGCCCGGCGGCAGCGGCGGCAGCGGCATCGTCGATCTCAACATGCTGCCCATGACGATGGTCGAGCGCGTCGAGATTTTCAAGTCCGGCGCTTCCGTGGAATACGGCGCAGATGCGGTCGCCGGCGTGGTGAATATCATCACCCGCCAGCAGACAGACGGACTGGAAGTCACCGCTCAGGGCAGGACGACCCATCGCGGTGATGGCGAAGCGGCGCAGCTCAGCCTGGTTTTCGGTGAGCAGCGCAATGGCTGGCAGTACCTGCTTGGTGCCGAATACGTAGACCAGTCTTCCGTGGGCAAGGGCGACCGCGACTTCTCGGAGCGCCGGCTGACCTTCACCGGCCCGGACAATACGCCGGTTTTCGACGGCAGCTCGGCGCCGCCCCAGGGCAACTTCGGCACCAGCCGGGGCAGACTGACACTGATCGAGGGCGAAGATGGCAGCGATGTTGCGGACTTCAGGCCATGGATCGGCGACAATACGGCTCCCGACACCGATCGCTTCAATTTCAATCCCTTCGAGGATCTGCAGCAGCCCTCCAAGCGGCTGTCGCTGTTTGCGCAGGGGCGCTACAGTATGAATGCCGCGCTCAACGTGTTCACTGAGATGCTGTACCACGAGCGCGATTCGCGCACCCGCCTGGCGCCGCTGCCGCTCTTTACCAACCGCGAGGAAGACGTCGTGGTGAGCGCCAATAATGCCTTCAATCCCTTCGACGAACGCCTGACCGACGTGCGGCGCCGCCTGATCGAGGGTGGGCCGCGCGACTTCTCACAGGACAACGAGGCCTGGCGCTTCGTGCTGGGTGCCGACGGCGTGGTCGGGGGCGTGTTCTGGGATGCCAGCCTGACCCGCGGCCGCAACACCGTGAGCCAGCTGCAGACCGGCGACGTGCTGGATTCCCGCCTGCGCCTGGCACTGGGTCCGTCGTTCCGCAACAGCGCCGGGGACGCCGTGTGCGGTACCCCCGCCGCGCCAGTGGACGGCTGCGTCCCCCTCAACCTGTTCGGCGGCGCCGGCAGCATCACATCAGAGATGCTCGCCTATGCGGGGGCAGATCTGCAGGACAGCGGCTACAACGAACAGACCGTATTCAGCGCCAATATCAGCGGCCATGTGCTGGATCTCCCGGCGGGAGAACTGGAGACGGCCCTGGGCTTCGAGTACCGGGAAGAGGAGGCTGCGGACGTCCCGGATCCGCAGACAGTTCTCGGCAACACCAGTGGCAGTGCCCGCGCTGTCAGCCGGGGACGCTTCGACAGCAGCGAGGCCTACCTGGAAGTCGGCTTGCCCCTGCTCAGCGATGTACCCTGGGCACAGTCCCTGGCACTCGATTTCGGTACGCGCTGGGTGGACTTTTCAAACTTTGGCAACGAGATCGTGTCCGAAGCCGGGCTGTACTGGACGCCCGCCGAGCCTCTGCGCTTGCGCGCCGCCTGGTCACAGGCCTTCCGCGCGCCTAACGTGGGCGAGCTGTTCGGTGGCTTCAGCCAGGCCAATCCTATCGTTGCAGACCCCTGCGCCGATTTTTCGCCGCTGACACCTCTCGCGATCGAGCGCTGCGTGGCCCAGGGTGTACCGGCCGATGGCAGCTTCGGCCAGAACGGCGAGGAAACGCCCGAGCTGTCGGGCGGCAACCGTGAGCTGCGTCCGGAACAGGCAACGGTCACAACCCTCGGCATGACCTGGCGACCACCGTCCCTGCCGGAGCTGCAGCTCACACTCGACTACTACGACATGGAGATCGACGAGGGCATTGCCAGCCTCGGTGCCAACACCATCCTCGAACAATGCCTGGAGACCGGGGCCGATGCCTTCTGCGGCCGCGTCAACCGCGCTCCGGGGGGTCGTATCATCAACGTGCAGGCGCAGCTGCAGAATCTCGCTAGCGAGACCGCCCGGGGAATTGACCTCGACCTGCGCTACGGCCACGCGGGATTCAAGGGTCATTTCAGCCACCGCCTGCTGCTAAGCCATGTGCTTGAGCGCGAGCTGATCGCCTTTCCCGGCGCGGCGCCGTTTGCAGGCGCCGGGGGTTTTGACCAGGACAATTTCGGCGCCATCCCCGAATGGCAGGGAAACTATCAGTTGGGCTGGCGCGCCGGCCCCTGGAGCGCCGGATATGAGATTCAGTGGATTGGCGCCATTGAAGAAAGCGGTGGCGAGGTCTTTCCGGGCACCGCCAATCGTGTGGATGACATCCTGTATCACGACATCACCGTCGGCTATGAGTTGCCCACACGCACCTCGCTGCTTCTGGGCATTGACAACCTCCTCGACGAGCAGCCGCCGCTGCTGGTCAACGCCGACGAGGGCAACACGGACGTCTCCACCTATCGGCTACTCGGCACCACCTTCTGGCTGCGCCTGACCCAGCGATTCCCCTAGTGGGACAGGGAGACAGCCGTAGCACTGTGAGCACACAGAGTTTTG